>Ga0126342_10007103_pt1 | contig 19943 bp, 8 predicted proteins | sample Cyp1metagenome_FD_92528 | JGI IMG/M metagenome (GOLD analysis project Ga0126342, IMG submission 92528) | Coral microbial communities from Lord Howe Island, Old Settlement Bay, Australia - Cyphastrea 1 metagenome | ecosystem: Host-associated > Invertebrates > Cnidaria > Coral ... | reverse complement strand
GAGAGGAGGACGAGGCAGGAGGAGGCGGAGGAGGAGGAGGAGAAGGAGGAGGAGGAGAAGGAGGAGGAGGAGGAGGAGGCAACTGACATAAAATCTAACAACCCTCACCTGGCAGGTGGGGAACTAGGGATAACAAGGGTATGTATTCTGTAGTGGCTACCGTAATTACGGTATGCACTGAGTACATGATTTTAATTGCATTGGTTTCATCACCAGCCATGACATGGGCATCTAAACCAGCCAACAAAAAAGTTGGAGATAAGACCGGCAATGACTGGTGCCTCAACAGAACAGAAACGACTAGCAACAATGACAACTGGCAATGAAAAGCATGGAAGGTGGATGATGTAAATCATACCTGGCAAGGAATTGGCAAGGTAGAAATTAAATAATTACGAGTCTGATATCCAAGACACAGTTAACGTTGGTAGCGGGCCACTTAGCCAAAGTGACGTCTTTGGGTCTGGAATGGTTATGATCCATATGTCTGTGATTTCCAAAGGTCGGCATTCCTAGGTATCTTAAGATAGCTGGTCAATGGATGGTTCTTCCACCAAGCATGTTACTAAATAGGTTTTGACCTATCACCATATTAGGAAACGAGGCCATCAAAGCCCTCAACTTCACTCCACCCTGACGGCCTAGGGTTGGCCATATTCTCCAGAAGGTGGATGTAGTGCCTGACTTGGTTTATGAACCAATGCGGCATCACTACTAATCATTATGAACCAACCAATTGCTGTAACATGAACCTAAAAAATACAAGAATTTGTGCTAATCAATTGCTGTACCAAAATATAGAATATTGAACCATTATTGAAGTACTAAAATACAATATGTGCATTCAAATATACCAACTTGCTGTACAAGGAGCTTGACACAGAATCATTCCCCTCAATCAAACATGGCTTGCTGGAACGTCCCACATTTGCATCGTAACGGAGTAACGGATGATTGTCATATTAAAACCTGCATGGCTAGTGTGGGGATATTCGATTCAGCATTTGGTTCAATGATTGACCTCTTAGAATGGTGATGTTCCAGTTCGTAAACTGCTAGTCATTACTAGAGTGGACGCGTTCCTTCACAATGGTCTACTAAGATTCTGATGAGAACATCTTGATACTTCATAACGAGTACTGGCAATCTAACATAGCTATGGAAAATAGATGAAAATAGTCCATTTATAGATACCTTAATCCTTCAAATGATTTTTTTCCATAACTATGCCAACTCTTCACCATAATCAGTGATCCTATCTAGTCGCTGCTGTGATCCTATCGGTCCTATCCTCTCCCGCTCGGATCATTCGATGATCCCAGAAGTTGGTAAAAGGTTACCCCTCTGGTAAACATTAACAAAAAACGCATGGGAAATCCACCCGTTTTTAATGGGTAAATCAGCTATTTCTATGGCATTTTTTTGAATAGATCAGCCGGAAGATCATCACTTCATATTGGGTAAATCCCGAAACACACCCATGTTTGATGAAGTGACCAACAAACATCTTGAACTAGGCTGAACTAGTTTGAACTAGGCTGAACTAGGTTGAACTAGGCTGAACTAGGTTGAACTAGGTTGAACTTGGTTGAACTAGGTTGAACTAGGTTGAACTAGGTTGAACTAGGTTGAACTTGGTTGAACCAAAGATAGGCACGTACATCGTGATCTCTAGCCGCTTATCAACCTCCAGCATCAGGCACCGCCGCTGCGTCTAGGACACATCTGCGCGTCCAACCCGCCGTGACTCCGCAAGTCCCGGCGCCACTGGAAGAAGGAGCGACCGCTGCAAAGGAATGCATAGACGTGGTCAGCCTAGAGACATGTGGCCCCCCCCAGTGGTGTTTGTTGGTTAACAAAAAAAACATGAATACTGTAATTAACTAAAAGGATACTAAAAGGTTAGAAGTGCCATAAACCGTAGCTATTGGAGTTATGTTCATTAACTTAGCTATCGTTTGAGGGCCCAACATTTTTCCGAGCCATGTGATCCAACTTGGGGATCCGATACTCACAATGAAAACTGGTGCTTTAGCATGGTTTAAGCATCAATGACATGGTACTTTATCTGGTTGGTGGTTTCAACTCCTCTGAAAAATATGAAAGTCCGTTTGGGATGATTATTCACAATATATGGAAAAATAAAATATGTTCCAAAGCACCAACCAGTTATATTGCCCTGTAATACTTAACACTAAGTCACTATATTAGTGAGGAATCTAAAAATGAATCGACCAAATCCACGACCAAACAAAGGGTTTCTAGAGGGCATTGAATATTGTTAAGATTAGTGGACATAGACTACTTATTTTGTGGACTGGTGGTTTCAAGGCCCCTTAAACTTACATTAGCATTGTCTCAAAAGATCAACCCGGGGGTTCTTGATTTGGGCAAAAGAGATCCGATCATCAATTCCTCCTCTGGGGCTGATTTAGCTATAATGGGTTGGAGCAACCCTGAACATGGGGGCACTGATATCATTACCGAACAAAAAAAGTTGGATTTCCAAATTTTAAATAATGTAATTAAAACCTACCTATTTCTCACTGTATAGGGATCTGTTGACAATGCCTTGCCAGCAAAATGCTGTAACTAGTACAGGTTTTGCGGGGAGGGGCAATAAACAGCTGTGGGGGTATGATACCTAATTAAATGTGCATCCAGCTGGTAACTAGCACACGCGTGTGGTGAAGCAATATCAACACCTATATTTGTAGCATGTAGCCGGCTATGTGGTATCTCCCAAAGTTATTTTTACTTTACAAGAACTCCCACAGAGGGTTATCATTATATGCATCAGGCCCGAGAATATATATATATATATATATAGGTATTTATATAATATATATATATATATATGTTGATATAAATATATGTTTATATATATATATATACATCCCGACCAAAAAAACAATCAAACAAGAGGGGTCTAGTAAGCCCCTAACGAGTTGATGGTGAGTAATAGCCCCTTTACGAGTTGTTTTTTTGGTTGAGGGCTACCTTTCCCCCAAACACATGCGGCATTTCATGAACGAATCGGGAATACAACCTACAAAATAGGCTTAATAATCAGACATGGGAAATCGAAAACAAACAAGTGTACCGATATGACTGCCGATGGTAAACAAAAACGTGTTTGTAATTTGTAAGTATCTGCAAGTGGCTGCAAGAATGCTGTGTGTTTGGGAGTCATGTGAAAGTTCCAAATCATATATACACAATAATTCCTAGTCATATTGGTATTCATAAACAAACGTATATAGCTAAATCCAACAGTGGTTGCAATTGTAGACTAACAAACACCTATCTCTGGTGGCAACCTATCCTTGAGGACAATCAGTTGTTTCCTGCATGACCCAAGGGGGCCGCTTCCACCAGCCTCCCACCACGGAATGGACGACACAAAGGAACTCAACGAGGAAACCTCCATGGGTGAGTTATGCAGCTGGTGATCCAATGAAAACTGGCTACTAGCTATCAATACATGGCGGGTGTCTAGGTGCTTGATGCACTTAGACAAATATCTGGTTGGTGGTTGATGTGGTTGACCCACCCGTCTGAAAAATATTAGTCAGTTGGGATGATGATTCCCAACTGAATGGAAAAAAAAAACATCTGAAAAAACCACCAACCAGTGTATAGATGGATACATCAACTTAGGAGTCAGGAACTATGGCCACTGGGCGCGAAGAATCACAACAACGTAGCAATCAAATGAGCCATGAGTAAACAACAAATGAACATTTGGTGGCTGGTCCATAAAAGCACCATCAGCGACTCCTTATACCGGGAAAGCGCAAATAAGTATGAGATCTTCAAACTACAAGATGGTGCCCCCCCCAGTTCGAACTTGGTTTATAACCCCCAAGGCTCTGTGTTGAACCCCCCCAAATCTCAATGGTTCAATGCGCGTGTTTGCAAAAGTGGCTTTGGGGGTTTGATTGTTTCGTCCATTGGAGCAAAAGCACCTCAGCTCACATCAACATTGAACTTTGGGGGTGAGGGGGTTGGACTAGATGGAAAAGGTTTGCATATTTCGTCCATCTACGGGTTCGATGTATCTACCATAAACATCCAAAAACCATAGTGAAATTGGAGTTATGTTCACCAACTTAGCTATCAAAAATCAGCTATAAATCCATATAAATCCCATCAAACCCACATTTTCCTATGGTTTTCTAAGGTTTCCTATGGTTTCCTATGGTCAAAAACATGACTCCCCGTTCCCTTCCCTTTACGCAGCTCCTGCCCTGCCCTGGCCTCTTCCAGGTCTGTGGCCACCACGCGTCGTTGTCGCACTGACCACAGGCTGGGGCCCCAGAGAAGAGCCAAGGCATCGGTGCCTCAGCTCCGGGATCCGCTCAAGCAATGGGACCATAAAAGGGACCAAATCAATAGGACTTAATATAATGTCAATAGGACTTCATATCTTGTATATATATATATATATTCATATATCTTAATATATCTTCATATATCTTCATAATATCTTCATGATATCTTCATAGAATGCTACGTTTTTGCCACATCAATATGAAGATATATGAAGTACGAATTAATAAGTAGATGGATGTAGATGGCTCAAGAAACTATAAAAAAGTAGCAAGATCAATCCAAAGGTGAACACATGTAAAAGGCGCTGACTGGGGTGCTAATCAAAGTTTGGAATCCCCATCAGCACCGCATCGCGGTAACCGTCCTGGAAGTTGGCATGGTCAGTGGCTCTCCATAAGCCCTGCAGATGTTAACGTAGCTTTGAACAATATTCATTTTCCATAGGTATGTTAAACTACCAGAGGGTCTATTTCAAAATATGTTCGTTATTATCATAACGATTATTATTGGCCTTTTACTTGAGATATATTACCTTTTTTATCATGGGTCTAAAGCCAATGTTCTATCAACGCTCACCATCCAAGGTGCAGGTATCCAACGCCGCGGCCGTGCTGTGTGGATCTTGCCGATCAAAGTGGAAGTGGTGGTAGCCCACCTTGTCCTGGTCGCCGTGGCCCATACAAGGTGGTGCCCCCGTCTGGAGATGCCACATTGACCATAGAAAACCATAGGAAAATGTGGGTTTAACGGGATTTATATGGATTTATAGCTGATTTATGATAGCTAAGTTGGTGAACATAACTCCAATTTCACTATGGTTTATAGGTGACATCGAACTAGTTAATGGGCTTTATAAACCAATTTACATAACTAGGTGGGCACCACCTTGTAGACATAGCTGACAAGCATGATGACTTCCCTATTAACCATGGTATAAACATTGTGTTTTTCCATGTCAATATGTTAAATTACCACAGGGTGATCTAAGGATAGATTTAGGGGAGACCAGGGGAAGTGATCTAGAAAAAAAACTCCTCAGAGTCATGCTTTTTGTTCTTTGTCAACATTTTTTTTGACGCAGGAAACCCCAGAGTAAGACGGTTTTTAATGTTTTTGTACGGCTTATACCACGGAAAAAATACCATGGATTTCCTGTCGATTTTCCCTTCAGCCAAGTGTGGGATTCAGTGCAGCTTGCTGCAAACGCTATGGAGACTTCGTAGTATTGTGACATTGTGACATTGAGATCTCTAAAAAGTGTTCGCCCATGTCAAGTCCCCAAACCAATTTGGCCACATTGCCAGGCAGATCTACTTCGGAAACTATCCCACTCAACAAGTGGTGAGCAACATTGAGCAAATATATAGTTGTATAAGTCATAAGATATGATATACCCGGTTTATATTCTTGGAGTATGACATCATATTTAAACAAAGAAAACAGTGGAAATCCCAAAATGGCGCTAATGTGTCTGGGTAAAACAATAATAAACCATCCCCCAGTCATCACAATTTTATAGGTGGTATAAACATGTATAAAGCATAAACATATGGGTGGTTTATGACATTGTTTTACCTACATGATCATCTTGGTAGTTTCGGAACTCCATATGTGACACAGCGAATCCTCTGAGCTGGTGAGAGCTCCATGTCCAAAGGCCAAGTCCTTGGAACCAAATGGGGGCAAGCGTCTGAAAATAGGCTACCTTCAATATTCCAAAGGGGATGATTATGATATATGTACGTGATTATATAATGTAACGGATTATTAATATTGGAATCATTTTCAACATTAATTTAAATGATCATTTTCCTATGAAAACCATTATATAATTTCAAGGGACCCCCCTACATTCCAATGGATTATGAATGACTATGAGATATGTAAGTGGCTCTCCCCCATTTTCCATCAGTTTCCTATAAAAAACTGACTATATTTAAGTGGGTCTCCACATTTCGACAAACTTAACCAAGGGGTTACTTGCAGGATCATCGATCGTAACTGGTTAGTGACACTAGTTATATCATTATCCCATTTATAACTTGATAGCTATGTAATAACCAACTACTGTGGGTCCAAAAAATAATATACCCTCTGGTAAACTGCCACATAACTATGGAAAATCACCATGTTTCATGGGTAAATCAAACTATAAATGGCCACGTTAAATAGCTATGTTTGTTTACCAGAGGGTGTGTGTGTATATATATATACGTTGGATATGACATGGGATATGAGGTAGATATGACCACCAATATCTTTTTTGGGATGTGTTTCACCCGAATAATTAACCATGAACACTGGCTCATCCATGCCTAAACCAGGCTATTAAGAATGCCAAAACTTAGAGAAGTTGAAACAATGAAGATGTAGATATCCCAACTTAGACATCCTAACACTAGAAACCTAGATTTCCTAACATTCAAACACTGATATAACAAGAGAAATTGGAGCTATGGCTGTTTCCTCCCCCACTCAAGACCAAGGTTTGGCCAGTGTAAAACAGGAATCTCTTGGTCGCTTTTCGATGTGTTTCCCATACTTTGGATTGAAACATGGGAATGGTTTGGGAAGCAACCATGCGAGCGTCGTTCCCGCAATACGTTTCCTTCAAAAAACTCTGTGATTGAATTGAAGTTTGGACGGTTTTTTGTGCAGCTTGGTTGCAGCAAGCAGCAGCCTGGAAAGGTATGTCATTTGGAAACCCCACATGACATACTCGAATCTTTCAAAACAACATCAGTATTTGGGGGCACTGTGTGTGTGTGCCATGAGCCATGCATTGCTCCAGTCAGGGTTGACGAGGATGCCCTTCCACTTCCAGTATCGACTCGTGTCGACAATTTACCTGGGAATTCTGTCCACCCCTGGCTGTGGGACAGCATTCGGATACAATGGGCATAGCATGCGTTGCTGGTACTTGGATGTGCATCCCAGAAATGGTCTGCAAGAAGAACGCTACTGGTACGTGGAGAAGTCCTCGCTCGAAAGTAGCGCTCTCAGGACTTCTTCCTCTTCTGGACTTTGCAATGGTCTGTACGGTCTGTACTTAATGATCATTGTTGCCCCTCCCCATAAATGATGTGTAGATGTGTATATATTCACAATATCTATCATACAAACGAGCTTGTTGGATAACAGCTAGTAATGTATTGGTTATTACCCAATTGTTTTAGGATCATGTCCTGTCACTGGGGTTCACAGTTTCTTTCACCATGATTTGTTGGTGCCAATCATCATGCAAAGATAAGGGTATAACCGCCCCAAAATGTACTCCACCCCACAAAATCAAGGTTTAGCCAGCCCTAAAAAGGGTTGATGGGGACAGCAAGGTATACCCAAGTATCATATAAAGTTGTTTATGCGTCCAGTTAATTCCAATTTTACATGAATTCTATCCCCACAAATTGTTGGTTATAAGTATAAGCCTATGTTTGATTGTTCTATTCCCGACACATATTCATATTTCTTGAAGGCTAGAGCCCATGAATACCTAGAGATAGCACCAAACGTATCCATAATGTTGCACTTGGCAGTGACTTTCATGGGTAGAATTTTGATTAATTACCATATATAAATCCAGGATATAGGGCCCCTATAGCTATAGATTCACCATTGGAACTGCACTTCCAAATGTGTAACTTGACACCGGCACATATGGGGGGGTTCTAAAAATGGGGAATACCCAAAACCATGAGTTTCAACACCAAACTGCTTTTAATTTTGGATGATTTGGGGGTACCACCATTTTAGGAAACCCCACTTCTACAGAATCACCCTTCTCTGGTCACTTCCAGGTGATGCTCAAATCCATCATTTCTGCATAACACCCCACCCTGCCACAGCAATCGACCCCCAGCGGCAGCAATGGTCTTAGCATCAAAGCGGGTGCTCAGGAGGACCCGGGGAATCCTGAGCGAAAACCGCGGTGTTCTAAATGGGCAGCTTCATACTCCAATGGGCTTTAAAACGCATATACAATAATTATGGGAATGTAGTTTAACTAACCAACAAGACCCAACTTAAGTAACTCAACACGGGAAAGAATGATATTTAATGAGGATTTCGTTGGGATTGAGATAGAAGTTATACTACCAGCACTATAAATTGCTGTTGATGATGGAACATGGCAAGCTGGGAAATCCCATGGATTTTCTACCAGGCTACCAGGTATTCACTGCGACGAAAAAACAGAATCAAAATGTGATTCAATCAACCAGAATATATTCCAGAATTCAACTATAATGATGATTAATGTCAGTTTTTTTGAGCATATAGCACGGAATAGAACCATCAATGTGATGATGTCTGGTTCTCCCCCTTCTTTTTTAGGGATTTTTACCTCTGACGCATCAACCGTGAGGCTTCATCCAGTTCCAGATGTTACCACGGTGGTCTTTGCCAGCCGTGAGTAGGCACCAGTTCTATGGAATTACCAGGCTTACCAACTGTCAGTTGGGGTCAGTTGGGTGATAAATGAGCTGGCAAGTCCCAAACTGCATTCTTTGCGTTTCTCTGTGTTGCAACAGCACTTGCAAGCAAGCCGCCCCTTCCGCGCAAGATGCGATTCCCACCAAACATTGTCCTCCAGCATGCAGGAGGTAATGACATAGTCACCTCAAGTGAATCAGTGGCAGTAAGCTTGTCGCTTCGCAGTGTCTCATGATTTTAACATACCATATTCGTTCCTCTGCTTGTCTTATGTTTCAACCACATCTAATTGGTCTGTATCTTCAGCGCTAAACAATCTTGGTGAACAACTCCATCTACAATACTGCACATCAACGAATCAGAACACACACACACACACACTTCAGTTTTTTTGGCTCTTCAGATTCGTCGTTGGCTCACATCTATTGTCCCTATCTTTAGTTTACATAGAATATGTTTACTATCAATATGCCATATACAAAAGATATTTTACCAGTATATTGTGATACCAGTATATTGTCCCTATCAAAGATCTATGTTTACATATGCCGTTTAAAGATCTGAGGGTTGTCTTGGAGGCACGGAGGCACTTTTAGAGATCCTTTGGGTTGGGATTCACCAGTGCACTGTAGCTGTATATCCTTAGATTGTGATGATCTACATTATATACATATATATATATATACCAATATAATTATATATATATGCACAGATATGTATAAGCCCCTATAATAACCAATCACCCGCCATGAAAATTGGAGCTTCCCATGTCTTTTCAGAGTCACTGGAAGGTCCATTGGATGGATAACCTCGTTGGAGAGCCTACCAGCAGTGCCAAGGGGATGCGGTTGGGGTCAGGAACGCTGGTTACCCGGCCTGGTAAACGAACAGTTTGTGAACTGGAAAATCACCGTTCGTTTTCAATGGGAAAATCACCATCTTTAATGGGAAAATCACAATCTTTAATGGAAAAATCAACAATTTCTATGGTCCAGCTATTCAATAGCTATGTTAGTCATTACTTTAATAGGTAAATCAACTATCAATGGTCCAGCTATTCAATAGCTATGCAACAAATTCCCAGAGGGTACTACCCCTATAGCTTGGCATAGGTCCTATGGTCCTATGGTCCTATGGTCCTATGGCTATGGAACTGGCCCTGCCACTCGGCTTGGCCATCAATGTTTCTGGGCTGTGGAAAGCTGCAGGATCGAAGTGGTCATGACAAGTGGCGAATCAACGTGGGATGGGAAATCCCGATCAAACATGGAGGTGTTAATGGACAATCAGTTACCCTCTGGTAATTTAACATAGCTAAAGGCTAGTACCCTCTGGTAATTTGTTTCATAGCTATTGAAAATGGACCATTGATAGTTGATTTACCCAGTAAAGTAATGACTAACATAGCTATTGAATAGCTGGACCATAGAAATAGTTGATTTACCATGATTTACCCATTAAAGATGGTGATTTTCCAGTTCGCAAACTGTTGGTTTACCAGAGGGTATACATGGTGGATTTTCCAATGCTACCTTTGATTACAGAAGGGTTGGTAATCCCTGGCTCAGATGTGACACCACTTTTTTTTGTCCAAGATCATACTTGGTACTGGTGAATCTGCATTAACGTCACCGGTCCATGTCTGTGATTATTCCTTATAGCCCTTGGCTCTTGATATACCTACTGTAACTGTAAAGACATGTAGTGTGCCTTAGAATGGGAAACTTACCCCCCAAATGGCCTTGTCACATCAGCAAAAGAGAGAACCCCCACTTGAAGCGGCCATGTTGATTGAGAAAATGATGATGTTTGCGGGACGGGCGGTAATTGGAGATGATCACTGAAAACTTGCAAAACGGGATTGGTGCCAAACAAGCCAAGGGATTTGAGATATTCAGTTCGATATCATAGACCAGCGCTGCTCGGATTTGAGAAGATTCGTCAAACAAATGCGCTCCGGACTCCAGCTGCTACATTAAGCATATGCAACTTGTTCAGCACTGAAGCGGCAAGTTTGAGATTGGCAGTTCTGAAAAGATCGGGCTGCTGCAAGCGCTACACCTGAAGAGTTCGACCACGAATCAAGCGAGCGGCCTTGCTTCGAGCCTGCTTGAGAACTCGACAAGATCCGAAATATGCTGTCAGTAGTGGAGGGAAGATCTGATCAGCAACAAATTTCTACATCCGCCAGAGCCAACATAGATGGTTCTAACACCTTGTTGTGTCCATATCGGTTCAATCCAATGCGAATCTTTGTTGCCACGATCTCGAAAAGCTATTTGCAAAGGACATGCCAACAAAGCTACTGTTTTGATTTGTTTGTCAGTTAGCCCTTTTCTATCTCAACCGTTGGATTTGGATGTTTTCCATGGTTTTGCCCTACATGTTCAAACAAACTCATATTTCAACCAGATTTCATTCACCTCATTGAAGTAGCAACTCTTGCAGCTATCCTACTACTTATTGACATTTGGACAATCCACCATTTATATCCATTTATAGATGATTTTCTTGGGAAACCTCGGCTTTTCATGGCTTTTCCATATCTTTCTTAGTTATTTTGGTTAACCCCAGGGCATCCGTTTCGGAATCCAACGTCCGCCTTCGCAGCCGCATCGAAATTGAAGATGCCAGCATCGAAGAAACCTCGAGGAGAAAAAATGGCGTTACGAACAACCGTTGGAACATGGATGAATGGATTTACCACTGGTAATTTAACGTAGCTATTGAAAATGACCATTTATAGTGGATTTTCCCATTAAAAATTGCGATTTTCCATAGTTATGTTAGTTTACCAGAGGGTAACCACTAGAAAATGATGCTTAAACACGATTAACCGTTAGAAAATGTTGATTCCAATGGCTCTGGTATGGATTAACCACATTATCATGGGGATATAATCAATGGTATATTATTAATCATGATCATGGATTATCCAGCAGCCATTTGAACATGATGATCAATGGGGATATATATACAGTTATACAGTTATACTGTACATGGATATACCACATACCCTGTAATAAAAATGGATGGGGATATACTCTTCTAGTAATCTAAGATAACGAATATGGTAAAATAGATGGTACTTACCAATTTCAGGTGGCTTATTTGTTGTGCGGCCAAGTATTACCATCAACAAAGAAAAATTGAATGCATTTTTAACGAATGTTTGACGTATTATTTTTGAAGCTCAATAGTTTTGGTTTGGAGCATCAAGCAAGTATGGTTCACATTGTATGTATCGTAGCAAACTTCCCTGGTGTTGACGCTTTCAATTGTCAAATCCTAGCGTGGCAATCCCGATGCTATATTCATGCATGAATTCTCATGTTTCTTTTCCGGAAAAAAATATGGAGGTATCAAGTCATGGGGGTACCCCAAGTTATCCAACATGAGATCAGTGAAGTATTGAAATCGATGGTGTTGAGGATCCCACATTTAACGAAACCTCCATATGGTTGGATGTGCCGCCTTCTAGTGCTATCCAACGGAGCAGCAGCAGCCTCTAGGCCAAGGGACGACGTTGGAACAGGATGCCGTAGGTTGTATGGACCAAGTTGGGAACTGCACACATTCCCCTGCAGACGGATCAGGTGATCAGACTCTTTTGTCCGGGCAAAGTGTAGTCATCAACTCAGAAACCCATGACGGATCCATGTATGTATGCTATATATATGGTAACATGGATCCCATCAATATACTCCAGTCATGTTAGCATATATACCAGCACCATGGATCCTATGGGAAAGTATGTGCCGCCGTCATAAAATCGTATGTTCACCTATTGTCTCTTCGTAAAATACGTATTTTTGGGGTATTTTCTCATCCCATGTCATGATGGAAATCCTTAAAAGTACTATAAATATTAGTAATCCATAGTAATCCCCAATAATTAATATTAGTAATCCCTAAAAGTACTATAAAATACTATAAATATTAGTAATCCCTAATTGGTTGATGACCCCAAACATGGCTGCTATAGTGTATAATCCAACTAGTGGCCATGGCTCAGCTAAAGTTGGGGATGGGGAAAAACATATCTGCTATGGATTCGGCTCATCTGTAGAGTCATATACACCGGAATGTTCAACGCCCGGTTTATTCATTACATGTAGTTGCAGATTTGCAATATCCACAATGACCCATAGGTAGATCTATGTGATATAATAGATGAAGTAAGTAAACAGGTGCCTCTCATGCTGACACATCTACACTCCTGTGCCAAGGACCGGTGCCAGTCTTGACCATGCTACATATGGACTGAATGGACCACCAGTTGCCATATGAGAGATATAATTATATATAGGGTTCAAGTTCAAGCACAGAACATTGGTCCGTACCTTTCGAGGCCATACCATCTGGCAAACCTTTCGAACCTGTGAAAAACCATCCCAAACTCAGTGAAACCGGGATTCAAACACTGGAGATACCATCTGGTTATTTAACATAGCCCTGGTATAGATGGCCCATTTATAGATGGTGTACCTATAAAAAATGGTGATTTTCCATGGCAAACTGTTAGTCATAACCAGATGGTAAGCTCGACTACCTATCTGGCGCCTCTTGTTGTGCTTCCAGCATGGAATCCCAGGTCGGTGATAGCACTGACCCCCAATCATCGCTCCGGGAATATCAGCGCTGATGGCCAGCATGCGCTGAAGGAGATATGGATGATAGAGTTGATCATCATCCACCTTAGAGATGTCAAAACCAGATCAGTACCCCGGAATTCCTTGGAAAGTTACATCATAAACAGCTGGTACTTTGGCCATTTATCAGTTATATAAGTACTAACAAGTCACCCCATTTATAGAATGTATCTCATCCCATAGTTTTATAACCATTTATAACTGGTTTTTATGGCCATAAACTGTAGGGTACTTTGGGAAACAACATGCGATTCGCCACATTTTTTCATGGTCAAGATGTCTGGGAACTGGTCAAGTTAGCAGCCCCAAGAAGGTAGGTAGGTAGTTGAATGGGAAAAACCATAGAAAAACCATAGGAAAATGGTGGTTTAATGGGATTTAATGAGATTTACCCTCTGGTTATGTCAAACGTAGCTATTGAATAGCTGGCCATGATTCATGGCTAAATCCACTATTTCTATGGTCATGTTCAATAACTATGTAACAAATTACCAGAGGGTAGTCATGTTCCTTCCACAACACATGTTGAATATGTTGGGCTTTTGACATGTTATGATCCATCCTCAAACCAGCAAGTGAGAAGCGCCTCGGCTGGTAAGCTGGGTTATCCTGAAGCTGGCCTAAAAAAAAGGAGTGATTGTGTAAGATTAATCAGTTATTGTTTGGTGGTGAGTGGCTAGGCAGCTTAAAAACCTGTTGGTTACAATCAATCATGTGGAGAACAAACATCCTTGCAAATCACAGCATTCATCTTGTATATACAGTACTATAGATAGAGATTGAACATGTGAAAATGTTCCCATACTCAAAATCATCCGTGCATCATGATCTTTACCTGTATGGCCTTTACGTTTGCCATCTTATGCATAAAAATTGTCAGGATCCCCCAGCTTTAAAAAACATGCAGATCCAAGGCACCACCAGAATTCTGGTATTTGGATCCTGCTCATACTGCAGCATGCCTGGAACCGGTCAACTTGGTCAGGGAGGTTTCTCTCATAGAAACTGGTATGAAGCGGCCAATTTTTTTGGGATTCAGATGGATTCAGCGCAGACTTAGTGACGATTTGGCGTGGGGGTATGATGATTACTGGAGGGCAATGCTCTCTGTTTATCTGTTCCAACTAGAGCTCGATCCCCTCATCTTGTACCGCCAACAACAGTTCGCCTGACACATGTACCTCTGGTACTGCAAGGGCATGCTCTGATGCAGGTATCATACTGTATCATCATCACATGTCATTCCTCCTGAGGCACTAGTTCACATTTGGGCGCTGCCACGATGCATAGTATACCTGTGTTGCTGCGAAAATCCTGCGGAACGATGCTGGCAGAAACTGAAGCTGCTGAACTGTCGACATCCCCAGTCCTTGTTTTGGGTGGGGATTACCCTCTGGTAAACATACGAAAAACTATGGAAAATCACCATTTTTGATGGGTAAATCAACTATAATATCTATAAATGGCCATTTTCAATAGCTATGTTAGTTTACCAGAGGGTAAATCAAACACACTTTGGAACTCATATGAGGCGGCAGATTGTTGCTGATCACACACTTTGGAATGTAAGCGATATCATATATGTTGTTTCTATGCTAGATTCGGGGTCTCATAGGGACATCCAGCCCCATATATACAGCAGATGCTTTTTGCAGGTTGTTACATGTCTAGGTTATCACCTCGTCTGGAAAGTCAAACATTCATGGCATTTCCCTTTCCAAATCAGACGATCGCACAAACTTGCACTAGAAAACAAACATCACCCCCATTTCTTTTGTGGATTTGTCTGAAAAAAGGAAATACCCCAATTTGAATGGATTCTCATCATTCTTATCGTTTAAATTTCCAATTGGGGTTTACATCAATGGGAATTCCAGGATCCTAAAATGGAGGTACTGTACCATATAAGGCCATATTTTGTGGGGATATTCCCTTACATAGCCCTTACATAGGCATATATATATATGGTAGGTACCTCCATTTTAGGTTCCTGAAATGGCCATGGATTACACTCCATGTCCAGATACACCCGAATATCGTATTCTTGGCTGTAGATATACCATGAGATCCCAGATATTCATATTATTGGCGTGTCAATCCAATTGAATCTTATGATTATTGCAGTTATGGCCCAAAATACCAGCTATAAGAAAACCCATTTATAGAATCTATAATCCCAACAATGTTAATACCATCTTATGATTATTCAAATATCTCGAGCATATCGTTGGTGAACCATAGAACCTTCCCTGCTGCGCTCCACGCTCCACAAACCTGTTCGCAGCGCACGATGCGCATCATCGAGCCCATGAAGCCGTACCTGGACCAGGTCTCAGGCTTTGCTGAAGTGGTTCACCAACCAATATGGTATATGGTGTATATATATATATAGGACTTTTTTGTTGATCGACCGGTTATGAAGTTTATTTGTTTATATGTGCTAGCTCAGTTTTCCAACTTTGCTTTTATCTATTCATCGACTTGTAAATGTATATAAGGACTTGTTTTTGATAACTATCTGTAAGTGGATACCTAACATTTTTTTAACAACTAGGAGGCGTCGCAAAGCGATCACCATTGGCTGTATCATCCAAGAACGCGGGGTTGTTGCCAAAGCGGCTTGCCATTTACCATAATTTACTTGTAACTTGTTTATACTACATAGAATGGGTGGAGGCAACCCACCAATCAAAAACAACAACTGGAGATGGGTTTTACATGCTTTACTATAATCTATAAGTTTCCCATATGTTCCCATCATTTTGCCATCATTTGCCATGTTCATTCCATAGCAGTCCCAATCGTTTGATCAACTTTCTCCGGAAGTTCACAGGATCTTCGTCCCCGGCGGTACCACCAGGGATGTTCGTAGGGCGTCCAGCTACGTGAGTAGAAGTAGGGAATGGATAAGTAGATGGCATCCTCAGCAGTGAAATGGCCACAACTGTTGGTGCAATAACTGGTTATTAATGGTGATTATTGGTGATCAATAGTGCTTAATCATGGTTAACAGTGGCTAATAATGATTAATGTTGGTTATAACTGGTTATAAACCTATTGGATGAGATACATTCTATAAATGGGGTGACTTCTTAGTGCTTATAAGACTTGTAACTTGCATATAAAGGGCCATACCTGTGGATGAACATGGTGAGCTTCTCATATCATCAGCTCGCTAAAAAACATGTGGAGTGAAGGGAGGGATTCATGGTTCGTTGGGAAAATCGGTGATGAAATGGTGGATTTTCCAGCAAGCCATGATTGATTATGGAGGGGTATTGCATGTTATTCCCATCTCAGCGGATACTGGTTGCTAAAAAAATCATATTCCAAGAATCCCCATACCCCAAAAAAACAAACAGTATGAGTTAAGACCCCAAACAGTTTATCAATCAGTTTACGTTTATCTGCAATTCCGTCATACTGCTAAATCGGGATTCCCCATATGGATGATCATCTCAATTTATGGCAGTTCTGGCCCTAAATAAACCAGTTATAAGTACTATACGAAAACCACATTTATAGAATGCATAATCCCATAGAAATTAGCATTTAATAGCATTTATAATAACCAGTAGCCATGGCCATAACTGTAAAAGGCAGCGCAAATTCCCAACATTTGTCTTGAGCACTGCTCAGGTGTCAATGTCCCGTGGGAAATCTGGGAAATCTTCCAATTCATCTCCACACGATCGAAATCAGAAACATGCCTGGTGAAACTGAGAGGGGGCATTCCCGCGTGAGTTTGTCATTTTCTGAACCCCTTCAAGCGCCACCTTTGAGATGCGGCCATTCCAAGTCGAGTATCTGGTGGCCGTGATTGTCCTCGCGATGTGCAGCCAAGAAAAGGCAAGATGGCTCGTGATTTGGTCAAGTTTTCCCTAAAGGTTGAAGTGCAATCCCCTGAAAAGCTAGTGAACTGGTCCATTTTCCCAAGTGAGCAGTGTCAAGAAACTGCTGCAAAATCACCCAAATAATCACTCAAGGACTGTGATTCATGGTAATCCCTGTAACCAACCATGACTTCCGGAATCACCATGTTTGATGGTTCAAACCTTATTTTTCATGGTCAAAACCTAGTAAATCACATTGAATCATATTGAATGCATATTTTTGGTCGGGGAAACCCAATTAAAACATATTAAAACCCTATGTTTCTTGGCTCAATACCCCTGAAACAGCCAAGGCTCGAATCAAAGACTTCAAAACATCGCTCAAGTCGAAGAGCCGCGGTGGAATGGTCGTCATCCTGGTAGCACCGGGGCGGGAAAAATACGTCAGAAATCCAAAATATCTGAGGAACATGACATAGTTGTTTTGTCATCTATGTACAAAAAAATGGTTTGCAGCTATGATTGCAACATATGTCATATGTAAGAACTATGTAAGTATATATAATATGTATATGTGTCTAACAGTTCAAGTTTGCAGGAAACATAACACCTGCTCCTTCTACTCTCTTACCTACCATCCGTGTTGCGTCACTGCATCCAAGCATCGCCACCACAGCGCGAAAGTCGTACTGTGCGGGCGGCGCCGGCGCGTGGCTTTGTCGCAAGGCGTCAGCTGCACAGCAGAGTCGGAATGAAAAGCCTGGCTCCAAGGTACAAAAGAGACAAGGAAACATCCAAATAGAAAGTGGCTAAAGCATGGTAAGGCTTGAAACAATCTACAACTATGTGGTGATGTAAAATCCATGTATACTATATATATATAATGCATATATGTAATATAGATACATACAGTACATACATTTAATTACGTCTTACTTTAATCAAAATAACATACATATATACTGTATATATATATGATATCTATTTTAATCAACATAAATATGTATGATTGTGTAAGCCTAGTCCCAACACCACCCCTTCACAATGCAGACAAGAGCAACTACATAAGATCGATATCGCTTGAACAATAATTTGAACCAATAAAATGGCCATGGACATAGGGAAGATATGGGAAACTGATGATTAAGGTCCCTAGAAAAACATAGAAAATGGTCTGGTAAATTAACGTAGATCCTGAAAATAACATAAAATAACATATTTTTTAGTGGAAACTAATCTTCAAAACCCTATCTTGCATGGTATAATGGTATATGTTAATTTACTGGAGAGTTGCTGTTGCTGAAACTTGAGACCATCGAGTCTTCTCAATGCACAAAAGGTTTTCAGTTGGGTACACCCCCCTCTCTTGATGTTGGTTCCCCTCCGGTACTCAAACACGGCTGGTTGGGACACCTCTATAAATGGAGGTTTAAAGCAGGGAAATACCAGTACATCAAACTAAATATGGGATTTTCCACCAAACCATGTTTGCTTATCAGAGTGTATAAGGGTCAGGAAAGGCTTCAAACATCATAGCGGTGGATCAAGGTCGAGGCAAGGTCACTTGCATAACATGTGCAGGTGGAAAGTCCGCGCAAGCGAGCTAGAAAACGTGTTTCAAATCATTTCACACCAACGAAACTGAAAATTGCACTTCAGAATTCTTTCCTGTCAAATTTGGTGAACTTGGCTTTTATATCTCGGCTCCACTTGAATTTTCACTGACAAAGGTGTCAGCAAAAGCACGCGAGAGGCACAAACAATGTAAGAAAAGTCCTACAATAACGGCATTCAACTTGCAAATTCGTGAACTCGTGTCTCAAACACCTCAAATTCGCAACGGAGCCCCTTGCGCCTGGAATTTGCCAACAGTTGGGGTTACCACGGCCTGCCCGGCAAGACAGTTAGTTAGCTAACTTGTTGGTTTATGGTGATAACTACGGTAAAATGAATTTACAACATTTTTTTACTAACACGGAATTTTTACCGTTTCAGCGACATGTTTGATACAGGTCGTTCCACAGAAATGCATGAACACACATACATGATTTCAACTCCAAAACACGCAATCCACTCCCCTTGATTAGTGAGGAGGCAACCCCAGACAGTACACGAATACTATTTGAACGTTCACCCATCAGATCAATCAACCACGGACTATAACTGATGCTGGGGTGAACGTCAACACTCAGATTCCACTCCAAAAACAGACTCGGAATGGACATTGATTTACAAGGGAAACTCAAAAGAAACTTCGCACTTCATGGCAAAAAAAAACATTTTTGTTGATGCCAGCCCGCCACCTAAACCCTCTAAGTACCCAAACACTTGGTTGTTCCACCCCTGAATTGTACTATGTGTACTTACTTTGAACATGATTTTTGTTGGGTACTTGGAGGGTCGACAGGTGAGTTAGGTATAATATGTTTTCCCCAATCCATGAATTTTGGAAAGCCAATAGCATCATCCCTTTTTCGGGATGCTGACCATGGCACGGACTGAAAACAAATATCCATTACAATCCCATACCAAGATTATTAGAGTCCTAGGGGTTTTATTGGATAGTCATAATCCGCCGACCCCGGCCTTCGCCAAGGCCGGGGCGGCGCCTGGGACCACCGCAGGTGTGGAACTTTTCCGCGCACATAGCCCTCTCTCGTTAGGGCATTCGAGGCAGCTGCCACCACGCCCT
>Ga0126342_10007102_pt1:5000-19944 | contig 19944 bp, 9 predicted proteins | sample Cyp1metagenome_FD_92528 | JGI IMG/M metagenome (GOLD analysis project Ga0126342, IMG submission 92528) | Coral microbial communities from Lord Howe Island, Old Settlement Bay, Australia - Cyphastrea 1 metagenome | ecosystem: Host-associated > Invertebrates > Cnidaria > Coral ... | reverse complement strand
CTGGGCGCGGATGGTCGCGGTTGAGGTCCGGCAGGGAACACTGGGCGCGGATGGTCGCGGTTGAGGTCCGGCAGGGAACACTGGGCGCGGATGGTCGTGGTTGAGGTCCGGCAGGTAACACTGGGCGTGGATGGTCGTGGTTGAGGTCCGGCAGCGAACACTGTGGATCGCGGGTCGCAGTTGAGGAAGGACGACGAGGACGACGAGGACGACGAGGAGGAGGAGGAGGCAACTGACATAAAATCTAACAACCCTCACCTGGCAGGTGGGGAAAAACGAACTTGATTTTTTCATTTTGGGGTTGAATAGCAGAATTTCCTGACGAGACTTACCTGGGCAAATCCCACTGAGAATTGGCTGCGCTAATCGTGGAGAGTTGTTCTGAGATCACCTTTTGTTCATGGGAAATTCTGGATCCTAAAATGGAGGTACCTACCATATATAAGGCCTATATAAGGCCTGTGTAAGGGGATATCCCCAGAAAATATGGCCTTATATGGTACAGTACCCTTATATCGAACTACTATTCCTATGGTTTATGAGTCAACTTATCACTGGGCACCATCCTGTACATAGCTTAGACATGGCCTGGTTTGTACGATTGGTTCTTGGGGTAATTCATTGGTTACCAAATTTCATCAAATAGATTCAAATGCTCTGCTAATTTTGAACTAAGCTCTGGTAATGAAACAGAACAAAGAGTACAGGATGGGGCCCCCCAGTTATAAGTGGGTTTATAATCCCATTAACTGTAGATACATCATCTATAAACCATAGTTATTGGAGTTATAAACCAACTTAGCTAACTATGGGGCACCACCTTGTGTTGGTTCTTGACACCAGGTCAAACATGTCCAATCTTCTTGTACAGTTGGGGTTGAGTAAATTCAAAACAGAACATGATCAACTTGGATAGTTGTTGGTGGTTGACCTACCCCTCTGAAAAATATTATTAGTCAGTTGGGATTACTATTTCCAATGTATGGAAAAATAAAAAATGTTCCAAACCACCAACAAGTGGATAGTTGTTGGACAATTGTTGGGTATGATTCGGTATGATCCGTATGATCCCTCCAAGTTTGCAGACGTTTTACCTTGAGGGACGAACCTCTCATGGAAAATGCCTCAATGATTTGTTTTCCACATCATACTCCATTCATCATGGCCACTAAGCCGTAGTTTTGAAAACCCATTGTTTGTTTCTTCACCAAGTGTTTGAACAGATATGGACAGTGGGGATCTTCATTGTAGTGTTATCTACTGATAAATTTCCAAGAAAGGAACAGGATGGGCCCCCCAGCTATAAGTGGGTTTATAAACCAATAAAACCCCTATTAACTAGTTCGTTATATCTACCATAAAGCCACATAGTTAGGCAACTGAACGCTATCTTGGGGGCCCCATCCTGAGCGGAACCGTCACTGGGGATCGATGGATCGATGGATCCAGCGTACCATCGACGGTTTTTGAAGGAGATAAACCCCATGAAAAAATGGATAAATGGCTTATGAACCACATGTAAATATATGAAAATACTTATTACATCTGATTACTGATTACTTTAAACAACTGGTTAACTGTTGGGTTTTTGGAAATAGTACTATAGTTAATAATGTCAACCCCGGATGAGACTAAACCATGGTTTATTAATTAGGGGTACTCCTCCAATAGTCATTTCATCTGATACTTAAACGGTACCCCCCAATTAAACAGCCGTTTGGGGTTTATTAATCCAGGGTTGACATTAAATGGCTTATGTTCTGATATGATATAACTATAGTTATAGTTTATAGTTTATATAGTTTGTTATAAACCAGCGTTCACATTATAACGAACTAGTTAATGGATGTGTTCATGGAGTTTATAAATGTTATAAACCAACATTAAACCAACGTTTTGTTTCCATCACGTTTGGGGGCACCATCCTGTAGTAGATAATCCCATTGATATCCTCATTTTCTAAGTCCTATAAAAATCAATATAGGTTGACCATCTTCATTGATACCCATCTAAGATTGACCTAGAATCCCATATCCCCATGGATCATTCCCATAAAAATCCCGTTTTTGTTGATGGTTACCCTCTGGTAAACTAACAGTTCGCTATGGAAAATCACCATTTTTAATGGGAAAATCCACTATAAATGGGCCATTTTCAATAGCTATGTTAGTTTACCAGAGGGTATATCCTATTAAATCCCATTAAATCCCATTAAATCCCATTCAACCACCATTTTCCATCATTTTCCTATGGTTTTCCTATGGTTTTCCCCTTTGGTTGATGGTTGGGGGCACCGTTCCCACCGTCCCCGCACCATGGTGTGGCCGCCCCACGAGTCCATCTCTGAAGTCCTCGGACGTTGGACAAGGTGGTGCCCAACACACAAAACCCATGGGGAAAATGGTGATTAAACATGATTTAACCTGGTTTAACCAAGAAAAATGGTGGTTTAACCAAGAGAAATGGTGATTTATGGATGGATTCGTTGGCCAAGTTGGTGTTGTAAATCCAATTTCACTATATCGAACGACTTACTATGGTTTATAAGCCAACAAACATCACTGGGGGGGGCACCACATACTTACGGTGGTGCCCTCCGAGTTTGCTAGGTTAGTTTACAAGCCCCAGTAACTCAGTATAGACATCTCATTTGGAACTGTTTTTTTTGCCAGAACTGTTAGATTGATGAATATCCCAACAACTATATATGTACACCATAAAGCCAAGTGAAATTGGAAAAACAAACGCAGCAACTTAGCAAACTAATCCATATCAGTCACTGTGTTTGTTGGTTGCTAACACTCATGAGTACTAGTTCATTGTATCTACTATAGATTTACTATAGATCAATGGCCATTTCAGGAACCTAAATTGGAGGTACCTACCATATATAAGGCCTATGTAAGGCCTATGTAAGGGAATATTCCCACAAAATATGGCCTTATATGGTACAGTACCTCCATTTTAGGATCCTGGAATTCCCATTGAATAGACCATAATATACCATAGTTATAGTAGGTACTTTGGTATACCATGATTTTATCTACTATATAATATACCATCATAGTTGGTTCAGTCGGTTCATAACCCCAATTAAGTATAGACGTACGACGTGGATGGTTGTGAAAACCTCCATAAGTTGGTAACCAAAAATGGGATTCCTAGTAGACACTGAAAATAATGAGATTATAACGGGGTAAACCATCTACCAACTGGTGCAGGATTTCGCAACCATCCACAGTATCTATCATAAACCCAACTTTTTGGACTTATAAACCAACTTAATCCAAGTTAGCTAATTATGGGCACCACCTTGATATTTCTGTGTAGCGGAATAGTAAAAAAATACAAGCTGGGCCCCCAAGCAGGGTTCCATGTATTTTCCAATCATCCAATGCCGGGAGTATGGGAATAGCAAATGAGTAATATTAATTTATGTAGTATATTATAGCATTTATTTAATCATAGTATGTAAAATATTGATAATACTACGATTAATATATAATCATATTGTAGTAATGCTATTAATATATAGTATAGTAATACTATTAATATATAATAATCTACTATATATTATATAAATACTTAGTTAAATCCCAGTCTTGGTACTCAAACGTTATAATGTTCCAACTTCTAACTTCCCATTTCACAAAACAAAAACAACCCAAAATACTATCCGGTAATCAAGCATGGCTAGCTGGGAAGAAAAGATCGAAATGGAGGTTTATGGTTTGGAAAATCATCGAAATGAATGGAACAAAATCCATTGCAATAATTGATTACCGGATATAACATATATTGTTGTTGGTGTACATGTATAGTTGTTGGTGTATGGTGTATCCCATTGGTGTATGTACATATATAGTTGTTGGTGTATGTACATACATAGTTGTTGGTGTACTTAAAGAAAATCCATTGCAAATCATTGTAAGTAAATGGTTTAGTTGGTTATTCCAACTCGCTTTTATCTCATGGGTTGAATCCCAAGTGTCTCACGATTTCATCCCCATGTTTGATGTTTTAAATCTCTCTGTTTATTGATGAAATAACCATGTTTCGTTGGTTTTGCCACTTTTTTTGCTAATCAAATCACCGTTGTTGATAGTACACTCCCCATGACGGTTGCAATCCTCGTGTTTGATCCTTAGATCTCTAGTTCTCCCCAATTTGAAAATTATATATATAATATATATATATATTCCATCATATCCCCATGATTTGTCGGCTAAATTTTCCATTCCATTCCAATCCAAATATACAATATGTTACTTCTGACTCCGTAATGTTAATCCACTGGGAATCCCCATTTTAGAATATATGGAGCTATTATGATTCAGATTTATGGATTAGATCCAAATATACAATCTTAGAATCCCCACGTTTGCTGGCGAAACCATAATCATTTGCTGATTTTAATCCCACCATTTCCTTCAACCCAAGCAGCGGATCGCCCTGGATCTTCACGTTGCGTGACAACAAAGCCACCTGCGACATCGACATGTTTGATACAGGATAAATCCATACATATCTACTATATAGTTGATGATTTTATAATATCTACTATAGTTATATTACCATGGTTACTACAATTATCTCTACTATAATACCATAACTGATACATTGTGGAGGATTTACCTGCACAAATATAGCTGGTTGGTGGTATACCTACACCTCTGAAAAATATGAAAGTCAGTTGGGACTAGTATTCCCAATATATGGAAAAAACAAAAAAAGTTCCAAACCACCAACCAGATATGTGATTATATGTGATTATATGAGATTATATGTGATTATATGTGATTATATATACAGGCCATAACTCTATACATATATATATATATAATCATACATATATACCCTCTGGTAAACGTTTACATAACTATGGAAAATCACCATGCTATTAATGGGTACATCAACTATTTAACTATGGGCCATTTTCCAGTTCGCAAACTGTAAGAAATTACTAGAGAGTACATCCAATTAAAATCACCATTTTGTTGGTTGAACCCCATTAAACCACCATTAAACCACCATTTTCTGTCACTTCTGTCGCTTCTTTGTGCAGTCGGATCAGAACTCATCTTTGCGCGATTGGCGTGATACCCAGCCCGTCAGCCCGAATCCTCTAACCACACCCCCAAATATGTATATAACAGATAGATACAATATGAGGCCCCCAAGATGGCTAAGTTGGTTTTTAACTTCAATAACTATGGTTTATGGTACTTATAACTATAGTTACTGGGGCGAATCTAAACCAACTTAAAACTGGGGGCCTCACATTGTATATATATATACATAAGTGCCGGACATGAAAGTAAATCCAGTGCAGGTTTTACGGGAAAAGGATTGCCCATTTTTAAGCTCGGGTAAACTGACGAGATGCACCCCCAGGAATCGACACTTCCTAATTTGGAAAAGGTCAGTGGTAAATTTAGTGGTCAATTTTGTTCAAATACATAATATCTAGGTATATATATATATATATATGTGGATATTGTATAAAACACCAATTTATATATATATATATATTTACACGTTTAATAGTAGATATATACCAACTTAGGATTTAGAAATTTGGTCAAAAGTTCATCACTTCACAAGTTACTGAAGGCTTCCAGCTGTAGCTGTCGAAAGGCTGTAGCGGCCGTTCAACTGTTGGCCGCTACCTGCTGTCTCCGGGCCGTGGCGGCCCCCGGACCTCCACGGTCATGACAGCGTCATTCTTCCGGACGGTCGAAGATACATGGCAGCAACTTCCTTCTTAGCCACCATTCCATTCTTCTTCTAATATCCCAAGCAACTTGAAAACACGTCTCGGTCTCGAAGCTGGTGTGTTGGACCACGAAGCTCCACCGTTCGCACCCGGGCGCCCGGCAAAGTGGATTTCAACTGCATCAACTCGGATGGTGCCGACGGGGCCCCCACCTCGTCACCTTGGGTGTGATTTTTTCTGTGAAAATATCCCAAGTTATGGTTATGTATTATGAAATTGATGATGGCTTAAGATTACCATAGATTAACATTATACACAATTAACATGTTTTTGTTTTTTAATATTGTTATAATACATATTTAGCAAATGATAGCATTAATTTAAAAATGATCGGCAAGATTAACTTATAATTGATTATATAACCGTTTTTGAATATGAACATGATGATTTTCACATTGATTAAGCAGTAGATGAAATGGGGTAGCCGGGGGCCGGTAGCACAATTTTCAGACAAGCCCATGGTGTTTTGCGCGGTCCAGGTTCCACCCAGGCCACATGGGCGCCTACAAAAACATCTCGAGCGTCTGCGGTTACTCAAGTATCTGGTTTGAATTAAGACCTGTCAAACCTGCAGTATTCAGTACTTCGAGGTGCAGTTTTCAGGTGTCTGTTTTTTGTTCCATCCCATTGTGAACTAAACCCCCAGAAGTTGATAGATATAACTGAGCCATGTTTTAAATGTCTTACATCCTGGCACCAAATAAGGAAATGCTTACGCCATCGCTTGCGTTTTGCGTACGCGCACCACAGTTTTGCTTACGACATACCCTTACAAGGGGCCCCTTGCTTCACATGAACACAAGGCCTCTAAAAAATATGAAAGTCAGTTGGGATGATTATTCCCGACTGAATGGAAAGATAAAAGTGATGTTCCAAACCCCCAACCAGATGGGATCATACCCAATATAATACATATATTTAGAACATTTTAGAACTGGTTCCATCTTTATCACCCACTATCCGTTGATAGATATAAGTTATATACATTATGGAAATCCATGATATGTGGAAATCCATTATTTGGCTGTTACAAGGGGGGGAACATCCGAAGATATAACTATTATATACTGCTATAACTAATGCTGAATTCTATCCACGAATGGTGAACCCTACTGACGAAAACTGGAAATCCTGGAGCCAGGGATGGGTCAAAATAAAAAGGGGGCTAGCAGATCTTTAGATTATGAAATATATGGTTAAGAATTGGTTAATCATTAATAGGTTCAGTTATATAGTTGCTAACATACTTATATCTTATGAACATATAAACCAACTTAGCTCTGAAACATCAACTATGACAACTATGAATCCACATCAGTCGCTGACACCAGCGATGTTGGCCCCATTTGGGCACCGCCCCGAAGCAACACCTCCGCTGACAAGTCGATGTACTCGTCATCCAAGGGTCGGATGTAGTAGGTGGAGATATGGTCATACCTGCAATGTGAGGCCCCCCAGTTATAAGTTGGTTTAGATTCGCCCCAGTAACTATAGTTATTTGCGTACCATAAACCATAGTTATTGAAGTTAAAAACCAACTTAGCTATCGAACGGGGGCCTCACATTGTGGTGTCAAGTTGACTTCTTGGGCGTGGTCAACTGTCGGGTTTATGGATGTTGAAGGCGGATGCCGGGCATCACCTGGTAGCGAAGTGGTACCATCTGGTGATGTGAAAATAACTATTGAAAATGGCCCAGTCGAAATTGTGGATTTACCCAGCTATAAAATGGTGGATCTTTCCATAGTTTCTGGTATGTTTACCAGAGGGTAACCCAGAGTTATGTTAGTTTACCAGAGGGTATATCCTATTAAATCCCATTAAATCCCATTAAACCACCATTTTCCTATGGTTTTCCTATGGTTTTCATGGGGATTTTTTCGATATACCAACAACAATAGATGAACGTTGCGAAGGTGCCCCCGTAGCTGAGATTCGGATTGATCGAAGGGAACATCGACCCTCTGGCGGTTTCATAGGGATCGTTGCCACAAAAAAATTGGGGATTTCATTGGGGATGTACATCGGATGTACATGGATATAACTCGGTCAATTCATCAAAATATGAAAGAATGCTGGGATAGAATAGGATATATATATACATAAATATATGGATATATATATATACATACATATATATATATACTGTATATATATATATATATATATTGTATATATATATACTGTATATATATATTGTATATATATATATATACTGTGTATATATATATATTGTATATATATATACTGTATATATACACATGATATATTGTAAATTTGTACCTTTTCCTATACATGTATATGTCTACCATAAACCCAACATCCAAGCTACTGAACCAAACCAAGACGCTAGTTGGGGGCAACACCTTGCATCAACTTGGTTGTGTATCATGTATACATAAATATTATGTATGTACACCTACTTACATCTCCGTAAATCCCCACATTTTTTTTGGTTGTATATCAATTATCGCTAGCAATTTCCATGTACTAGCTACGGGTCATGCACCCACTTGCAGTAAGTTTTTTGTATCAACTAACTGTGTTTGTAAGCAAAAGTGAAGACTTTTTGCACGTATTGCGACAAGTGCCAAGTCCAACTTGGACTGCAGCCCCAAGTGAACTGGATGTTACAACTTGATGCCCCCTAGATAGGTAAGTTGGTTTATCATTAGTTTAGGTAGGACCTATGATATGTCTCTAGATATTACCCTCCGGTAATTTAACATAGCTATTGAATATGGCCATAGACATAGTTGAGTTACCCAGCTATAAAATTGTGATTTTCCATAGTTTTTGGTATGTTTACCAGAGGGTAGATGGGGTTATAAACCAACAAAACTCATGGGCAACAGCAGTTTGATCCCCTTTCAACCACCATTTCTGTCGGTTAAATCCAGAGTTTCGAGCTGGCTACATGACATCTGGAAAACTCACCATTTAGAGATATTTTCCCAACGGCTTTCCACATCGGTCTTCAACATGTTTGTTAAATATATACATATATATATATATATCCCATAGGATCCATGTATGCTATATATGGTAACATTTACCATCTATATACCCCCAATGTTAGCATATATACCATACATGGATCCTATGGGTATATTATATTATATGTTTACCCTAGATAAATCATCCCATTAAATCGCCAATTTTTAGCGGTTTAACATTCATGAAATTCCATTAACATGCATTGAACCCATTTAAATCTCACTGAATCCCAGTGAAGAAAATTGTTTTTTCCAAGGTTCTAGATGTCATGATATCCCCATGAAATTTCAATTCAATCCCGAACCAATCACATTAAATCCCAATGTTTCCTGGTTTCACCATGTCGATTGGTTCAAAATCACAAGTTTCCATTGGTTACCGCTACACATACCAAAAACTATGGAAAATCACCATGTTATAGCTAAATCAACTATAAATATCTATAAAATGAGTAAATCATGGTAAATCAACTATATAAATGGATATGTTCAACCATTTTCATGGGCCAAAATTTTGCCAAATCACCGGTGAAGCCATGGCCGCAAGGGGCCCCCGACTCCAAGGGATCCTGCAGGTAGATGGTCTTCATATCCGCCGCCGCGCTGCGCACGTAGATGCGCCTCCGGGACCGTCGACAGCTGCGTATGGTGGTGCTGCTCCGAGGTGGTTGAACGTTGGTTGAAGGTTGGTTTCTGAATAAAGCAGGATTTTGGGGATAAAAAAAAATGGTTGATATTAATCATGGTGAATAGTAGATATATGATATTGATATATAGGTGAAGAGTAGTTCGATATATAGTTCGATATATCATGATCTATCTATATATCTACCATAAAACATACGGTGAAGTTGGAGTTCGTTGCACGCAGCAACTTCACCAACGAACAGCTCACTGGGGCACTTTAGTAAGTGCGGCCACTTCACCCAGCTGATGGATCCAAGTGGCTCATTTTGGAAGTCAACAGGCCTTGGCCCGACACAGAGCTCGAGCTCGGAGAGCTCGGAGGGGAGAAATCCAGAACTTTTCGTAGGGTAATCATATGGAGAATTCAACATACCCTCTGGTAAACATACCAGAAACTATGGAAAATCACCATTTTTAATGGGAAAATCCACTATAAATGGTCATTTTCAATAGCTACGTTAAATTACCAGAGGGTAATTTTCTCTAAGTTCAGGGTTTCATCATTTTGAAGCAACAAAACTTGGTAGACTTAAGATATGCATTTCAAGGAAGCTGGTGATGTGTCTATGACATGAAGTAGACAGTACAAATCAAGTGTGAAACTCATCAGCCAGCATGGATGTAACAACGACGGGGATGGTTTCAGCATATACACAAATTTGGTGCATTTGTGAATTTCCCGGTCGCCGGTCGCGCCTCACTTTTCATGAATTGTCATGAAATGAAATGAAACAGCCGGTGACACCCAAAATGTGATGTTTGTTGGTTTACATTTTAATATTATCCCATCCAACTGTAGATATATGTAGCATGATCAAATCCCTAGTTAAGCTACTGAACTAAGCCAACTTAGCTATCTAGGGGCCTCCACCATGAACATATTCCTAGCAGATTCTCCACTTGGTGGATCAAACCAATGGAACAATAGTAAATCTACAATAAATCAGCATTTTTCTTTGCCAAATCACCACTTTAAGGTTACTTAAAATGGGACCCATTTCATGTTATCATGATATTTCATGTTCGGTCTTTCCTACCAACAAGTCCATTAACACATATTAAAACCATGTTTTTATTTTTTTCCACTATAAAACCACGTTTTTTTCCACTCATCAAACCATCCAGCTATGGAGGTAGGTACCCCCCCATGGAAACCCACTACGATTGCCGAGCCAAGGCACGGCGCGCCGTGCATGCCGTTGCCATCGAAGTGCTTGTGAGGCATCTCGGTCGCCTATGGTTTGACAAAAACATCGTTGAAACCATGGAGGGCAGCACTTTTAAAGTGGTATACAGATGGAATTAATATGAATTAATAGTGGTTAATAGTGGTTATTAATGGTTAATAGTGGTTAATAGTTGTTAATAGTTGTTAATAGTGGTTAATAGTGGTGAAAATAGAGGCCAATAGTGGAATTAATAGTGGCAAATAATAGTGGTGAGTGGTTGATCACCATTGGTAAATGATACAATATATATATATATATCGATTATATATCTGGGCCAACTAATATATCCTATCCCTATGGATCCAGCCGTACCTTCTCAGGAAGTACGACTTGGGTATAATTTAGTTTTTTTGTACCTTCTCAGACAGTGTTTGGATCCATAGGAAAAATGAAACAAGTGATGATCATACAAGGCGGTGCCTCCAAGCTAATTAAGTTGGTTTATAACTCCAAAAACTATGGTTTGTAGGTGATATATCGAACTAGTGAATGGGCTTAAAACTGGGGGGGCCCTACCTTGTAGGGATTGTTGGGGTTTTCAAGGCATGAACAGTTCGGATCTGAAGCTAGCTGATGTACATAATGTAGATTCAACTCGGCTCCTTCTGTAAGTTCGGCGTGCACAACCATGCCCAACATTGTGTGATCACGTGCAAAATTGCTGGTGTCTGGCAATTCCGCCTCCCGGATCGTTTGCCTCGCAGAGTGCAACAATGTGTGCTCCGTTTCGAAAAACCAGGGACGGCAGTAGCAGACACAGTTCGGATCTTTTCTTATCCAGGACGGGAAATTTCACATGGCCGCCAAGACAGGGTTTTCGGTTGAGATGGCCAAGATTCAAGGTGAGGCCTCCGTTTAGGATAGCTAAGTTGAGGCACATAACTTGCCTATCTGTTTGGTTATGGGGGAAAAAACGAACTGGAATTTGACAATCCCCAACATATTGGATAGCAAGACTTCAAACATCTTCAAACCAACAAAACTTGATCAACTAACATCCCCAAATATATCTTTGACGATTGACATCTCAACAAATACCTACAACTCATGGTTATGTTCCATTGAAATGAACCAAGAAGGGAACAGCAAGATCCAACAGAGGTTTAGACTCTGCGACAACCGTGTAGGGTTATTATGCAGGGTTTAACCCTTAAATAACCATCCATATATAACCATCTATAATTGGTATTTCGGGCCATCTACAAATTGGTTATATAAGTTATAAGCTTATCAACTATAGATATATTCAAATATATGCCCTATAAACCATAGTTAGTGGATCTATTTGCCCCAACTTAGCGATCATAGATCAGCTATAAATCCCATGAACAACCCACATTTTCCTATGGTTTCTATCTTGGAGGCACCACCTTGTAGTAGATTGCAGCCGCTCCTCCCCCATGATTTTTGGACAGCTGTGACAGCTGCACTAGGCATCCCTGCAGTGATCATCAGCTCTTCACCGGCTTGCCAATCCACAATGTCCTCCAGACGTTTTGCGGCGAACGCTGGCCCCTTTCCACGCGGATACCCTAGGCTAAACATACCAAAAATAAAATGGCCAATCAACCAGATATCCTTCAAAAAATGAAAGATTCTTAGCTGGTTAGTTAGTGGATAATCCCACATCAGGAAAATAAAACAAATAGTTAAACTACCCATCTAAGATTGCCCTGACACTGTTAACAGTGAACAGCGTAGAGACCCTAGGCTAAACATATAAGAAACTGTGTAACAACCCATGGTTTCACCCATCAAATAGTCTACATCTATGTTTGATTTTCCACATCGAACTGTTAGCTTACCCTAGATACATACACATTTTTTTGGGCTGGTAGATATATCGAACTACTTAATATGCTTTATAAACCAACGCTCACATCACTGGGGAGGGCACCACCTTGTACTCCAATCACCCATTTGACAAACGCCTGCAGAACGATCTTCATGTCACCCTTCTTGGCCGTTTCAGCCAACCTGGTCCAGACCTGCCAACTTTGTCTCAACTTTTCGAGTTCCAGCGGATCTAGTTGTGTCAATCAATATTAGTACGTATCTGGTTGGTGGTATACCTACCCCTCTGAAAAATATGAAAGTCAGTTGGGATTATGAAATTTCCAACTGAATGCGGAAAAATGATCCAAACAACCAACCAGATATGGATGTACATCAATATTCGCAATATATATATAATTATATATATATATATATATTCACTGGGATCTTTTAACCCTATGGATCAGAGGGTTGTCAAATCGACTTTCATGACAGGAGCAAAATATCGTTATTAGATGTCATGAGATATGTCTAGTATATTTCTAGGCTATATTTGCAGATATATGTCATATGTATATATATATGTATATATATATATATTGGTAAATGGTGGTTATAAACCGCAAAGATATCTGGTGGCACCTGGGGTTGTCTGAAAATAGGGGATCCTCAAATCCACCGATTTATGAGTATGTTCATGTATTTTTCCTATTTCAAAATTGCTATTTGGGGGAGTGGACCATTTTCAGACACACATCGTAATTGTGTCAGAGTGAAGGGGTGATTTTCTGGGGGTGCACCTCAGGTGGTGCCCCAGTTCGTTAGCTAAGTTAGTTTATAAGTCCAATTTCACCATGGTTTATGGTAGATCTATCATGATATATCTATATTTACTATGGAAAATCACTATTTTTTAAAAGGTAAATCAACTATGTTTTTTTTATAGGTGATACATCTGTAGTATTCATGGGCGAATCTAAACCAACGAAACCACATCACGGGCATGGGGGCACCAGCTCGCAGTTGCTTTAGTTTACCAGAGGGTAATCCAAAGTGCACCAAAGTTTCACGACTCCTGTCGTGAAGATGTGGTCGGATACTTGGATTCAGTGGATGTTTCAAGGATTCCCACAGTGGGATGTTTCAGTGTTCCATATTAGAACGGAGAATTGATTACCATGATGTGGATGGTAATATGATAATATGGTTTCATTGTCTTAGATGATTGGAATAAGGTTGACCATCCACATCGAGTAGTAAAACTACACACTTCTGAATAAAACAATATTAAATACCATAATACACTATTCCCAAAAAATAGTATCCGTGTAATATGGGTTGGTCGCATTATTGATGGGAATCACAGTTTAAAAAAAACAACATCAACCATTGTTCCACTCTCATCACATGATTGGCAGGGCAGAGGTTTTTCATCGCATCGAAAGATCACATCCTCAGATGGAGGTTTCCTGACATGGGGATACCCCGCCGAAACATGCTTGGTTTATCATGGAAAATCCATCTACCCTCTGGTTATGACTGACATAGCCATGGTATAGATGGCCCATAGAAATAGATGATTTTGCCATTAATGCCTCAATTTATAAGGGATTTTCCATGGCTATGTTAAATAGCCAGATGGTATATATTCACGGTTTGATGGTACCCCCATGACTTCGGACATCTCCAGATGTTGAACAAAGTAAAAAATGTTGGTCACCCAGAACGAACACTCGGAGTCTAAGGTGAAGTTTATGCTACGATCGGATCGATCCCTACATGGCAGATTTACATGGATTCTGATCCCCTTCACGCTTGAAGTTTCCGTCGTACTCGGTCAAGTCAAAACCCCAGAGCTTCTCAGGTCTCACAGACTGGGAAGCTTTTGATGCCGCGTGAGTAGACAGTCACCCCGACAGAGATCACACACCACATGAATTGTCGATGATAATAATGCTACTACCGCTTCTTCCTCGACATCTCATCAACTTTACGATCTTCTTTCATGCTTTTGATGTGGAGTTCTAACTGTTTTTGCACTTTGTCCACATCTGCTTTGGTTTGGCACTGTCGCCGCCAAGCTTTTAGTTTTGGCAATCATTGCACTTAGTATGTTGCCGCTCACTGCGAACTTTCAAGAAAGATTGCCAGTCACTGTGGTACACACGAGAGAAGACCGCAAAACTGGGTGCCCGGATCTCTGAATTGAAACTCATGGCAAATTCCCTCATTTCATTCAAAGTGGTTCCAGGAGGAAGCCATTTGACTTCCCTATAGGTTGTGGAAAAAATCAATGGGAATTCCAGGATTTGGAGGTACGTAAACGCTACATATTTCAGGTCATATTTTGTGGGGATATTCCCTGAAATTTGGGCCTGAAAAATAGGCCTTATATATGGTAGGTACCTCCAGTTTGGGTTCCTGGAATGGCCATTGAATATACCCTCTGGTAAACTAGCATAGCTACGGAAAATGGCTCAT
>Ga0126342_10007101_pt1 | contig 19944 bp, 15 predicted proteins | sample Cyp1metagenome_FD_92528 | JGI IMG/M metagenome (GOLD analysis project Ga0126342, IMG submission 92528) | Coral microbial communities from Lord Howe Island, Old Settlement Bay, Australia - Cyphastrea 1 metagenome | ecosystem: Host-associated > Invertebrates > Cnidaria > Coral ... | reverse complement strand
TAGATAGGCAGATAGATAGATAGATAGATAGGCAGATAGATAGATAGATAGATAGGCAGATAGATAGATAGATAGATAGGCAGATAGATAGATAGATAGATAGGCAGATAGATAGATAGATAGGCAGATAGATAGATAGATAGATAGATAGGCAGATAGATAAGCAGATCAATATACAGACAGATAGATAGATCGGATCGAGGTCCAGCAGTTGTGCTGCCGATCCGTGGATTCGCCCTGGCCAGACCCCCACATTGACCTCAGCAGTGCAAGGCCACGGACAGGCCGAGAGGGTGGGAGGTTTCCAATCCATGGAGGTACCTCTAAATCATCCATATGGGTGTGTCTGAAAATGTCGTGTACCCCATTTACCCAATGGTTTTGCTGATCATTATCCCTATTAAATGGCTATTTGTTTGGGAATATACCCTATTTTCAGACAAACCCATATCAACTGGATGTTCCATTCTAAACCATCCAGCTATTGGGGATCCCCCATTCATGAAAAATCTATGGGGAGTTAACACTCATAGATATGGCTTATTTCCCACGGAAGAATGGGGGATGCTACCCCAACCGATGGCTTTCCTGACTTTACTGGGAAGATGATTTTCAGCCTGAGATATCCAGCGACTGGGACGATCCCACGGATAAAAAACGTGACGTGGCAATGGTTCAATCCACCAATCAGAACGACCGGGGACCCCAAGTCCAGGATGGGGACTCTCCGGCACCCTGCACCCTGCAGTGGCTCAAAATTAGCCAGATGATACTTGAAGTAAAATGGTGATCCGCAACGCTGTCATGTTGCTAGCATCCTGCTGGCATCATCCTAATGGCTGGTCAAGTCTCAAGATTCTGCTTGCAAAGCATCAACGGCTTACCCAACAATTATTTGGGTACTTAACCAGCAACCATAGTATCAAAAACAAGAATACAATTTTGAAAAATAGTTCATACTGATACGCCAACAATAGATCCTTTAACAATCATCTCAATCAACAGTGATCATCACTATTAGCTATTGTAAATTAACAACAACAGTGAAAAATCAGTGGTGATCATCTTAATCAACAGTGATAAATGAGCAACAGTCATCATCTCACCAATCATCACTGCTGAAAGATACCTCTCGGCAGCCATGCCTCGCAAACGGCGGGAAACGCTGGCGCCAGAGGCGCGGTTTTTGATCGGTGAAATTCGTGGAAAATCATTGGAAACCAGGATTTTTCCCATGACGTATAGGGGGATTAGGGGGTGTCCTGCAAATTTTCCCTTACACCAATCCATTGAGAGAAAAAAACATAAAAAAAAACTATTGATTAGCAACATGACTGCGATTGTCAAGCATTTGAGAAACCATAAACCACCACATAAGAAAAAACAACCAGTTATAATTAGTGAACACCAAAAAAAATGGAAACGTATTTTACCCCTATTGTAGTCGGGGTCTACTGTTCTATTTCTTGGTGTTTTTTTTGCCCGAAATCTCATGGGGTTGACCTACAAGCAGGATGTTTTTAGCTCACATAGAAATAGTACATTAACGGACCAGAATATTGATAGCAAAAGCTGGGTGGCATCAATCCATCAATCATTGCAAGGTACCTTGCAAGATGGATTCGTATCACCAAAAATGTTTGTGTCTGGTCCAAAAAGACTTGCGAATCTTAAACCACCAATCCCCGACCGGCCGGGGGGGGATGTGCCTATCAAAGCCAAAGGTTTGCACAGCAGTCCCAGCCCATACCTTTGATTTTTCCATGGTTTGTTTATTTGGTATCCTCGGATATCATTTTGGTTAATGCTATCTCCAAGTCATATGCATCAACATTCATCATCCAAAAATGATCATCATCCAAAATGATCAACATTGATCAACCCTCACGAAGCGAATATTCTCCACTACCCTCTGGTAAACGTTTACAGAAAACTATGGGAAATCACCATGTTTAATGGGAAAAACTCACTATAAATGGCCATTTTCAATAGCAAACTGTAACAAATTAACAGAGGGTACCCTTTATATATATATATTGGGAATAATCATCCCAACTGACAACTGACTGATATTTTTCAGAGGGGTTAAAATCACCAACCAGATATTCTCCACTAATTGAACATTTTTTTTAGTCCCGACTTTGTGAATCTCTCCCTACGACACCTCGGCGAGATCCCAAAGCGTCCAAAGCTGTCGGGCGAACGAAGCGACGTGACACGATGTCCCGCGACACGCATGTTCGGCGGAAATTTTGGTTATTGTTGGGGGCATATGCCATGGTATATAGCAGAGATTTTTGTACTAATCAAAAAAAAACGGCTTCAATCAGCTTCGGTTTAACTTACAGGAGATCTTTCCGAGAGAAGGACAATCAATTGCCAGAAACTTGTGATTTCACTTAATTCAACCACCAATTTTAGGAGGGCCAACAAACATGGAACCGGAAACCCAAACTCGCGATGCACAAAAGTGGCACCAGCTTTGAATTCCAGCGACATGTTCAGTTTGCAGAGATCCTCTGGGATTTGAGCCAACTGGGTGACAAATTTGCCCAGACTAATATGGGATTTTTTTTGGGATATTTGGCCACTTGCAATAGAGACTCAACTGACTGAAACTATCAAAGACTGGGATGTTATAATCCCAGCCCAAAATTGATAGATATCCCCATACATCCCCAATATTATGGGTCAAACATATTCAAAAATGATCTGCCAATGGAATCTGATGGGTCATTTTTTCAATGCAATATGAGTGAAGAATTATGGATCGAATATATTTTGGATCAAACCTTAGATCCTCACCAGTTACTCGTACCACTACATAGCTATATGTATACACAACTATATCTATCACTGTCACCATCACAATCAATACATCCATATCTATATATATATATATATATATCTATATATACAGTATATTATATTCGATAACCATGTGTTGGTTATATTCCCATTACATTCCTGTTGTTGGTGAACTCCCATTCCCCCACATATACTATCATATACTCCCTATACGTATGAATACAATCAATATTATATATATATGTCCAATAGCTATATCTATATATACATTATAGTAGACATGAATTATACCCTCAGTTATACATATGAAATATCCCCACCACCCCACTTACAGGATGAACTATGGGTTATATATGTACCACAGATCCAAAATGGGTACTGTCTACATCCCAGGTCACTGTGTGACAGAGGCGCTGCAGTCACTGTCTCTGCCCGAGGAATGTCGTTTGGCGCGACGTTGGAGCCGGTTGTCTATCTCCAATGGATGCTAACGGGAATATATATCCTATAAATGGGATATACCCTCCAGCAAACCAATAAACTATGGAAATTGACCTGTTTATAGGTGATTTACGTATTAAACATGGTGAATGTTCATAGCTATGTGGCTATGTTAGTTTACCAGAGGAGAATGGGATACAATAGATATATAATGGGTTATATAATGGGATATGTCTTTTCCCGATGGGAAAGGAATCTTTTGGTGAATATTTTTTTGGGGGGGGGCGTGGTGCCGGAAGGCAAATCCAAATGGTGTTTTGATGATGATTGAAGATAAGTTTAACCATGAAAACTGGTGATTCACTGGGATATAAATGAAATATTCATAGAATATGCATAGAATATAAGTAATTAATTTACCTTCTGGCAATTTACTGTAGTGAACTGGAAGATCACTAGTTTGAATAGGTAAATCATCACGAGTTTTAATAGGTAAATCATCATAAATCATCTATAAATGACCCTTTTCCAATGCTATGATAAATAACCAGATGGTATTTGCGGGCTTCCACTTGGCCAATCAACAGATTTATATTTCTATGTGGAAGATCCGAATCCTGACGGATACCGCACTAAAAAACAAATGATAAACTACTGAAGTTGAAAGGTATCAAAGGGTAGCGATCTCGAGACTTTCATTTGGAAAACTGGTTTCCCTCAAACTCAACCATGAAACAGATATGAGTCAGTGCACCCTGGCTCCCTGATTGTCACTTCAAAATTGCATTCTCTGTAGCGACAGCTGGTTGTTCATCCGCCCACTCATAGGGAAGATCATATTAAGAATGTGGCCCAACAAGAAACTTCTAGTTGAGGATGGCTATTCGCCCGCCATTTCTCTTAAAGTGGTGGATAAATTCTTCTTGAGTTTACCCTCTGGTAAACGTTGACATTACGAACTGGAAAATCACCATTTGTCAATGGGTAAATCCACTATTTCTATGGCCATTTTCAATAGCAAACTGTAACAAATTACCACAGGATTTCACCCATCCCCACATGGACTCCATGACTGTCCATGTTTTGAGACCTGAGGATGTACAAAATACGCAGAATGTCGAAATGTGTGTTCTTTAAAAAACCCTTGCAGAGTATGTCAAAATTGAAGAATATAGATCCCTTCCCCCCAACATCCCCCAAGAATCCTTCGTTTAGTATTGCATCATATTGCATCTATACATCTTGGGGGGGCCATTTAGGTGCCCGCAAGGTAAAGCAATGCTGTTAGAAGCCACTCCTTTGACCCTTGGGGTGCCGGTACCTTGGCGCGGGGAAATGAGGAACAATCATGTTTTTCAATGGGATTTGAAGTGGAGTGAATCATCCAAGTGATTTTCATACGGAAATCCAGCAATCTCAAGTTAATGCCAATTTGGGGAAACCTCCATTTACCAGCTATGTTGATCTACTTTGGTGTTCATCGGGTTACCAGGGTTTTTATCCGTAGCCATGTGTTTGATTCTTCCGGCACCAAACCACTAATAAAACTCCAATTGAGATATTTTTGGGATCAGCCATGACTTAACTGTAACACATATTTTTCTTTGGAAACGGAGTAAGTACCCTCAATTCAAAAGGATTTATCAAATTATTTTACATATACAAATAGCAGCAACATCCGCAGTGTCCAGCCGTTGAGCAGTATTTGAGGTCAAAGAACGCGACAAGCGACAAGTGGCGGTAGCTGGTTTCATCGGCGAGGTATTGAAGGAACACCGGAGGGGGTAGGGTTGGGGTAGGACCCAGCAACAGCTTTGTGCAACCCAGGGCCCCAAGGAATAAGAATCATGTTCCCCTGCAAACTAATAAAGGCATGGAACATAGAAGAAAAAATCAAGGAAAAGCATATTATACTATTATATACGTATGCATGTGAGTTTGCTGGAGGGGAGTCGAAATTCGGAGCATTCAACACGTTTTAATTGGGCGCAACAAACGAACATGGGCTTAAAGTGGGCAGAAGTGTGACGATCAGGAAATGTGAGGTCCACCAGTTATAAGTTGTTTGTTTTTTGAACTTGAGGTAAATTCTGCACCACACGGGGGAACAAGCCCTCAAAGCTAAATCAAACATGGAACGGTGCCCCAGGATTCTTGTCAGTTGAATCTACCTTCAGTGGATTGAAACTAATGAAGTTTATATCCCCCCCAAAAAAATAAAGTGGTAAAGTAGTAGGCATGTCGGGGCAATATCATGGCATTTCATGGTAGTCAGAAAGATCAAAATCGTGGTACCAATGAATCCACCAAATTGGCCATAACCATAATGGTGGATTCATATAATTGGGATTATCATGATTTAGTATACTAAGATTATGGGGATAAAATGAGTATTTAATCAATTTTAATCATAATTGACCTTTCCAAAGTTCAGACAATTCTAGCCATACCCATCTTGCCGAACAACAAGCAGCTGTCAGGAGATGGAAACCAAGTTGTTGCAGGCGCCGAAAGCTGGTGATAGCTTCAACGGCAATTTTAATGGGGGCAATGATACAAACATATCATCATGCTTAGTAAGGGGAAACATCCCCAAGATAGCCTGGGGGGCGGCAGTTGAGACAACGGCAGTTGAGACAACGTGGAATAATAGCCCTATTTCATCTTATTTCAGGTTAGTGAATTATTATAATTTACCCAGAACCATGCTTGTGTGCCCTATTTTCAAACAAAACTACCTGTATGTGTCTATTTTCTGGGTCCAAAAAAGGCCTTATCGAAAAAAACAAGAAGGAAGAGAGAATAACTTTCGTATTTTGGAGAGGCGGTCCTGTGTCCGTAGTATACATATATGATATGTGAAAATGCATGTGTATATATATACATACATCTAGATCAATTCATGCAGTTAGGTTCTACTGTGTACACATATGTGTATATATATATGTACACAGTACACATTTAGTCTACACATGTGTTTGTCGAATATATGCAGACGGATGTCAACTCGTATCGCAAAAAAGGTGATCGAGCAATCGAGCCGGGTATGGGTCAGACTTTGGGTCCAAAAGGCCGGACTACCCGGCTCGGTAAACTAACAGTTTGCTACTGAAAATGGCCATAGAAATAGTGGATTTAGCCAGTAATAGCATGGTGATTTCCCATAGTTATGTTAAATTACCAGAGGGTAAAATTGTTTAGTCAAGGCCACAGAAAGTCCATGTGTAGGCTAGGCATTGAGACCTCAAACTTTCACTAGTGATGTCTTTGCTAGTGCTTACCATTCATGGTCAATGTATCTTGCTTGTTGATGTTTGGTTACTATCATCATTGATGCATTTATATTTGTTTCTGGCTGTATCCCCATTTTGTCGTTTGATCTTTGGTTCTATCCCCATCAATGTTGCAACAGTGTCCCAGTGAGTGCTGATTGTACACCAAGTACAGTGAAGATAAATATATTATGATAATATTATATTATATATATATATTATGATAAGGCTATATATTATATGAGAATATTATCTTCTTGATTGCTTGTCCTATCCCCGTTTTTCTTAATCCAACTTCCGTAAGGAGGACCGCAGAAGCTGCTCTGTTCCCTGTTGATGTGCTTGCGGATACTGACGGATACTCAATGATTGTTTATCATACCCGCATCGATATTTGATAGTGCTGGTACCCTTCATTACAGGCCCATTGTCGTTGAATTGAGCAGTATGTGTGGCCAATTAGAACAATATTCATATCTTGACCCCTTATCTAGTGGTATTTGTATATTCATATCCCCATTTACATAGATATTGGATCTTGTTTGGTCATGTGATGGGTGGTTCGGGTCAAGGCTGCCACAATGGGACTGATTAAATCTGATTAACATCGCGGGATGTTTTCAAACCATGGCGCAATGGTTTTGATCCCTGCCATATCGTGCTTTCATCAACAAAATGTTGGAAATCACAAGCAGGATGTTGATACCCTCTGGTAAACTAACATAGCTATGGAAAATCACCATTTTTAATGGGTAAATCCACTATAAATGGCCATGTTCAATAGCTATGTTAGTTTACCAGAGGGTAAAAAGCCATTGAAATTTGGCACATGCCCAGCTCCAGAGATTGAACATATTGAACGGTTGGTGATCGCAGGATGTAATTGACAGCAAGATGTCGTCCCAAGAAGAGGCACAGCTGGGCCCAAGACAAGGGGAACCAACTGAGGGGGGCTATATATATATTATGATAATATTCATAATAGCATATTGTATATATAATGTAATTTTATATTCTATTCATAATTCTATATTTAATATATACATATAATATTTTGTTGTTGTTATCATTGTCATTGTTTTTATTATTGTATATATATATATACACACGTTGTTGTTATGCATATAGTTTACTATATTATATATAGTTGATTTAATGTGATTTTACTGGTATTTTTAGGGTTCATTCGAACCATAAAAAATAAATTGGTATATATCTAGTAAATGATGGTTGATGAAGTTGATGATTGGTTCGGGGGCTATCCTATTCAATATTCATTTGGGATTCTCACAATCCATGAACTGGGAAATCCGTTCTTAACCAAGCATAATCAAAAGAGTTTTGAACACTGGGAACCCAATGAGCGTTGCATTGGCTTTAGCATGTTTTACCCACCAATGGAATTGAAGCATCAAAAATATAGGGATATGGTTGATTGTATTGATACATGTTGGCTGTTTGATTATTTATAAGGGATCGTTAACCTGCCTAAATGTTTGGTGATGATTATGTTTGGAAATCCCTACCTACCAACCAGTATAAAGGGATGATAGAGGCGCAACTGAACATTGATAGGATATGTTCTGTGCTTGACTTGATGAGGAAAAAATAAACCGCATGGGGTTTATTCATGGGTTGTTGAAATTGTTTTAGACATTGTTATAGCACCCCACCCCCGGTTTTTTTCATAGAAAAGTTGGAAACCTGGAACATGTGGAGGAAACAGAATCGAAAAAACATCCTCGAACCATTGTTTTATCGTTTTGGGAGTTGCTATAATCAAAAATGGTCAGAGGTTTGAGCTAAGCCAAGTAGTGTTTTTCACTGGAGTACAACCATGTGTCCCCGTTTTCATGGAATTTCAAATGGATACATTTCAATTGATATTCCCATGAATTTAGTGGTTATCCATATCAAACACAAATTTGATATGGATAACCACTACATTTCATTTAATGGGAAATATCCTAAATTTCAAATGGATAACTACAGCCATCAATTGATATGGATACTTGGACAGATTGAATCACTTGGGGTGACTCATCATGGTCCGTGATAGGGAAGCTCCTACTTTTGGGAGGTCGTAACAGCTGGAGTCGGTTTATAGCATTCAGGAAACCCTATGTATAGCATTCGGTTTATAACATTCAGGTTTATTCTATACATATTTGCCATTAGGTTCCATTTCATCTCCATGTCCATGTTGTAATCTTCCATTCCATCCATTGCATGTAATTACATCCAACGATACAGGCATGTTCGCCCATTCAAGATCCGCTGATCTTCAAACAATCAAAAAAATCACCATGGTATAGTCCCAAATAATCCCAAATATATGTAAACCCCCTAAGTCAAGCATGGGTTTTGCTTCAAAAATCATCCCACTAAGTGAAGTCAAGAATTTGGTTAGCAAGTCCTCTAAGTGGTTTATCCCATTTTACTGATCAGTTATCCAAGTGGATGGGATCAATCCCGACATGGAAACCATGGTGGATGTAGGGAATGTCCACATATTTTTGTTTGGGACCATGCAATGAGGGTGTTTCATGGGATGAGATTACTTTTGGATCCACATCCACCAGCTGCCGCGCCTGCCGCGTCGCAGGTGATTTCCGCGCAGCTGGCAGCGCTCTCTGCGGCATCGCAGGTGCAAGACGCGCGACGACGCATGGAGGAAATGGAAGAACAGCGGCTTGGCTGGCAAGGGATGGGATGGTAGAACGAACCATCGGAGGTTAAGCAACAAGAATGGCTAAAGCATTGCGGGAACCAAGAAGAATCATATATGGGTGTGTCTGAAAATGACGGCTTTAACAAGGCAAAATTGGAATTAGACCGTCAAGAATGGTGATATGAGAGTATAAAACCAACCATGCTGCTGCTATAATGACATTATCTATATGTATATATATACACGTATCTATATATATATCAGCGACTTGACATAATGTTGGGGTTTGTCTAAACATGTTTGTACACCCCCAAAGAAAAGTTAGTTATACCATGTCTTTGTGCACAATGCAAAGAGCTTGACCTCAAGGGTCTCAGGTTGCCTCACCATGTGAAACAGTTTGATGCGGGCAGAGGAGAAACATCACATCCAAAAGGGCTGGGATCTCTGCAGCTTCATGTGTTGGCATAGCCAGCGGGTTGTCCTCGCTGTGTTTTGGAGGGCTGGGCTTCATCATGGAGATGGCTTCGGTGTCGTGGTTGGTGGGTTTTGAACTGCGTTGCTGCTCCAAAATCTTTCCCAAGCCTCCGAAAATTGATTGGGCCGGTTAGCCAATGCCACCGGAGATCCTTTTTTCAACGTGTTTGAACTTAATACTTAGGAAGTTGTATCTGACAGCCTCTTTCCCACGTTTGAAGTTGGGGATAGCATTTACAGGGGCCGTGTTTAAAGCTAGGACATAGCCAGCCCTTGGGATTACTCAGCTATAACGGAGATCAATACCCACTGCGATCTTCAAGTTGAAAACTCTACTTCATCCTATAAATCACACGCGAAATTTCAATCGTGGTTTGATTGGTTGTGTTCCATGAACCTCAATTTTTGCTCACTATAAACCCCAATTTTTGGCCCGTTGGGATTTTAGGTTTTATGTTGTTTTCATTTTTTCCACTGAAGCTTCTCAGACTTGCGTTGTGCATTTTCGTCCGACATATCCTGAACACCTCCCAACCGCAACAAATTGGGAGAAACATCACGCGCCTCAAAATGATGGGCTGGTGTCAGATCCCTTCCTTGATGATTCGTGATGTGCCACAAGAAGATCATGCTTTACTCGCGTTGGCGGACTCAACAGAGCAAGTGGTCGAGGAAGATTGAGTCTTGTTGTGAATTCAAGTAGCAATCAGTTGGCCGGTCGAAAACGTGGCGAAGTCCCGTCCAAAAGTATGGAATCAACGCGGTGGTGCCAATTGATGCAGCTCCCCACTGCTTCCAGTTACGGGATACCAACCATTTACGGGCAAGATTCCCACCAACAATATTTGGGCACGTTTCTTATAGAGGCAAGAACTTGCATTACCCATTGTAAAATTTGGGCCGACAACTGAGAACCCAGATATGTAAACATGTATGTATATCTGGATATATGTATGTGTTTGTTTGTGTGATTGTTTGCGTGTCAATATGTAGACGTTTCCGGTGACACAAGTCCCATGTCGCGATTCAATTTGATTGTTTCAGTTGAGTATTTACAGTTTTGCTATGTTTTGCTGCTGGGTAAGCCAATCATTTCCACACATAATTGTACATGTGAGGCTGCAAATCCGTTCACACATTCGAGGTAGACATACAAATAGACGTGACGTAGACGTAGACTAACATATAGTTACATAGACATCTGCACAGACATAGACGTAGACAAAGAGATAGACAAATAGATAGGCAGGTCGCTGGATAAATCAATAGATGAAGGAACAGATCAATAAGACATAGAACATTGGATAGGCACAATAGATATAGGTTCGGTAAACAAAGATAGATACAAACCATGCATATGTTCATTTCCTTTATGCAAAAGGCATCCCCACGTTTTCCACGGCCCAAAGGCTGGCCCTGCGCCTCTCCGAAGACGACGCCGCCTGCAGTACCCTGGGCGCAGTGCGCGCCCGTCTCGCAGCACTGCAAGCGGCACAGGCGAAGGCGGAAGAGGGGCGACGACGAGCACGACAGGCGACGGATTAATGGGGCTGTCGGGGCTACTGCAGATCCAGGGAACTAAGTGAAGACAGGTTGGGTTCAATCATGGTAAAATTATACAGAATATGCTGGTTGGTGGTTTGGAACCATGGAATTTTATGACTTTCCATTCAGCTGGGAATGTCATCATCCCAACTGACGAAGACATATTTTCCAGAGGGTTGAAACCACCAACCAGTATGGGAAAGTGAGTGAAAATTGATGACTTGCCAGCAAATAAAAAGTGGATATATTTCCATGGTTTTTCAGGATCATATCCCAACTTAGGAGATTATCGGCGTGGTTGTAACCATTAACAACCCCAACTTTTCCTCCAAATAAGGATGCAAAACTCGGAATCTACCGATTTTTGTGGAAAACCGAATTTGGCCATTTTCATAATCGTGTTGACACTGGTGGTTGGTAAACAAAATGAAACGCCTGGTTCAGCAAGGCATCTTTAGCGATTCAAAACCAGTATGGACCCAGATTATTTCAATGAGCCAATGCCTTTCTTGCGTTTAAGTTTGATGCATGTTATTTACATTCCAGGCATCAAAGAATGCAATGATGTGTTTTTTGATTCAAAATCAGCACAACCTGCAGAGACAAACATCATGGTGATTATATATTTGGTTTGTGGGATGCAACTGTTCAGAAACCATGGTGCTGGAATATTTACCTATATTTACCCCAAAAATGGTCCAGTTGTGTATGTATCCTCTGGTTATTTAACATAGCCATGGTATAGATGGTCCATAGAAATAGATGGTTTACCTAGCTATAACATGGTGGATCTTTATATGGCTATGTTAGTCATAACCAGAGGTATTCATAATATATTGTCCATTATTAACCATTAATAACCATTATTAACCAGATGGTATTCATAATATATTCCGGCGCCATGGTTCGCATCTACCCAGGAACGTGAACTGTGCATCGCCGCCTGCGGCCGCCTCCAACCTGACGACGATGGCAGCACGGCTAATCCTGTTATAGTATCTACTTCTTTTCAATATACATACATAGTCATACATATTCATATATTATCATATATTATTTCTTTATTTATGTATATAGGATATACAGTTTATTTATTGGATATATAGTATATTGACTCTACCACAGTTGCAGTATAGTTAAATAGTTTGCAAATTGTGCACGATATATGTTCTCTATATATACATATATATATATATATGTGTGTGTGTGTGTACGTCCTATATGTATATGTCGTATTTACCTACTATTTGTATATCATTTAGGTGATTCACATCTTTGATACAATGTGTACATATATACCTATGTACACATGTGTATTATGGTTCCATACTATGCATTTACAAATATGTATATACTATTTACTTGCCTTATATAGACTATAGTTTAATTTTGTTTTCGGATGTGCTTCACGTTTCTTTAAATTGTCTATATTTAGTATCTACATACTTTAAATGAATATATATATATATACATATATATATACACATATGTATGTATATTTACATATTCTGTATGTTTTTACATTCTACATAGGTTGGTATACATTTTACTTGACTTACAATTTATTACCATAAGTATACAACATGTCTTGTTTCAACTTAAACACATATATATATATATATATATTATTTAGTTATTTTTACATATATTTACATATGCTGCCTGCACGTTCTATTCCTATGGGTTTTCTGATTCTGACTAGACGCCCTTTGCTTCCAAGGCGGTGCCCCGACATCTTTGGATCACAAAGCACTGGCTGCACTTTGCGCCAAGCTCGAACTGGAAGAGCCCCGCGCAGTTGCGCAGTTGGGATGGTTGGAACTGGGTAACCAAACATGTTTGGCCTGGGAAACTGCCATGGTGCGAAGAATGTGTAAGCTGATGTAGGGGGAACAACCCTAGAAATGTAGGTTAAATGTTGGAAAATCATTGATAGATGGGCGGTTTTCCATTGTTACCTTATTAGATTAGCAGATGGCTGATAATATGGTTGATGGATGAATTTATGCGTTCAGCTATCTCCTGCCTTGAATCATGAACCATCCACAACAAATCCTTCAAGTGGATAGGTGTTGGTCAGTATCCATGAGACCTTCTTCAAGAAGATGAATTTCTATCTCTGCAACAACTACAATGAGGTTTCAAACTAGAAGATGGAGGAGTGAACAAGCTATATCCAGGCCGGTCAGTGGTAGATCAATGGGGACTTGCAACTACCAGTTCCATTTTAAGGGATATCAACCCATCAAAACTGTTTTTTTCACGCGGCGCCCAGATGTTCATGGGAAAGTGATTGAAAACCATGTGCAAATAGCTGAATCCACGGCCACGGAACTTTCCGGATTCCTCTTGTGAGTAACAGATCATACCCTCTGGTAAACATACAAAAGCCTACTGAAAATGGCCATAGAAATAGTGGAGTTACCCATCAAAAATTGTGATTTTCCATAGTTATGTTAGTTTACCAGAGGGTACCCTCTCTGTGTTGGTTGTTGTCTTTGACTTGTGATTTCTCATCACCCAATGGGTTTCTGTCCTGGTGAAGCATCACCTGAGGATTCGTTGCTGAGCACCCTGCCGTTGATTCTGCAAAAGTCACATGCATCAAGATCATATCTTGCAACTTGGCAGTGAAGTAGTAAAGTTGATGCATGTCCGGGAATTGTTTGTTCATGAACACTTTTTTAATGAGCAAGAGTTAGAGGTTCAATTCTTTAAGCAGTAAATACAAATCTGCAACAAAAAATGTCGATTTGACCAACAAGAAGCAGGAATTCATGGGGGATTGCAGGGATCCAAAAAGATGTGTGGGGACCACCATGTTTCGGTTCCATATTTGAGAAGCGATGAATGATTGACATCTGAGCATGCTGCGCATGGATGAGCTTAGTGGGATCGCCTCCAGGAACGGGCGGCCTCCAAACTCATTTGCGAAGCCTTGCAGAAGCATCTGTCCCAAGTGGATTCGAGCCTTGGCCCTGGCGATCGAGCTTGGACCAAAGATTTTTGCCATAGGTCTATATATGGGATTTACCACATTTACCAGATTTACCATTTATACATACATATATATATATACATAATTATATATATAGTATATATACATAATATATATGTATATCATAAATATAATCAAATGTAACATATATATATATACAATTGTATGTATTATCTATATATGATATTTATATATTGGATTTCTATGGTCATTTTGATGATCATCCCACGGTCCATCTATTTTGTGGTTGAAATTGCTGTACCTTCGAGGTCATTGATGGTGAAAAACCATAGGAATAAACCGATGGAACTGGACAAAAATGTCACTGCAATTTCGACAAAAAGGTCGGTGGTGACTGGAACCATGGAACTTTGAATGACTTTCCAGAAACAGTTGGGAATGGAATGTCATCATCCCAACTGACGAACTCCATCATTTTTCAGAGGGGTTAAAACCACCAACCAGTCATGTTGTTCAAGAAGTGCACAAGGCATCAAGAAAATCATCGAACGTCACCGCAGTCCTGTTGATCCTTGGGGAATGCAGGCCGTGGTCCAACTATGGCTACAACTATGGAATTCTAAGCCCCATAACGTTGGGATATGAGGCCCTTAAGAGACATGGTGAATCATCATGTTCATAAAAATGTTCCGATATGTTTGATGATCGAATCCTAATTTTCCACAGTGGAACTGCGCCCTAAAGGCCCTAAAGTACTGGTGTTTGATGATCCAACTTCTTGATTGTAATGTGTTATAGTACTATAAAAATGAAATGAAATCACCACGGTTCTTTACATCCACCTCTGTGTTCTATTCATTATACACCCGTATCCCATCAGTCCCCCTTTCTTATTCCACAAAAATTCACTAAATCACATCCAACCACCATGAAACCCTTATTTTTCATACTGGAATATCATTAGTTTCCCATTAAATCACATTAATTGTACGCATCATCAAATCACCATTAATTTCCCTTAAATCACCATTCAATCACCAATAAATCTCATCATTAAACCATTAAATCACCATTGTACACATCATTAAATCACCATGAAATTCCATCGCATCATCATGAAATCATCATGAAAAATCATCCCATTAAAGCCTATTAAACCACCATGAAAAATCAAATCACCATTGAATTTCCCTGAAAAATCACCATTGAAAAGCCACCAAGAACCACCATGAGATCCCTATGAAACCACATGTCAATGGCCAATTCCAGGATCCTAAATTGGAGGTACCTACCATATATAAGGCCTACATAAGGCCTATGTAAGGGAATATCCCCACAAAATATGGCCAAAAATATGGTACAGTACCTCCATTTTAGGATCCTGAAGATCTCCCATTGAACATGGTCCAGGACCAGCGATCCCGCGGAGAACACCGAGCCACCGGAGCTGCTGGAGCTTCGTGCGGAGGTGGCCGAAGCGGACAAGCTGCAGCAGGAGACCATTTTGGGTTGTGGATGGCATGGAAAAATGGTGGTTTTACCATGAAAAATGTTGATGTTCATGGAAAAATGGTGGTTGTACTAAGGGAAACTGGTTGGTTCAACCTGATTTCAGCAAGAAAAATTGTTTTTTTTCGAGAATCAATGGAAAAAGAATGGTGATGTTGCCGAAATGACATGTCACTTGATCTAAGCAAGAAAAAATAAGACAAAATAAGATCTAACAAATAACAAGATTTAACAAATAAACATGAAGAATTGACCACCAAATATAGTGGTTTAACCAACAAGAATGATGATTCAACGTGATTCAAGCAGCAAATCGGGGCATCAAGCAACCATAGTGGGAATAGAATGGACATATAAGCAATATGATTCTATAATATTCTATACATATATATATATATATATATATAATTTGATATTTAACTATATATGATTATAGATGTATATATACCTATGTATATACATATATACTATAATATATATATATAATATAATATATATATATATATATGTATAGATTACTAAGGGTCAAAACAATCCCTGTGTTCACCCCCAGATTGGAGTCGCGGATGTTCATCCCAAATTATGGAGTCGGTATCAGAGGAGGGCCAATTTGAATGGTAATTGATCGTTATTTTGGGGCGACACCCTGAATGACAACACCCTGAAGTAACATTAAAAAATCGCTATGAAATGACATTCAAATGACATTAGTAACATCACCTAAGTGAGATTAGAATCGTTATTTTGGAGAACATCAGCACCTCAGTGAAAGATCGTCCTTGATATTTTAAGTTGATCGATCCGCTGACGTGAGGGCGCAAGGAAAAAAAAAACAGGACGATCTTTCACTAGTTGGATGCTGAAAATGCCAGCAGAATTGAAAAAAATGCCAGCATTCCTGCCCAATCCCCAAAATCAACCAAGAACCCTAGCTGGATGTTTTGGTGACGTCACCAGCATAGAAAATAGAATAGAGGTGGAAATATCACTAGCAATAAGCGGGTGGCAAACCCCAAAAACTGTGACATAAATTGGAAATAAATCGGCAATCATGGGAAATTGATAGGTTATGACGAGTTGAAAATCATCGAAAGTGCTACATCGATTCGTATGGCGTAATGAAATGCAGTTCTGGTATTTGTATAATTGTTGTCTTTTGCTCCATACTTTTGGTGATTCCATTCTTGTTGTTTCTTTACTCCAACAGTAAAAGGTCGTAAAGGGAATGATCAATGATAAAATGATACATCCCTAGTAAACGTATGTAAAATGAATGGGAATGGGTCAAAACGGACTGATGATGCTGAAATTACATTATTTCAGTTGGCTTCAAACCACCAGCCAGTAAGGTTGATTGGAATTTGTAGGAGATACCAGAGCTCTGGTTGTTTAACGTAGCCATGGAAAATTGCCCATTTATAGATGGTTTACCTATTAAAAATGGTGATTTTCCATGGCTATGCCCAAATGGTAGTGTTTATTTCTAGTGTTGAATCATCGATGTTTGGGGGCATGTTGGCTCATACCAGAGGATGCGTTGTTTACACAAGTACCAGGATACTTGAAATTGCTGGTTCAATAGTGGTATTATATGGTCTTGACTCTCCATGAACATAAATGGGATACCCACATGAATCTCGGATAGATTCTATGAACTTGATTGAACATGTGTCAGTGCTGCTCGATATATGGTCAACAATGGGTCGAATAATCATAGGGCCAGTCATAGCGTGGTACGTGCATCACATCAGATAACTTCACACCACATCACATCACATATAGAGCTATCGATATGTGTGTGTGTGTCTGTGTGCTTACGGCAATGTCATACTGTGAAAAAGCGCACCTACACGCCAAATGCTGGTATAGGATGAATATGATTGGTAGAGGGAAACCCCAAAATGCTAAAAAGATGGAATGGTTTTGCCAGACCCTGTGGTGACCACTGCTTTCCAGGAGAAGCTGGGTGCCGTGCAAGAAGCTCGGAATCTTGGTCAAGATGTACGATTCCCAGTAAACCCTGGTGAATTGTTTGTGTTTCAGGGATATTAAGACCAAAATAAGATGGACAGAGAGTGATATATCTTTTGTATATATAATTCTATATAAATGTATAAACTATAAAGATAGGAGATGAACGAACAATAATTTGGTCTTGCTCTGGGAATCCAGTAGTGAATCAGCTGTTTCTATTGTTAATGCAGGAGCAGTTCTCAATAATTTACCAAAGGTAAACTTTTATTAGGAGTATCGAAGGTTAGCCACAGAATGAGTGTGTTGCTTGTGGGTCTCCACTTCACACCAAGGGTGAAGGTCAGGAGGTTGGCTTCACCCCGAAATGGCCATATCCAGGGAAAATCCTCAAAGCCAGAGCCCATCAAATTTTGTTTCCATCTTAGTGTGCTGGTGAAATCAGGTAATGTGGCAGTTGATCCCCATGATATACCCCATTTGATTGGTCCTCAAAGAAACTTCGAGTGCTCTGCATGCATTTTTGTTGTTTAAATCCCCACTAATGTGGGGAACAACAATAATAAGCCATCCCCCAAATCATCGTAAATAGGTGGTATGTATACCATTCCCATTTTTGGGTGGTTTATGACATTGTTTTACCCACATGAAGTCACCATTAAACCATCATTAAAACAGCATTAAGCCCCATTAAATCAGGTTAAATCCCCCATTAGTCACCATTAAATCACCATATCATCCCCATGTTTTGCTGTACCCAGGAAGCAACTCCAGGACTTTCAATCCGCCTTGGCTCAAGCCCAAGCTGCCGTATCTTGGCTTTTTTGAGCTACCATGGTACAGTTATGACCCAACTAACAGTTTTTGTTCATGGGTTTATGTCATGATATATAACCTGAGTTATGAGTTTCTAGTGATATATAACCTTAGTGGGTTTTTAATGTTTATAGTGATATATAACCAACTAGTTATAGGAGTTATATTGCCATTAAAAAAATCTGTTGCCCTCTGGTAAACCTACAGAAAACGAACTGGAAAATCACATTTTTTTGTGTAAATCAACGAACTAGAGCTGGCCATGTTCTATAGTTGTTTATATGTTTACCAGAGGGCAAGGACCGGGATGAGTTCAATGGGGATGAATGGTAATTCCTGGTGGTTCCGGTAATCGGATAGAATTTCATGGGGATGGACAAATCAGGAGTTTAGTGGGATTTAATGGAGTACAGAATCAACCATGTCATCGGAATATAATGGTGATATAGTGGAAAATGGTGGTTTACTTCAACCAATACTAATATGGCCTCAACCATCAAAAATTGGGATTGTACCAACCTTGATTCAAATGTCATTTTAACAAAATAGTCCGGATACATCAACAATATGGGGTATGGGAGTGTCTGAAAATGAGGTGAGGAGAATGATGATAATCCATTCTGAATTGGAGTATTCCATGTTCACACAAACTCAAATTTATATATATATATATATATACGCATACTATACATACATATATATATATATATGTGTGTATGTATACATACGTGTGTATATAGATATATAAAGAAATAGATAGATCACCAATTGGGGGCTTCTGTTTTAGTTGATTTATGGATATCCCCAAGAATCATAGATATCCTTTTCCCACTGGCTGGTAAGTACTAAACTGATGCCCCAACACGAATCCCCCAAACGCATGATCTCAGAAAATAATCTTCCAAATCCAATTGTTTCAGGCGATTCATGTTGGTTTTCAGTTGTTTTATATGTGTGTTTTCTTGCTTAGATGACTACCCTCTGGTAAACTAACAGTTTGCTATTGAAAATGGCCATAGAAATAGGTGAGTTTTCCCATTAAAAATGCTGGTTTTCTATAGTTTTTTGTATGTTTACCAGAGACTATGTTTGGCTGGTGATCCCAATGACATGCCCAATTTGCCTACGCCAAACTGGCGACAGAAAAAACCAGGAAACCTGCGCTTTGGCGAAGCTGGAGGATGTGAAACATCTGGGGGAGTGACCTGGCACAATGATATCCCCAAGTCACCAGGGCTTTCAAGACTATATACCATCTGGTGGTTTAATGGTGGTTTAATGGGATTTAATGGTGTTTAATGGGATTTACCATCTGGTTATGACTAACATAGCCATGGAAAGATCCACCCATGTTTACCAGTAGTACCGCACAAGGCGGTGGCGGAAGTTTCAGAATAGGAAACCTATAGGAGACGTTGGTTGTTGTGAATCACGGATGGCAGAGCGAATCCACTGATTGACCGAAAAGTGGTTGG
>Ga0126342_10007100_pt1 | contig 19944 bp, 13 predicted proteins | sample Cyp1metagenome_FD_92528 | JGI IMG/M metagenome (GOLD analysis project Ga0126342, IMG submission 92528) | Coral microbial communities from Lord Howe Island, Old Settlement Bay, Australia - Cyphastrea 1 metagenome | ecosystem: Host-associated > Invertebrates > Cnidaria > Coral ... | reverse complement strand
TTTGCTAACTCTTTCTTTGACTAACTCTTTCCCTCACTAACTCTTTCTTTGACTAACTCTTTCCCTGACATTCTAAAAGTCCGTAACACGGAAGTTTCTCCCCCTAAACTTCCTTTGATAATAGACACGTAATTCACAGCTATCTTTGAATGGGAATCTATGTTCTATTTTTTTGGGAATTGCTATGTAACCACCATATTTATTAGTTTACATATTTATCATATCATATATGCTTAATACGATTCTTATATTGATATGTTTTTGTAATAATCAATACATTGATATTATATACTGTTTGTCTATGGTTTCCTGTAGATTTCCCGAAAAAACCAATCCATTGACACAGCTGCATGGGACCCCTTTTTTCGACCACCCAAGTTGCATGGGCTGATTTGACATACCCTCTGGTAATTTAACATAGCTATTGAAAATACCCAATTTATAGTTGATTTACCTATTCAAAAGGGTTCTTTTCTATAGTTATGTCAGTTTACCAAAGGGTAGTCACCATGGGTCCTCCAGCTGTTCATTTCGCCAGGCGACTGGATCTGCAGCAGCGACACTGAGGCAGGTGCACCGTTGCTGGCGATTGGTTTGGCAGATTGCTGGATGCTCGGCGTGGAGTAACAACGAAGCTTCAACCAAATCCTTTACAATCGAAAAAATGCGAATATTCTTGTTTGTTCACTTTTTGTAGCATCCAGCTTCATCCACGATATAGGGGGTTCCATAAATGGGGCTACCCCAATAGCTGGATGGTTTATATGGGAAAACAACTATCTACAAATGGATGATTTCGGGGTACCCCATTGATGGAAATCCCCATATAATATCAATCCCGGATTTTCTTTTCAACCCGTAGTTTAACTAGTTGGGGGGGTACCATGTATAAATGGGAAGTATGACTACTTTGGAAACAACCTGGATTAGTGTAATAAATAATCCAGTGTTAACATTATAATACCCATCTAAAGCACCTTACCAAGTGGTGCCCATAGTTAGCTAAGTTGGCTCATAACTTCAATAACTTGATATAACTTGGATTTATGGTATAATATATCTATAGTTCATGGTGGTTATAAAGCAAGTTATAACTGGGGGTCACCAGATAGGACTCACCACATCCCCTCCCCCAGGACCAAAGCTGCCGCCCAGCGCTGCTCTGCCGTCAATGCCGCCCTGTCTTCAGCGGCACGCAGAAATCCCGGCGCCAAAGTCTTGACGCGCCACACGGCTGGCGATGAATGAAAGTCTCGTGTAAAGAAATGGCTGGTATAAGGTGGTGCCTCAAGACCTTGGCTTATAGTTACTTAGCTAGCTTAGCTGTCTTAGCTGGTTTGTGGTGGATATATGTGGATATATCTATAGTTGGAATTCTTGAAACTGAACCAGCTTCTGACTGGGTACCCGCCCCCTTACAGTGATAGAATCAGTTTGAGCAGTGACCAGTCCCATCAACCAACCAGTCAACAGGGTTCACAGAGGGTTTCCAGCACCGCTCACTATATAATCTATACATACTGGGACGATGGTTGAAAGCTGGATTCTTGTCTGATTCGTAAGCGGCCAGTTCACCCGTCACCTTATAGTGACATAATAATGGGTTGCGACACACTTTCCAGGATTATCCAAGCACAGGATGCAATCAACATGACACTTAGGATATTTTAGGATGTAAGCAGCAAGATATTGGTCGTATGATATGGTAGATACAAGCAACAGCCTTATGGAAAAATTGCTGGCACTTGTGTGACCTGATGATAATTAGTTCGAAAATGCGGGGCATTCGTCTAGCCGGAAAGTTGAACCTAACCTGTACAAGCCCTCAATGCCGGTGGAGGAGAATGGAGCAACAAATGAGTCCAGAAATTTGCGTGTTGCCTCTAGAAGCAAGTGATATATCAAGATTTTCCCAGAAAAGATTAGCATAACTTGCGGGGTCTGCCTCACTTTCAAACACGTCTAGAATCAGATGGATGGGTATAAGCTGTGGGAGCGTCCTGCGTCGCATTTGAATAAATCTGAGCATGGGCTAGCACTGAGTGTTGTTCGATGTCTTTCGCTGCAAATATGGCACAACCAACGTGGATGTTCCCGGAATTGGAAGATATCCCGAAATCCGAAAATGAAAGATGACAGTTGGCAATTCTTATATGCATTTTCCACCTGCTCATATTACTCTGAATGTATCAGCCAGTCCATATGTATGGGTAGGCGCGACCTTATCACATGACAATGTTGCTCTGTGGCCCATTCAGGTGGCAAAATCTGCCCATGTTTCGACCCCCAGGCGAATCAACGTGGATCGCCGCGCACCTGCTGTACCAGCGCAAGCATAGCACAGACGAGTGGCTGGCCCCAGACTGCGGGCAACAATTTGGGTTGGCGACTGTGTCATCTAGAGATTACCCACTGGAAGATAAATGACCTTATATTTGCATTCCAAGTAGCAGGAGCATGGTAAATAAGGCCCATTCAAACTGAGGTATGTTCAAGTGTGTACCCAATGTAACTTGACTATGCCAGGGTATTAGCCACATACAAACTGCAATGGGATGCACCGCGTGCCCGTGGTTCAGGGCCCTTGGTTCGCAGGTCGCTGGTGTCGCAACTGCGACAGATCTTCGCAGGAGAGGATGGTCCATTGCTGAGCTGCTTGGAAGACGAGTGACCTTGGTGCCCTCTGGTAATTTCACAGTTTGCTATTGAAAATTGCCATTTATTGTTGATAAACCCATTCTGGTAATTTCACAGTTTGCTATTGAAAATTGCCATTTATTGTTGATAAACCCATTGAAAATTGTGATTTTCCATAGTTTTTTGATGTTTTTTCTATGTTTACCATTTCACATACCCTCTGGTTATTTGTCACATAGCCATGGAAAATGGCCCATTTATAGATGGTTTACCGGTTTACCTATTAAAAATGGTGGATCTTTCCATGGCTATGTGACAAATAACCAAGTGGAGCTATTGAAAATGGCCATTTATTGTTGATAAACCCATTGAAAATTGCGATTTTCCATAGTTTTTTGTAAGTTTACCAAAGGGTACATGCCATGGTGAAAAGGTGGTTTACCCTTCCGCTACTCCGTAGCTGGAAAATCCATGCATTCTTCGATGCTTTTGTTGGATTTTTTTCCATTTCGTTTGGGGACGGTCAATTGCCATCTGAAAAATTGCCAGAGGAGCCATATTCATAGTCAGCCATGACATTTTGGCTATATTGAGCTCTGTTTGATGGTACATGAACTCCTGTATATATATATTAACCCAAATATTGTGGCATGGTCATAGCACCATTCATAGGGGTTAATATAGCAGCTTTCAAACAAGGATTCACATGATAGGATGACCATGCCCCATTGGTAGGTTTTGAACCATCAACTTTTGGAGGTAGTCTCAGACAAACTCGGCATAATGCCTAGACAATTAACAGAAAATTACCTCGGAAAATGCATTACATTGTAAGATATCATTAATGTGACCAGCATATTCTGGTTCTGTTGCTATCTTCTTGGAAAAAAACAAGTGTAAATTGAGAGTCTATTTACAAGTATTTCGTGGTAAATTGTACAGAATCATGTCCAAATAGATTGGCGGGGTGCATTCAGGGACATGAAAGGTTTTTAATTTCAGCTTCGACATCGCGAGCGTGCAATTCTGCCAAGGTTGGAAAGACGAAGAACTTGATTATTTGCAAGGCAGTTTCTGGTGTGAGGACCCTTGTGGTGCGAATGCTGAGACCGGATGAGACGGACATCGAACTTTGTCCAGTTGAACATTCCAACAGTGTGTGAAAAACAAAAGTATAGTGCCATGAAAACAAAGAAATGTACCATAACTATCCATAACTTACCCTAAATGGGTGCTAAAAACCATCCAAAGATGGCTGGTTTGTGGCACAGCTTTACTAAGCGGCAGGAAGGTCATCGGCAGAAGCGCCTGGTGCAGATGGAAGCCACGGAACTCTGTGACCCTCGGAGGTTTTGGGCGGATGTGTGAGATCGAATGTCGACAAAGAAAAATGGTGGCATTCGTTGGAAATACTCAAAGACAATCAAATACTCAAAAAATTAGCCAGGAAATCCTGGAAAGCAATAAATCCATAAACCATTTCCAGTTGGATTGTGAGATTTTCAGGGAGATCTTGGCAGACTTTGACTTCGTAGCCTTTGGGTCGCTCATTTCGCTGTACTTGACGACCAGCTTCGTAGCCCAGGAAGAATTGGGTCCAGAGGTCTGTGGCCGCCTTGGTATCACAGAATCAGGTCCCCGGCCTTGGATGCGGGGTGGCCATGGTTGAAGAATTGGATTGGGAGAACCTCAACCACTGCGGTTGAGGAACCCGGTATGTATGTAATTACGGGTGGCGGTTGGAGAGCATTGATCATCAAATGGTAAGTTCTTTGGCCCTTTCAACTGCTAAACTACCACCTGTTCTTCGTGTGTTTGAACATGTTGAGCCAAAGCAATGTGCAACAACGGCAAGACTCCCCTAGAAACCTTCAGCGATGCAGTCCTGGGCCGTTGATCTTTGGTGGAGTACGGTACCAATTTCGCAGCCGATGAAATCTTTGGAGGGAAAAAACACCATAATGAATTAACCGTGACCATGTTGCTGAGCTGGGTTGGAAGTTGGAAGTACCCAAAATTTCAAGTGTTTCTTATTTGAAACAACTCTTGATACCTCATCATGGAAAGAGTGGGGCCGATGACCCATCCAAACAGGGTTGAAAATGGGTGAAACACCATCACTAGATACCCAATTCACTTGGCTCACCCATGTTGAGACCACTTTGTTCTCGGTCATCTCATGGTATATTTTTTTCCGACCTAATAACTATCCTTTGGCACAGTGTTCCCAACCACAATCAGCGCGATGTGATTCGAAGTTCTACATGATTGTTGATTCTAATATTGTATTTATAGTTCAATTCCATTATAGTTCCATTATTCCATTGATATTCCTTTATAGTTCTATTATAGTTTTTCGAGTCTTGTTCTATTCATATTTGCAATGACACAACCATATGAGAATAACCAGTGGTCCCGTGCCCATCCCAGGCTACCAGCTGGCCATCCGATACCTGGCCTCCCACGGCGCGGTTTTCCCCACGGCGCTGGTGCTGCTTCCCGGCGGCCTGGGGCGGGCCCACACAGCCAAGGAGCGGGTTCAGGGAGCGGCTTGGTGGCGTGGTGGCTCCATGGGGATGTGGTTGATGCTTAAGTAGGGCTATTTTATGGGGATATAAATGTAGGGACATCATATATATATATATTATATATTATATATATATACATATTATATACACATGTGGGATGGATATATGGGATGTAGATAGAAAAGTAGGACACCAGTTTGGAAATGGCATCTTTGTGGGCTAACTAAATGGATGAAACAATGGATATAGTTGGAGGAGTTGGAGCAACCATGGGATTCAACAACTGAACAACAGATCGCGCAGCCACCCCTGTGCGATGAAAGGTTACTGAGAGTTGGCTGATATGATGAGTGTTCGTGAAAAATGATATGTAATTTCCAATGATACATTCCAATGTATAATATCATTGAATCATGTTTCGCATTGATATTTTTTGGTGATTGCGAGAAGATGGCGATGTGTCTAGAGTAAATAAAGGCAGGACAGCAATAGTGATGAGATAAGTGGGTAACGATCATGGAAGTGAGATTCAAACTCAACCGACCAAAATTGTGCTGTTTACCAACAACTGATCCTCAACATGTAGCTGATCATGTGGGGTTCTGGGCTTCGTTTAGGAACAGCAATCCTTTTTGACGTTCGACTCGAAAGCCTTCTGTTGTACAAAGATGTGTGTTTTTTTTATGTTTCAATTTATCCCTGAAATATGGGTATGTCTGAAAATGGGGTATACCTCCAATTATAGCCATTTAGTAGGGATAATGATCATTAACCATTGGGTTTAGGGGTACACTATTTTCAGACAAATCCGTATGGCCCCAAAAAATCACCAAGCCCAAAATCAACCAGATGATCAGCCAACAATCCAGAAGAATCCACCCCTGGTAGGACGCTGCAGAAGGGCTGCAGCTGGTGGAGCTTGGAGGCCGCCAAGTGCTGGTGGCCTTAGCGTCGAAACGTGGCTCGCTGACGCGTCGTCAGGGAAAGATGGAGGGCCGAGGAAAGCAGCGCGCAAGGTCTGGGAATAGAAGACTTTACCAGAGTTTTAACAGAGTTTCAACATGGTTCAACCATAGTTTACCCATCATAGTGGTGAATGGATCATCATTTATCACCATATGATTTACCAATCTAAATGGTGATTTTTCCCGTCAACAGTTTGTTTTTAACCATAGCTTCCCTATCAAGACATCCCAGATGTTCACCTTGCCTTTGGAATCTGAGGTTACACTCGAGGTGAGGCCGTGTGCCTCAGTCATCGCGGAAGGTGCGTAGCATCAGGAGCTCGGGAAGAGTTTGGATGGCGATTCTTGGAATGCCATCTAAAGGTCTTCTGGTTGGTGGTTTGGAACATTTTTTTATTTTCCCATGTTGGGAATAATAATCCCAACTGACTATTATTTTTCAGAGGGGTTGAAACCACCAACCAGTCTTGGATATGAATGGCAGAGATGATACAAATGGTTTGATATATCCCATTAATGAGAGATATAGATGAGATGTGGGATATGATTTTTAAGGTAATAACTGTATAACATTGATTAATCATCAAACTTTAAATTATATTTTCGAGAAATCATGAACAGATGGAAAGAAGTGATGTTTGCTGTCTTTGGGTACAATGCTCGATGTAAAGCAATGTAATCTGAAATATAAATCAGTACATAAGAGATTTCATACTTGATCTAATGGAAAGAAGTCATATGAAGTAATCAAGGGTTGAATATTGAATTGCTGAAAGGATTGTTTTTGGGGTATCACCGAGAAATAAATAAGGATTGAAGCGTGAAGCATTCCTTTTTCCTTACAGGCAACCACCAAAAATAGAGTAAATTATCACTACTTTAGTAAAATTTTACTCTTCTATCTTTTTGAGGGTTGCTATAAAAGATGATAAACTGACACATGCGGACGCACTTGGTGTTTGGGTCGGATTTTAGCCGGAGAGAAAGACCTAGAGGCCACCTTGTTGCTTACAACAATTTACTCAGAAAACCTGCCTCCAGCGCCTCAAAGCCTTTGTGGAATTTTATCCTATCCAAGCATCATCAAAAATCATACATTACCATATACATATTTATTTATATATTAAATATATATATTTAATTAAATTATTGAATCCAAAAATCGTCAAACCACATACCATATCAACCCATATATCAAAGCATCTTAAAACAACATCAAACCCATTTGTCCATAGCAGCCGCGCTTCCAGGAGCCCGTTTGGCTACCTGTGGCACCTTACCGGACGAAAGCGAAAGCCAAAGCAACACCTGGCCATACGAGGCGGCAGGGAGATCGTTGGGGGTGCAGTTAAGGTTACTTCTGTGGGTTTTTCAGGTGATTGTAACCCCAGAAGTTAGGATATGGGGCCCCTTGAACAATGGTTATAAATCCATATAAATCCACTTTTAACTGGAACATACTGGAAGTGCACTTCCAAGCTACAATTCTTTCTGGTAATTCTTCCCTATCATCGAAATTCTGGGATCATCTAATATACCAAGTGTGAATCCGGCGAAAATTCGATAGGTAGATGATACCAACTGGTCTATTTGGTCATTGAAAGTGGATAATTTCACCTTGGTTGATGGTTGTGGTTAGTTGGGGATGATCATAATCGGATATCACATCCATCAAACGACAGTTTATTTATTCCTCCAAGGTTGCCCATGAATTATGGATATATAATGATATATGGTATATGGGTTTGTCAGAAACGAGGGAACCCCAAGAAATTCACTGGTCAATCATCATTATGCCTATTACTGTAAACTGGAGTTTTCGGGGTATAACCAATGTTCAGACAATCTCCTACAAACCCATAATAATCCATAATCTAGATAATATATATTATATATATACAATATTATATATATATATTGTTATATACATATACATAATATTACATAATTACACATGAATACTCCTAATCAACTCCAACACACATATCATATTTCGCTACCTTGACCACACATCGACCTGGTCCCCAGCACTTCCAGGCCGTCACCGTCCTGTTGCGCTTCACCTTTGACGGCGTCGATGGGAGCAGCCTGGTGCAGCTGAACGAGAGCCTACGGAGGGACGTGGAAAGGGTGCGACCGCCAGGACTGGGTTGGGAGGGGTGAAACTTTGGGAGATTTCGCCAGATTTCGATGTCAGTTTTTGTTGGTAAAGAAAAAGGTTGGGACATGTTTGGTGATTTGGGCGGGATCGGAAGCGATGTGATTTTTCCATGGGTCGGGGGAGATGAATGTACGTTTACGAGCTATTTTAAGGCGGCAGGGTAAGAGGGTTTTGACATGTTTCGACCCATGGTCATAAAAAATTGTAAGAAGCGCAAGAAAAAATCAGGAGATGAGCAACGCCGGTGGTGAATCACCCACAAAATAAGAGATGAGAATGCCATTAATTGACAAACACTGAATCAATGAGTGTTTTGTTGACCCCGTTCATCATTTACATTTTAGCACTTGGAGGGAGTAAACATAACTTGCGCATGTGACAGTCCCTGGAAGATTCCACTAGAAATGTCAGAAGATGTCAGAAGGAAATTGGTTCTACACCTTTCGATCATTCTTGGCCCTTGTGACTCACGTGTATGCGGGCAATCAGTTGTCGTAGTGGGTCGAAGTGCTTTAGAAGACCCAAAACACGGATACCCCCCAAAATCATTTCAAAGAAATATGATACAATATGATACAATATGAACAATGATAAGATTTTTTTGTGAACCTTATTTTCAGACAAAGCCATATCCAAACGTTCTGAGGTCGAATTCTTGCCCAAGACTCAGTTGCCTCCAGAATGGCATTTCAACCTTGTGCCATGTGCCAGTCACTCCCCACGGTTCACAGCGTGTTGTGATTCATTGTAGGCCCAAAAAGTTCACATGATATCCTACCTTTCAAGATTCATACACTCCCAACATGTCCGGATAGTACGTAGTACCATCCTATTCTGGGCACACACACACACGATATAGTGTATTTATAATATTTATATTATTCAATATTATGCTGTTACACTTCCCACATCAAACCAAAAATTGACACCCCATTTCTGATGAAAAGATACACTTCATCCCACACCCCATTTCAAGTGGTCTAAAGTAAACATGTCAAAAATTGATCCACCAATTCTACACCAAGAAACACTCTAACCTCAAGAGACATCCGAGATAATTACCCTAAATGCCCCCCAATATGGGTAAGCTGGTTTATAACTCCAATAATTGTTGGGTTTATATGGATTTATGGTGGAGATTAATCTGCAGAATCAGTGACTGGAAACCAAGAAACGCCCATTCCATTGATCCATAAAACAAGGGCGATCTAACCCAAGATGGGTAAAATGAGAGCCGCAAGGGGGGTGGAATTGCTCGTTTTACCTCTTTCATTACACTATTTACCCCTTTACTGGTTGGTGGTTTGGAACATGTTTTATGATTTTCCATATATTGGGAATTTCATATTCCCAACTGACGAACTCATATTTTTCAGAGGGGTAGGGCTCAACCACCAACCAGTCTTGGATTTTTTGGGGTTTTGGGAGCCAACCCTTGAGAGTTCAGCTCCATGGTGACCAGGACTCCCCCTTTGCACCCATCCCGTCTACAGCGATGACCCAATCCTCCTGGGTGCGGCCGTGGCCGTCAGAGTCCAGCTGGCCCAGCTGCCAAGTGCCAGGAGTGACATGGCGGAGTTAGAAAGTTGGACCTTGGATGTCATCTACGAGGTGGTGCCCCCCAGTTCTAAACCCTAACCATAGATATATCATGATATTACCATGATATATCTGCTATACACCACAGTTGAACTAGTTGTAAAGATTGTAAACCAACTTAGCCATCTAGGGGGGCTGCAGGGCCCACCGAAAGTATACTTGACATGGGAAGAATGGGAGATATGACCAAGAATTCTGAGGAAACCTGGGAAACATGGGTAGTTCAGTCCGTTTACTTTGTTGCCATTTTGATGTGGGTAGATCCGAACCGGATTCCTTTTTTACCTAAGGTTGGCCAAGGAACTTTTGGTCTAAACAGTCTAATCCATGATTGTTTGATTTACCCTCTGGTAAACTGTCACATAGCTATGGGAAATCCGCCCAGTTTTAAGACGTAAATCAACTATTTCGACTGGGCCATTTCCAATAGCTACGTTAAATTACCAGAAGGTAAGTAAATCATCTAGAAATGGGCCTGTTTTCAAAGCTATGTTAAGTAAATTTGTACCCCATAATCCAGTGATGTACCATCATTTTCCATGATTGTTTGATTTAAGCCAATTTGTTGTGTATCTTATATCATTCCATATCTGGCACATCTTGAGACTTGTTGAATTGCTAAGTTTCCAGGTCTGCAACTTCTAGGGCGACTCGCTTTGATGGATATCTCCAGACGCAAGGACTCGTAACGGGAACTGTGATCGGGGAAATCTCAAGGTGGCGAGCTGGAACATCCACGATTTTTGCTGATCAAATCATCAAATGAAATCCACGATTTCTGGATTTCCGGAAGTGATAATGAGATTTCATAGGTTTAATCCATATTTTAATCCATGTTAATCCCAAATTTTTACGGTCTATGTTCAATCCCAAACCTAGGAACTACAAATTTAATCCTAGCTTTGGGATTGAACATAGACCGTTTGGGAAACCCCATATTCTCTGAGGAAACGTGAACGAAACAAATGGGATTGTAGAACCAACCATAATGCAAAATAAAATCCAACCATAACGGAGACAAGATGGAGTGGGATATGAAACCAATCATTTTATGGGGAGATGGGGACATATACAACTCACCAACCATATGAACTTTGGGTGTGTCCAACCATGACGGAGTATACCCCGAAAATTAGCATATATAGTAAGGACACGATGATGGTTTATCTGGTTGTTGGTTTGGAACATGTTATATTTGTCCCATCATATTGGGAACAATAATCCCATTTGACTTACATATTTTTCAAAGGGTAGGTCAACCACCAACCAGTTTATCCATTGACTATCATTAGATTCCATTCCTAATTATCCCAGTCACATAACATCGAATCACCATTGAACACCATATCATCGGTTTAGGGAAAATCACAATTTTAATGGGAACATCAACTATTTCTCTGGCCATTTTCAATAGCTATTTTGACATAACCAGAGGGTAAACCTCCATTTTCCTATGGTTTTCCTATGTTTTTCCTATGGTTTTCCTGGTGAAGCCAGAGACGGTAGGCTGACCAAATGGGACACCGGTCTCGGCGCTAGGATGACCGACCCAGGATGACCTTAGGGAAGAGACCTAAAAGGTGTGAGTTTTTATATGGCTGGTTGGTGGTTTCAAACATTTTACTGTATATTTTCCATAATATATATATAATTATATATATATATGGGATAATCCTTCCCATTGTCATTGACTACTCATATTTTTCAAGATGGTTAAAACCACTAACCACATGGAGGTTTCCATAGTCATGGGGATACCGCAATAGCTGGATGGATTAGACTAGAAAGTTCTATTAAAATGGATGATAACTAGGGGTATCCTTATTTTAGGAAACCTCCATATGTATGGAATGATAATGATGGTTGTTGCTCAGATTTCAAGACTCCAATTCACAACCTCACCTATTTTTCACTCCATTTTTTTTATTTGAGACAACCCACAGATTCCTGGTTTCGTTCTTGAACCTCCATCAGCCTACAAGCATTGCTAAGTTTATTTCCAACCGTAGTTTGGGATGATGACTCAATGATGACCTATAATTATTTGGGATGATCCCAATTGTGATCAATCATGCCCAAAAAAATCTGATCATTCAATTCATTCAATTGTGATTCCTGTGACTCATCCAACTCTCCTGTGATTCATCCGATGATTTCAGCCTGGACAGGACATCATGATGTTGGAATGTGGCTGGACCGAAAACCTGGCTGTTTGGGGTCGTTGCTGAATGGAAGCCTCTGGAAAAAAATCTGCCGTAGCTATGGGAGATCACAATTTGTAAGAAGTAAATCAACTATAAATGTTGTCAAAATATGTCAAATTACCAGAGGGTGAGTAAATCATCTAGAAATGGACCTGTTTCCAAAGCTATGTTAAGTAAATGTAGCCCATAATCCAGTGGTGTACCATCATTTTCACGTGGCCCTTACCAGGATGAGATCCACAAATCCTCACTGATGCAGCCAATCAGCCAAGTACCAGTATTTTTGTAGCGGCTGTTTGGATCAGAGACAGTCCTGTTCCAAAGATATGGGCCACTCATCTTCAGATATAATATATATATATATATGCATATATATATATATATTCATAGATACATAAAGATCAGATATACATTTATACCTGTATAATACCTGTATATATATATATTCGTGTGTAGTATCATATAATTACTGTAGTATATTACATCATAATTATACGTATATATATATGCAGTACGAATGTTATTTTAGTATCTTAGTATCATTACACAGTATATGATAGAACTGTACTTATAGTATCATATATAGTATTCATATAGTATATACATATATAGTGTACAGTAAAGATATAATAATGAATAGTCATATGATATTCATACAGTAAAAATAGTTATGACATTATTCAGAATTACACTATCATCATATCATAATCATACATTACAATATGACTATACGTATATTAGTAAAGATATGGCTTTATGTATATAATTATGTGTATATATATATTAAACGAAATACTATTATCATATACTATCATATGATACTATAATCAACTATAATTTCCTATAATATCATTCTATAGTGCATATAATCATATTATGATAGTATATTATATACAATAATATCCTAAGTGATGATACTACACCAATATACATACAATGTGGGCCCCCCCAGTTATAAGTTGGTTTATAAACACCATTAACTATAGTTATAAATATCATAAGCCATAGGAAATTGTAGTTATTTGCACCAACTTAGCTATCTTGGGGGCCCCACTTTGCCGAGGCGCCTGGAATGACATCGAGGCACCAGCGCGGTGCCAGCAGCGCGGCCTGCGGATTCTGCGGGAAGAAATGGAAAAAGCGCTGGCGAAGTATCCGCCACTGGGACCTTTGTTTGGAGCCATGGGAGTGGAGAGATCAGATAGAACCAGTGGAGTGATCCATCTAAAATGGTGATTTAAACATCACACATGTATGTAGACTATGTCTATATCAGAGATGATATGTAGAATCTGTATAGTATGCATCATGTGTATCATGTGTGGAATGCGTATAGTATGGTGTTTGATGAAGTCTACTATATGTATAGTGGATGATATGATATGTATATAGAAATATAGAACCCATCGTTATCCATCATTATCCTTAAGTACTATCACCCGAAACTTGGGGCTCTTACGATCAAGAATGGTTAATCTTTAATGGGATTTCATGGTGATTTCAGAGTAATCATGGTGAGAAACCCCCCAGCAGTTGGGATTTGGGGTCCACATAACTGGAACTGCACGACTGTGATATGTATAGATTAATGATTAATGGATCTGGGTAAATTATAACGACCACACTGTTCTCCCGAACCCTGGAATCATGGTTTTTATGGGGGAAATCATCCCCTTTTATGGCCCAACAATTCAGGTTAGTGAAATATTATAATTTACCCAGATGGATAGATTAATGGAGGTATCATAGGCATACGATGGAAATATCATGGGAATATGCAAAAACTCCTGGATGAATTATAATCACCTCACCTTGGGATAGGAGAAGATATCACATATGATGTGTAATGTATGATCCTGGAATTTCATTCTACCAGAATTTCCCGGCCGATGTGTTTTGTACCACTAAACCTATAGGCGTTTGCCAAAAAGGAAACGATTTGGTGGACGTGTGGTTTCAGCCAACTAAGTGTTTTTCAATGGTAATTTGCTGCAATTGATTTGGAAGTGTTTTCAATGGTAATTTGCTGCAACTTCAAATTGAAAACACTGTTTTCAATGGTAATTTACTGCAACTTCTCATGTGCTCATGTTTTCCAATTGATTTGTTGCCCTCAAAAAAGTTCGGTTCACCCTGGCCATTGCTGTCACTGACCTCTGGGGATGGATGATTCTTTGTTGCCACTGCCAGGGTTACTGATGGGCCTGGGAAGGTTGGATGAACTTACGCCGAAAGACATGGAAACACAATGAAAAATCACCTGCATAGCAGCAATTCCACGGATATGTCATTAATATGATAAGGAGGAACAGCAAAAAACTTCTGCGAACTTGGATGGTTGTGATGAACCCAACATATATGACAACCATGCCGGCAGTGTTAGGATGTGAAAAGGAGAGTTGGGACCCATTCTTCCCGTTCCCCCTGTGGGGATGGACCAAGGTCACAAGTTCATTTGGTGGACAAGGCTGTGAACCAGCGACAACGGCTGTGCTTCAAGCTGTTGGCAGCCGAGAAGAAGGTGCCGCCGTTGGTGGTGGGGTGCACCAACGAAACTGGGGATGGGGGGAAGGGTCCAGAAGGCATCCAATGTTTTGGAGTGCTGGTAATTTCACATTACAGTGGCAAATACCCTATGAATTGTGGTTGTTTTAAGGAGAATTGTCTGTAGCTATGTTGATTTACCAGAGGGTACCCAATTTGAACCACACCGTGCCTTTTGATAAGGATTATATGAATGGTTCTTTGCTATCAAGCGGCTTTTCCCAACCAAACCGACATCTGGATGATTGCTTCATCTGTTTATCAATTTTCTGTACATCCCCCATGTTCATCACTTCAAATTTTTGAATCATGATTCTGATAATTAATTTGTTTCCGCTTTGAAGATAAAACATACCACGAATTTGTAGTTGTCAAGCCCTGTCCCAGAATATCCCGAACTAGTTCTCCATGTTTTTCTTCCCAGTTTCCTCGTGTTGTTACTGGTTTCAATCTCCAACCCACCTTGGAAAAATGTTGTCGAACAGGTGTTGGAAGGCGCTGAGTTTCGGGAACTTAGTCCTATTAGTGCTGACTGGCTCGATATCCAGCCATAAATGGAGGAACAGATTGAATCACTATGAGATATAGAATGGCTACAGTGGATATATAAAATGGATATACCCCATTTCTAGCCTGGTCACTTGGAATTAAACCATAAAAGTTTTGCTTCAGGTATTCCAAGATAAGGAATGGGTTCAATGGCAATGTGAGGTAGGCTATGTGGTTGCAATATGTTTGCAATACCGAAGACATAGCTAGAATTTCATCCACACCAATCTGTTTTCACGTACCCTTTGCTGAGTTTTGGGGCAAATGCAGGCAAAATTCATGTGTCAATCGCCTGTGATTGGTGGGGACATGTCAGGGCTATATTCATACAATGACGCTGGAAATGGCTGTATTACCCTCCTGTAAACTGACATAGATGTGGTAAACCATGGAAAACTCACCAATTGTAGATCATTTTCTCGAGGGTATTTGTACGGCTTTCAGATGTACCCAGATATACGTGAAGCCCCATCAGTCTAAGGCCACATGACCCCCAATTTGGACACTTTAATTGCAGGTGTCATGGGTCAAGCTGCAAGTATTTCAATGATGGAAATAGTCAGTTCACAGGAAGGATATGAATCACAGTGGAACATGATATCTCCCCTCTGAGAGTGCCATGACAAATCTCCGCACGCGGAGTTTTTGTGATCAAAGATATGACAATGGACCTGATACTTTTTTGCATGAACCACGATCAACTTTGCCTGCCACACGTTGCACTAGTTTCGGATGGGATTTTCACTGGATTTTCATACCTTAGATCTGTGAATGCCAAACATGCATCATGTCAAGTACATCCTACTGGTTGCTGGATTGAAATCTGTTCTTCATATCCGCCCCTTGTGCTTTATTCCCAGAGAGCCTCAGCTGCCTAGCAGGAGCCATTGCAGCAGCTCATGTGCAATTGCGCTCCATGGAGGACTCAGGGCTGTGTCGCCGTAGCCGATATCTGCCTGCTATAAGACAGACAGACATACATATTATATATACATCTTTATATTGCTATTATATATACATATATTTGTTTGCAATTAATGTAGCATGTACAGTCCTATATGTAACAATACGGGATGCACACAGTCTGGCTATGGGTCATTATTGACAAAAAGAAACAACAGATGTTTTGACCCATACCAAGGTATTTATTCCCTAAACAAACCGGATGTTTCCTTAAGTCATTTATTATTCACTTCCCTAAGAAAACCTCGATGTTTCTTGTTCCAGCGCTATGGCCAGCCATGACCCAGGAATGGGACAGCGATGTCAGCGATGCTCCAGTGACACCTGCGGCTATGGATTCGGAGGGCCTAGTGCAGGTGGGAAGAACGGAGGAGCTTCGGTGGTTCCTTTGGTTTCTTGAGTTTTAAAGATCTTATATGGGTATGGGTTGAAACCTATGATCAATTTTAGTGGGATGAACATCCATTTTACGAACTATTTTTGGGTTTCACTGGGTAGCAGGGTTTTGACCCATAGCCATATATTCTCATTATTACCATATGTTGTCATTATTGGTTTTCTTTTAATATGGCTATTGTTAATAATGTAGTATTGCCCACAGACGCCGCGTGTTGCCCAGACATTAACATTGAGGATGTCGTGTTGTTGAATATGATAGGAGAGATGGCAGAAAATATACGCATAGTTTTCTGGTTTAGGATTCAAAGTTTTCAGGGTTTAGGTTTTAGGGCTTAGGGTTTAAGGTTTTAGGGTTTTAGGGTTTAGGATTTAGGGTTTAGGGTTCGTCGTTTGGGAAATCTCAAAACACTGGCCCTGCGCAGGTGTTTGAGCATGTTGAAGGATAATGCTTAAACGCAATTTGAACTTTCCGCGCAACACGCAGCGCCTGGCCATAGTATTACTATTAAATATTGTATTGACTCAATTTAAATCATATATTATTGTTTTCAATATATTTCACTCTTATATTATTGTTGTTATTAACTTTTTGCCGTTTTTATTATTACTACTGAAGATTTGGATTTGCCATGGCTGTGGGTTCGCTAGACCTTCTGTTCAAAAGGCCTCCAGGTTTTGAGAAAGAGAACTCTTCAGCCAATAAGATCCATAGAAACATTCAACAACTCGGAACGCATGAAAAGGCACATTTTAGATACTTTGATACTTTTTGGCCAAAAGTTCGGTAAGCTTTTCCCACCCAGAAATTATCAGCTACTTTTGATGTCCAAGTTTCGCTGGGCCGAACCATGACGCGCCCAGGCGCTTCGCAACATCGCAGAGGCTTTCCAGGTGCCAGATGTGGTGTTTTTTATTTGGATGGTTTGATGTTTCCAGTTGGCTTCAAATGATAAATGAATCTGCACATTAATACATAATTAATTACTGTATATTGATGAACATACATACTGTATATTGATGAACATACATAATTACTGTATATATATGTATATATATATTGCAATACATATATATACATACATATATATATACACAGTATATAATTATATATATATATATATATTGATCATAGTAAATCACATCCACGGACTTTTTTCTTGACGTCATGTTCTCCCATCCTATCAAGGTGGAGGTGCCAATCACCGATGGACAGCAGCTACAACAGGTGGAAGGGACGTTGGTTGGACGTTGGTTGCAAGCCAGAAGGCTACCCCATCATGTAGCCACCAATGATGGGAAGTGGGGAATAATCACTTACCCTCTGGTTATTTAACATAGCCATGGAAAATGACCCATTTATAGATGATGTTCCCATTAGAACCTCCATTTATAAGGGATGTTCCATGGTAGACCTTCTGTTTCTTGAAATTGGGGACAAGTTGAGATGGCTGATTTATTGGTCAAAGTTTTGCTTCTTGAGACGATCCACATGGATTGTGGACGCCATGAACTTCACCGGTGATCAGCCCCGAAACTCACAGGAACTGGACGTGATACTGGCACTGCTGCAGTACCACAGCATTGAAGCGTTGGGAGTCTTGGGTGAGTGATGGTAGCAATGTGGGCGCCCCAAGATAGGTAAGTTTTAGTTGGACATGACTAACATTCTTGGTCATTGGTGGATATACAGTATCTATAGTTGAATGGGTTAATAAACCAAATTTCAGTTGGAGGGTCAACTTTGCAGTGGTGGTTGCATTGGTTTTTGCCACTGGGATTCATAGACCAGTAGTTCTTGCGCTGAATACAGGGTTGTCCAAACCTGCTAATAAACAATCCCCAAGTGGGTTTTATGAAATTCGACATACCCCCTATAACTAGGATGATGTAAAATGACCAGGTAGCACCGCACGCACTTCTCTCAGGGTGGACTCTGACCCGTGCAGGCATGTTTGAATGTTTAGGGTACCCCCAACTCCATTGCTGAAGCACCACATTCTTCAATGGAAATTGCCATTTTGCCATTGCACCCCATGTTCAGACACCATCCATTCATCCATGTCCCATCTTTTTTTGGGGATCACCATCCCAGTAAGACCGGTCACCAATTCCCTTCCCTTCCCAGGTCCGAGATCCAGAGACCCACTTCACTTGGTGAGGTGGAGGTGTGAGACGGACCTTGGGGATGTCCTTTGGTGAGTCCGGTGTTCCTCCAGCAATGCTTGAGACAAGATCAACAAACTTGAGTTTCAACCCATCAACATGGTGATCTACAGCGGATATTGAAAAAAAAAATTCAGAGCTCAACACGAGTTCAGTCTGAAAAAGAGATGAGTGATGAGAAAAAAAATGGTAGAACTTGCAGTTGGTTGTGGTCGAACAACTGAAAAATCCCTAGCCTCTGGTTATTTAACCTAACAGTTCGCCATGGAAAAATCCCTGGCCCATGGAGGTTTCGTTCGCTGGGAAAATCATCACGCCAGATGCCAGGTGGCTGCACTGAAGGCCCTACTGGCATCCAAGCTTTGGGAGGTTCACCGATGGGCAAACTCCTGGAGATTCATATTGTACTTGTCTCAAGAGTTGGCATATATGGCAAGGATATAGGGTTTGGATGGAGAAGATTCGCATGTCCAATAAATGTCACATTGGACCGACAGAAAAAGTAACAATGGGTATGGCTATGGACAGTACACTGCATTGGATGTACTCCAGGCCAAAAAGAGTTGTGAAAAGCGCAGCACAAGGTCTAACTACGCCAATGAGGATTTCTTTGCCCCCAAAAAAAATGGATTTGATATGTTTCGACTATGATTTAATTGATCAAATTGCTGGAATTGTCAAGTATCCAATGAATAGGAGGCATTAGATCTGCCAAGCTGAAAGATTCTGGGACTTTCCCATGGCCAGTCGCACCTGGATGCAACTTTCCATCGTTCGCGCTGGGAGGCCCCACCAAAACATCGCCAGGAGTTTATGAAGGTGGTAGCCCAAGACGGTTGGAGACAGCAGTTGTTAGACAGTGAGAGATTCCCAAAATATCCCAAGATTGTTGGTTGAAGGAAGGGAAAATCGTCACTTTTTGGCGTGCCAATTTTTTGAAGACAGTCCAAGGCGGAGTCCCAAAGGCGCTTGGAGGCGGATGCTCCATTCATGTGTGACCCATAGAGTACATCCCTAGGGATTTGTCAAATACTCCCCATTGTAGCGGAACATCCATATCATTCTACAGTATTCTTTAATTTTCACTGATACTATAATTAATGCATATATATATAGAATGGGCTAGCGCCCTGGTGCCGCCGACCCCCCCTATTTGGGGGGTGCTGTAGAGAGAGGGAGAGAGAGGGAGGGAGAGATAGAGAGAGGGCTTGGTGGAAGCTGCCGCGAGGGAT
>Ga0126342_10007099_pt1 | contig 19946 bp, 22 predicted proteins | sample Cyp1metagenome_FD_92528 | JGI IMG/M metagenome (GOLD analysis project Ga0126342, IMG submission 92528) | Coral microbial communities from Lord Howe Island, Old Settlement Bay, Australia - Cyphastrea 1 metagenome | ecosystem: Host-associated > Invertebrates > Cnidaria > Coral ... | reverse complement strand
TATATATATATATATGCGTGTGTGTACTTAAGTAGTGGTAGTAAGGATGTATTTTCTGGACATTTCATTACTCAATAGCATTGGAATGAATAGGAAACACTCGTTTGAATATAGTGAGAATAAATGATGGTATATAGTGATAACATCAAACAATTATCTAAAAAGATTCCCTATGGATCCAAATGACTTCTCAGTTAAAATTATTGACCCCCCGAAGCATACTCAAATCACTTTCCCAGAAGGTTTTTGGATCCTTGATTAAATGATGTTGCTAGTTAATAGGGACTATACTGAGAATATAGTGAGAATATAATGGGAATGGAATGGGCTTATGATGGCAATATAATGATATAATTCATTAATATGATTGATGGATATAGAATGATATAGATATGGGCTAATTTGTCCATTTTTGATAATTGTTATAATCGTACATCATTAATTAACCATAATTTATCCGAAACCCACATCGTTAACTGATTGTTAATGATAAAAATAGCAACAATTATATGGAAAACGGGAAGAGTTTTATGCATGACATATGTGCCATAGATAGTTAAGTTACATGGAATTGAAAGCGTCTAATCTAGTCATCCCCACCATGATAGTCCGTTGAACATGGGGGATATGCGGGTATGACCGCCCTTCATTTTATTGGAACATAGCGAGCATATCAAGAATGGTATCTATCCACAAACTGTTTATGAACAGAAGAAGATCACAGATCCATCTGGAAAACATCATATTGAACAATCACTATCTGAAATGGTTCGTTGTTAATATTACTATATGGTTGTAGCGTTGGTTAATATGTGTCAATGATGGTTAACATTTTATAACATCAACACATATTAACCATCATTAACATATTAACAAAAATGGTTAATAACCAATATCAAACCATATTTAATAACCATGACCCATGGTTCATTCACCTGGGCAAATTATAATAATTCACTAATCTGAAATAAGGCCATTTTGGGATGATTCCCCTTACTAACTATGATTATAGTGAGGTCGCAGTGAGGTCGTTATAATTTACCCAGATTCACCATATTTTCCATATGAATGCTGGTTTTCATAACCCAATGATTGCTGCCGAGCCACGGTAGCCGCATGGAGCCTTCGGAGGCCATGGAACGGGCGGACATGGCCAGCCTGATCTGAACCAGGCGAGGTTGAGATGTATCAAATAGTTCTTGTTAATGTCTCTATCTATAAATAGATATGCTTAATTTCTCTATTTATACATATGTATTGATTTTTATTGACTACAATTCATAACTTTATTTATTTGTGCGGTTCTTTGTTATCTACTTATCATGTGTTACTATTGATTACTAATAATATTGTATATATACACATAGTTTAATTATGTTTAATTTAATGCAGCCAATAAATGACAATGATGGAATAGACAATTACCATATTTTTCGAGAAGTAGATGGTCAAGTAGGGGAATCCCAAGTGCGACTAAACCACTATATGTGCTATGTCCATGGTTCATCCAAATAGTTGGTTATCAGAATTTTAGGTGTGGTTGCACTCCCAGGAATGGGAATGGGGATGTAACGAACAAAAAGATCAGGGTGCCTTAACAAACATAGTGATACAGCTACAGCAAGAATGATGGGCAATGACTGACACTTAACTTCATGTTTGTGGTTCTCAGGGGTTTATATAATAGCAAATCATATCGCTCTAAATGAATGCTCCCCTCCTGGAATCCTTTCTCGCAATAGAAAGTTGAGATGACTCGTTTCCACCTTCCAAGCATTTGCAAAGTGTCATCGCTTCCAAATGGTGATATTCCGGTTCTGTGTTTTCTGAGCCGGCAATGGATCATGATTTTTCCATAACATGGGTCATTAAATGTCCCCATGGGTCACATCACCCAACCATGAATGGTATATGGTCTTTTTTATCGCTACTATAGGGTGATGTCCAATATACCCAAAATGGGACAGGCAAACCAACCCCTGAATAACTGCGTTACAATCATCATTCTGAGTGGTAACATATAAAATTTCGATGCTTCTGAGTGCGAAAAAAACTCCGCATTTCTTTATGGTGAAAATCCCGATGTCTGATGCTTCGGGGCTCGCAATTGCCATCGTCACACCTTGCCCATTGCCATCCTCCTCCATTCTCCTTACGTCATGCCATCCATTAAGTAATGTCCCGTTTCTGCTAAATCAAACTTGCTAGCTAAACCAACCAAATACATCCAAATATGGTAGCTAAATCAGTCACTCCTTTTAGCTAGATGCCGTATTTCTGTCGCTTGAACCCGACATTTTCTTGATTGAGTCAAATCACATCCCCCATTTCTGCCGATAAAAATCGTCCTTTGTTGGGCTAAAGGATCATTTCTATCACTTGAATCACAAAACCCCGATGTTGTTGTTCAGTCCATCAAATCCCCCATTTCCAGTTAAGTTACCGTAAATTCATGTAAATTCCCCATTATATACATATTGGTCATGTCATATGCCCCATCTTCCAGAATAAGATTTACATAAATCACCAATTCCATCCAATTCCTACTTCTACGAATCCCTCCACTAATAAACTCCACTAAAATCCAAATGTTCATCATTACCCTCTGGTAATATAACATATAGCTATTGAACATGGCCATTTATAGTGGATTTACCCATTAAAAATGGTGATTTTCGATAGTTTCTTGTATGTTTACCAGAGGGTATTCAGAAAAGCGTGCCCACGATGCTGATGAGACTTGCTTCACCTTTCCAGGTTTTCTGGTCTGTTCTGTGGAAATTTTAAGGAGTTGATGTGGCCAATCCCCTGGAAATTCCATGAAATTCCCGTTTTGTCCATTTCTATTAAAAGCCTAAATCCCTCCACTTAAATATATTCTATCCAATTGAATATGATCATTCTTCAGAACAATCTTGCCATTTAATGTTAATTCAGTAAATCAAAAATCAAAAAACAAATCGATTGACTCCCATGAAAATCCTATGAAATCACCATTTGTTGTTGGTTCAATCCCATGAAGTCCCATGAAAGCACCATTTGCTCATGGTTAAATCCAACAAAAAAAACATTCAATCCCATTTAAAAAAGAAAAAAACATCAAATCAAATCCCATTTTTTTCAAAAAAAACTTTAACTACCAGTAAATCCCATTTTAAAAAAATGAATCCCATTAAAAAAAAAAACACATCAAATTCCATATAAAAAACACTTGAAATCCCATGAAATCCCATGAAAACCCTCAGTTCAGAATCCCCATGGCCCGGCCGAAATCTCACCTCCGTGAAGGGCTGGAGTCGGCCACCCGCTCGCCACGACGCAGGGCCGTTGGGACCGTGCCCTGGACCTCGCGCACGCGTTCCTCGCGGTGCAAGGGTATGATTTTGGGGGATATGAACTATGTATGGCTTTCATTATCTTTGAATAGCCTACGAAAGTATCATCAAGTCGATAATTAGATGTATTCCAAGTTTTGGTGAAAATTGAATGGTTTCATACTAGAATTTGCTGGAAGGCAGATTGAGGCGTAATCAAAGGATAAAGTGTCACAGTTCCGAGCAGATTTCTATGATGTCAGTTTACCGGAGGGTAAGCGCCGATAATCAGAAAAATGATTTAAAAGCTATAATTGAGAGATCACAAGTCCAGTCGAAGATGACAAGTTTGAAGGCTTCTAAAGTGGTGACACAATGCCGTTCTATCCCAGGCTAAGTTTTGGGTATGACCGACGGACCATGCTAAGGCACCCATTATATAATAGATTTGTCAAACATGGCAGTAGAACCCCAGCCATTTGTAGATGCGTCACCAGGATATATTTACCTCTCAGTGTATTTACCCTCTGGTAAACTAACATAACTATGGAACATCACCATTTTTAATGGGTAAATCAACTATATAAATGGGCCATGTTCAATAGCTATGTTAAATTACCAGAGGGTACCCATCATTTCAACGGGGGTGACCTGGCGACAGGTCGTGATTGGTCGTTTACCCAATTGGATGTCCACTAGATGATTTGTTTTATCCATATGGGGATGGGTCAGAACCCTGGTACCTAGTGAACCCCAAACTAGCTGGTAAATGGATGTTCATCCCACTAAAAATGTATCTATAGGTATTGGATGGTATTGACCCATACCCATATAGGAATTATTCATATTATCAGCTGCATATGCAAATATGATCAAATATGATCCATTACCATCCCCATTGGGGCATCACCACCTACCCCAAATCATTGATTCAAAAACCGCAGTGCCCAGCCGTTTCGGGCTTCGCCCAGCCGTTGCTCCTGAAACAGCTGGCCATCTTCTCCCCGTAGGATCACGACCACTTCTTCGCCATCGCGGAAGATGTCGCCCAAGGCGTAGTCGATGGGCACCATCGCCTCCGAACTCGGTGAAGGTGAAGGTGATGATGGGAAAATCATCGCCTGGTGAATTAATACGTGTTATATAGTATAAGTATATATAACTGTGTATATGTCATGGAAAAATCAAGTGAATGGGCTATTTTCACCTATTTTCTAGCCATGTTTCTTTCCCCGGAACCGCATCATTTCTGTGGATGGCCGGGTGCTCGGCGCCTGGAAGCTGTTTCTCACCTCGGCGATAGTCCCATAGACGCCACTGCGCTGTAAGCTCTGGTGCACCTGGTCCCGTTGAAAAGTTCATCAACCACAGTGGTTTTTTTCCATTGGATTCATGAGTTGATCGTTGGACGAATTAGTTGGTGATAGACTTATAGACTTATAGATGATGCTTTTTTATCGATTGGATGATGCTGATTAAAAAAAAAAAATGTTTGAGAAAGTGATTTCAGAATTTTAGGATCACCCTGTGATGAAAGCTGGAGAAGAACAAGGTAAACAAATGGTGTTTACCCTCTGGTTATTTAACATAGCCATGGAAAATGGCCCATAGAAATAGATGGTTTACCTGGGTTTACCTATTAAAAATGGTGGATCTTTCCATGGCTATGTTGAATAACCAGATGGTAAATTGATTGCACATGATCTGAAATGATTTTTCAATGCCAAGTTTCAGGATGCGTGATCCGAATTGTGGATTTGGAAGTCACCAAAAAGGATGAACGCCAACTGGTTAGTAACCTTGGTTAGTAAGTCAACGAACTGGTGTTATCCCATTTATAATTGGGTTATAACATGTTATAACCCCACTTACTAATCTGTATTAAGTGCGACAAACATCTTCTTTACATACAGTATCTCTTGGGCCACTTTTGTCATACGTAGCTGTTTCATTCTTGGCTCCCTTTTCTTGCTGTTTTGATCAAAGCTTTGCAGAAGTCTGTATCTGTCACTGATCTATACTGGCCCTGATGTCACGAGAAAAGGTGAATGGGCCGGTTTGAAACATAGAATTCTTGGTTTGGCCCATCCAAATCTCTACATTCAAACCGAGATGTTTCATCCAACATTAGACTGTCCAAGCTCATTAGACTGTTTCATCCAATTTCTTGGAAAATCATTGGCCATCCAAGATGCTCACAATTTTCTGCTGTATCTCTCCAATATTGGATGCACCCATCGCATGTTCCCCCAATAAAATAAGCGATCATCCTTTATTAATGCCAGCATCCTTCATATTCCCATGACATGGGTCAAATGCTGTCCGACGGGTCTGAATTATTGACCTATCAACCATAGAAGTTATCAAATACAAAAAACACCATTAAATCAGTTTGATAGTGAACATTCCATCAAAAAAAAATGAACCAGCAGTCATCAACTGTATATCAATATCTTTGATAGTGAAGTTTGATAGTCTCTAGCTCATAACCCATCAACCATCGGTTATTAACTATATTCATATATATATACACACATATCTTTGGTAGTATCAAAAGTCACTAAACCATGATAAATCAGATATCAACTATGTACCCAATCAACACCATCAGTGTCAGAAAGTGAACAATGAAACAAAAAACAGCAGTTATCAGACAGCTATCAACTATATAGCCCTATCTTTGGCAGTAAAAAGCCACCTAAAACAATGAATTCATGGTGAATCTCCATCATCACCGGCCTTGGTATACAACGTCTCGATTCGATCATCTTCGTCGACCACCACCAGAAATCGGGCAGCCACCTTTCAACGGTGATTTCACCCAGAAAACATGGGGATGCCATGGGATTCTCACACCATCTGGATACAACAAGTGGTTTTTTAGCCAACAATATGATACAATATGTACCAAAAATGGGGGAAAAGTTAACCAACAAAAACAGAATACAATGTGAGATGCATAGGATAGAAATGTATATAATCAAGAATATACTATATTTGGGTAAATGACTATATTGACTATATATATGATTATATATATATACATATGTCTTTGTACTGGATGATTGATTCTCATTGAATGTGTATGTGTAGACTCTGTAGACATGTACTTGACTTCTATTGCTGTTTTCAAACAATGATGGATACTACGTATGACTCCAAGTTGACTCCTTTAAAAACTTACCTGGAACCCCTCAAAGCTGATGCCTTCGCTTGTTCCACATGTGTCCAATGGCAGGGGAAGTCTGACCATCCAAGGCAACGCTATGGGATGATCATGGTAGTTTCATGTTGTTTCCATGTTGTTTCCATATCGCGAATGGCGATTTCTGGCTATCTCAGTATCAACCACCAGGCCATCTATGGCCCGTACGGATCCTCCCAGCTGATTCCCACCTGATTGCTCAAATGTGCCACGACATTGAGCCGCATGCGCCGCTGACCGCCCTCCGAGAAAGCTTTCATGCGATGCGACGAGACGCGACGACGGTCGCAGCGACTGCAGGGCTCTTTGGCCCAAGATGAAGCGACGATAAGCGACGTTTGTTTGGAAATCGGACGGTGGGTGGCTGCTGGTGGCAAATCGCTGATGGTTGAATCGGACTGTAGGTTGGCAATGTGATACGATGTATATAAATTGAATGGCTGAGTACGCTCTTTTTGTGATTTTAGGTGATAGGATGCAAAGGACTCTTGTCACTGTGAAGGAATGGATATATCTGCTGGACCTAGCGATATTTTTGGTCTATCAGCTGCATCTTTCCAAGGTTGCAAATAGAGTGTAACTAGTATACCTCTACTCTGGTTACTTTCTCCAATAGTGTTCGGATATATCCTGGCATCTCGGTTGGGTGTATAAAAGCATTTGAACGTATAGTATCAAGCTTGGTGATTCAAATGGTAATCTCCGGTTGCCCCTATTGTTTGGTGATGCAACTCTCCCTACTGCTGCTTGGAACAACCCCGTGTGGGGTCTGAATTCTGGATGCAAGTCTTTAAAGCCATGGCCAGCAGAAGGACGGACAAGAATCAGTTCATCTATTGCTGTCTGCATAGTTCATCATAGTTCATATCTTTATATTGTATTTTCACGCATACACATGTAGCATCAAACGTAGAGATGTAAGTTGCATCTATATTTACATGGATACATGGATATGATTATGATTATGGTATTTTATCACAATTGTATGTATGTATATATATATATGTAATTATATGTATATACAAATATAAATAATATAAAATACGCATGTACATACCGCATGGCACACCTGTATAGACAGTAGAAGGGTATGATGTGAATACGCCAACCAACTGGGCAGTGTTTCTTAAAAAAAAAACCTAACACCCCTTTAAATAGTAGTTGGTTGAGGACGAGATTCCCAGTATTAAATGTTACTAATCCAATTACCCCCGGTTAGTTTATAATTCCTATGATGAACCCCAATTCTGAAATGAACCCCCAATTATTCTGAAATGAACCCCCAATAATCCCAGTATATCCCAGTATTAGTTCATTGGGGGATTATTGGGGGATTATTGGAGGTTCATTTCATAACCCCATAGAACTCATCAACCAGTCTCAGTTCTTGCTGCACCGAGCCCCAAAGGTAGCCTTCACCATCTCACAAAAACGGGAGATGGGAGATCCGCGATCCGATTTTCAACTGTGCGTCGTGTGATGGCGAGTTCAACTGAACTGATTCTTTTCATGGCATCAATATCTTCAAATATCTTCAACTCATAGGAGATCAACCTGAGAGTTCAATCATTCGAAGCCGATTGGAAACGCTGTCCTAGCAGACACCAATCCTTCAAACGACCTTTCGTTTCTGTCGGTCTGTCTCCAACAGCCCTGGGTCCCATTGATCGGGCCATGAATCTCGGTAGATCTTGTCTCAAAATTCCACATTGAATATCAATTGAATATCATTTGGCAAAAAAACTCATCTATCTTCTACACTGGATTCTACACATGTCTACACCAACCAATCATCAAAAAGAGTTCAGCATTCTCTACGATTTTTACTTGGCTCATGACAACTCTCTCCGGGCTACTCTTGGGATGATCGCTGTGCAAAAATCGCTGGATCCAGAAACTTTTCGCGGCGATGCGAACATGGGGAACAGCTCGACCAAAGTCGACGTTGGAAATTGGGGAAACACCTGAGATTCTGGGTCTGATCTTTGCACAAATAGTTCATGAATGTTCATGATAGATGGTTTGTAGCAGCATTTCCTCTCTACATATGTTTCAGTGGCTCAGACATCAATTGAGTTGGTGAGATGTCAATTCCAAACGTCACACAGCTATAGGCAACGTCCATCCAAGAGTGGTGTAATATATGTATGCTATGGGTAAAACATCAAATTGTCCTCAAGCAAAGATGTTCAAAACAGGGTTGTCCTCCTGTCACCACTTTGGCCAGGATTCCAGGTGCAAAATCTGCAGTGAAAAATCGTAGCCTGCGCTATAAGTTACCATCAATATCTACAGTATCATTTGATTTAGATAGTCCAACTATGTCCCACTTATATAATGGGATTTATAGCTGTTGAATGGCTGTTGAATGGGATTTATAGTAATTACAAGCTATTGCAAAATTTCATCGACTCCCATCCTCTCCGGGCCCTGGGAGCTCCTGTCCGCGTGCCCTGGGACTTCTCAACCTCAGAGCACACCGAACCGTTGTCGAGATCTGGCTGAATGGGAATCTTTCACACAACCAACAAAGAATATATATATATATAGATATCTGGTTGATGGTTTCAACCCTCTGAAAAATATGAAAGTCAGATTGGATCATTATTCCCAGTATATGGAAAAATAAAACATATTCCAAACCACCAACCAGAATATATATATATGGCACTTCTGAACGGAATATTGAGGGACTATTCACAGAATATATACTTTCTGGTTTTAAACAAATGCACTTTCACTCTGTTTATAATGGGAAAATCATCGGTGGGCCATGTTCATCCATTTTCTTCTCAAATGGGCCATGCACATCTCCCGCAACGACAACCATGATGAAACACAAGTTGTCATCATTACGTACAAAGAATGTCAAAGAATAATGATGACAATAATGAGGGTACTGATTCAGACATTTTTCCATATTCAATCCTAATATATATATATATATATAATGATAATGGTAATATCATCAGATCGTATTCGATCACCATCACTCTGACGTTTAGCCTGGTTCGAAATGGGCTGGGAAGATGGGATAGCTGATCCCGAAAAACATGGAGCAACCACCCCTTTTGGACGATGATTGCAGTTGCAAATGATGAATAGTATAATGTCAGACATATGATGTTTGCATGTACTGCAATTACATCTAGTGAATCTAGTTTATGATTCAATCTGAGATTGGTCGTTCAGAAGCATTCTATACATACCATATCATACCATTGTTGTTTGGGGGCCGTAAAACCACCATTTTTTCAGCTCAGTTTCTACATTCTCCCGAGGATGATGATCCATTTGGCCCCCAGGTGCGCCCCGAACGGAGTTGGGTCTGCTGCCAGCACTGCCTCACGGGGTCATCCACTGCAGATTTGGGGATGGTGACATTGGCTAAAAACCACATGATTCTACAAGCCACGAGGATAAACCACCAAGTACACTTCCAGCTGTTCATCTTGCACAGATTGAAGAGATTGAAAAGAGAAACCATCTGCTAACCTTAGTTGGCAGAATCATTACACAAAAACAGGATTCAAACAAAACGCTCCTCAACAAATCATAAAAAAGTCATGAAAAAAAACACATTAATTGGAAAATCATTATGACATCATCGTAAAATGCATTCATTACACTCAACTAATCATCAACAAAAATAGAATCTTCGGGGTCTCCGCAATCCACTGCCGCAAAATGCCCCATGGTTTTCTGCGCCTCTAATTCCTTCCTGGCTTTCGAACGTTCCTGGTGCAAGGTCATGGGCCAGTGGATTGAGGATGTGAAAACTGTTTTTTTGCACACCCACCAAAAAAATGCAGAAAAGGATAGAAAATGTGTATATCTGGCCAATGTACTTTAAACCTTGCTTTAAGTGTATTATGTATTGTTATATTATACTATATATTATATATATAATAATTATTTACATATATTTACCACGATTTTAGTGATTCTCCTTATTTTGTCTTTTCTGGGGTTTTCCCTATAGGTTTGAAAAATGCCAATGACCATTCAAATAACATTGACCGGTCTATCTTGTTGGGATCCCTATAGCATGATTTATTTTGCTGCATGAAATCTCCTGAATAGGCACCTGATCTTACTGCTGCATGATGTTGCCAAACGGCATCTAATTCTTCAGCGGGAAAATTTTCTTCAAAGATAAACATCACGTGCATCATTGTGCCGAACATTCACAAGCCAGCCAACATGCCAACTGCTGGAGTGGATAACATATGGAAAGTGATTGAAAGCCTCCATTGTTCAACCATAGGTTGGTCAATGATTACAGTAGTTAATGCGCATCAACAAAAATATACAGCTTCTGCAGGTCCATTTGGCCATCACTGCGGCTAAATAGTGGTCAAGTACTTTTCTGTCTTGCTGGGATGTTTCCATGTATTTCCAATCTGATGCGCAGACAACATGATACATACAGAAAAGGCACACCGGCGAAGGATCGCCAGGCTTCAAGTGGCGCGACATACAGTACAACCAACAGGATACAGTTTGATGGTCTTGTCTTGCTTGTACCTACAGTACCCAACAACCAAATGTCCCTTGACCCTGAAAAGTAAGATAATCCCTTCCCCCTACTAAATGCCACTAAACGAAACCCTGGTTTAGTATAAGATCTATTCATTTTGGAATTCCATATGGGAGTACCTATAACGGCATGACCCATCGGTGGTTCCACCCAACTCGGGGTGACTGAGTCGCCACACCCTTGCCACGTGATAGAGTCGATCGAAAACGCTCATGGTTTCCGCCTGTCACAACAAGTGCATACAAGTGCCACAGCTTCCATGACGATGGGTTATAGCTACAGTATCATGTGCTTGGGAGACTCAATTCGTAATTCCAACTAGCTGGGCCGATGTCGATGGATATCGGATGTCCATGGAGAGTGGATGGTTAATTCGACCCGCAGAGTATCCCCATGGGTGTCGATGGGGTGTCAGGGAACAATCCACTTGCAGATCTCATTGACCACTCCAGGATCAAACCTCAATCACCACTGCTGCAAGCAGTGCGTATGATTATTATCTGGTTGGTGGTTTCAACCCCTCTGAAAAATATAAGTCAGTTGATGTCAGCTGGGATTACTATTCCCAATATATGGAAAATAAGATATGCTCCAAACCACCAACCAGTTATCATTCTAATGTACATTCTTATCGTTACTATACAGTACGCCGTGTGTTGCCCAGACATGAACATTGAGGATGTCTTGCTATCGAACATATGATAGGAGAGATTGCAGAAAATATGGCGTATACGCAGTGTTTTCTGGTTTAGGATTCAAAGTTTTTAGGGCTTAGGTTTTAGGGTTTAGGGTTTTAGGGTTTGGGGTTGTAGGGTTCGACAACACAGGTTGTCGCCCTGGCAAAAACTTTGGATTAACAAACACTTCTTAAGCAGAAAAAAATTATCTGCCAGCTGCGCCCTAAGCCCCAAACCCACTGGGATACCCTTTCTATTGGTTTTAGCGTTTTTGGGGACCCCAAGCCCCACTGGGATACCTTCTCTATTCCTTTTGGCGCCTCCTGCGCCCCAAACCCGTCAGGATACCTTTTCTATTCCTTTTGGTGTTGTTTTCTATTCCTTCTGGCTTTCACCATTGTCCACCGTGTCCTGTTTCAAACTGGTGTGTTATTTTCTGTCGGATGGGTATTTTAAACCTTGATTCACCTGGTGATGAGGAAAATGTCATCCTGGTTAACCAATGTGCTCTTATGTCATTGGGTTTAATCAAAATGTGCTTGATGACATGGTAATAACCAACGATAACCAACGATAACCAACGATAACCAACGATAACCAACGATAACCAACAATAACTAATGACATTTGAATGACCTTACATTGTGATTGCATGGATCATATGGCAGCCAATGAAACCAAGTTATCCAAATAATCATTTAGCTTAATCAAAAAACATTACTGTAACCCATGATATTTGTGATAATGATTATACATGATGATTATGATGATTATGATGATCATCATCATCAACATTAATTATTTAGTTTATATAATGATCATCTATGAAACGTGGTTTAACCCATGTCTTTCCGAAGAAAAGTCCACTGCTGGGCCTCACGTTCTTTCGCCAACCTCCGAGACCTTCGTGTGATCTGCGGCTGGTGCGTCACATCGCGATACCTGACGCCCAGACTTGGAAGATGCGGAGTTCAGTGACTTCGATCTGTTTTGAAATGAAATTTCAATGTATACAGATGTACAGAGTATAGAATTCTCTATGAAATGATTTGAAATGAGTATGTAACCTGGATTTTAAGTTCTTGACACAAAATAGGACTTTTACAAAAGAATCTGGATGTCCAGGAGAACTGGAAAAACACTGCCGTTTCCGAGGTCCCAAACATTTCCAGCTCCACGGATTCCAATTTGCTCTTCCGGCTTTCCAGCTGTTGGTCCAGCCAGTCCTGGAATTTCAGAGTGGTGAGGCGAAGAAAACAGCCTCAGCCATGGCTATATATACATATATTGTATATACACCTCCATGTGTGTGTGTGTGTTAAATACTTGTTATATATAGTATATATAATACTATGTGTGTATATATATATATTTATTATATATATATATTTATATATATATATATTATATATATATTTATTATATATATATATTTATTATATATATAATATATATTTATTTATTATATAGTATAACCGAGTACTCAAATGGAATGAGCATGGATGCATAAACCCCCCAGACATGTTGGACATTCATCACGGAGCTGTGGACTGAAAACTGTCCCATTGATGTTTTTTTTTTCGACGGGAAACCGTTGGTCTTCCACATGTTTTTCCTCTGTTTACCCAACATTTGATCATATTTGACCATTTATAGATATTTACCCTCTGGTAAACTAACATAGCTATTGAAAATGACCATTTATAGTGGATCTTCCCAATAAAAATGGTGTTTTTCCATAGCCATGTTAGTTTACCAGGGTATAGCTACAGTATCATGTGGTTGGGAGACTCAATTCGTAATTCCCTGTTGAAAATGGTCATCTGATGGCTAAAAATCCCTGCTTCTCCCGGAGCCACCTGCCATCGACCGCTGCAAGGCGATGCAAGGTCTGGAGGAGGTCTCCCCTTCGTTTTAGCCGCGGGAAGCAGGTGGGTGGAACAAGTCCATGACTGGTTATTATAGGAAAATGATGGGAAAACTTGGGAAAACCTAGGAACATGATGGGAAAACTTGGGAAAACCTAGTAGTATATTATGTGTAGTATGGATAGTTATACTTTTGTAGTATAGATATAGCTATAATATAACTTTATAGCTATAGAAAGCTATATGACTAACCAAGGCTTTTTTTCTAACTAGTAGTATATTGTTATTATAAAATGACTGGGTTTATTAGACTTTACTAGTAAGTTTTGTTACAACTAGTTTTTAACCCTTATATAATGATAACCCACGAATTATCAAAATGATAATCAGGGTTATGAAACATCCAACATGTCATCCACCCAACATGTTCAATGATATTGGTGATATTTGTTGGGATTTTTGTTATGCTTGTCGTGCAGGGTATGGCTGGGAAAGTGTTGATGATATTGTGTGTGTCTGCATGTCAGACTTGAAGAAGTTCAATGTTAAATGAATTTCTAGGTAAGGTGAAAACGCATCGGCTACACGACAGACCCAACAATGCCTTGGGGGTTCTTGGTTTCAAACCTGCAACATAGCCCAGCAAAGCAACTGCCTCCAAGGATGCCAATGTACTTGCATGTCATAGCACACCAGTAGCATATAACACACATGACATGTATATATGTGTCGACGTACATATGTCTATGACTATGTGACTATGTATATTATATATGTGTATTATGTAAGTGCGATTAAGAATCGAATAGAAATCACCATCACCATCACATATGTATGTATTAGTGTACCCTCTGGTAAATTAACAGACCCTGGCAAATAGGACTTGGAAGATTAGTTTCCATTAAACATTGGTTATTTTCAGGGTCTATGTTTATTTACCAGAGGGTAAATGATCTTATATGTATGTGATTTATGTATACATGCATATACTCCTGTCTGTATGTTGCCGGCAGAAAAAAAAAAAAAAACACCCCAAGGCGCAGCACAAAAAACTCGCCTGCTCCATGCGTCCGCAGCTTTTGGACCTGCAACAGTGGTGCCTGTCCCACCAGGAAATGGTGAATCTGTATGTGTTTATATATATTATAATATATATATATATATATGAATCTATATGTGCTTGTACAAAACAACATATATATATATATATATGCTATATCATAACCCTATGGAATATATTGGAATATCATATAATATTGTGTAATTATATATATATTATAGCGTTATACTATATATAGAGTGATTGTACATACGTATATATATATATATCATAGCATTCTACAACGTCCTCTGAGGGTTTGAACGTCTTGAACCCAACGTCCTTGCACCTCCGTGCGATCAAGCGTGGGGTAAAGGTACATTGCTCTTCCTCCGGGAGATTTTTGGATGGGTTTCGCATCAGGAACAAATACCTATTAAATTCAGGTACAAATGACAGGATGAAGAAATAGGTATAAGAACTAAGTACAAATCCTATTGTCACAAGTAGTGTAACAAATTACGGGATAAAGAGATAGGAATGGGTCTCTTCCAGAGACTTTGGAACTATAGTTGTAACCAAAATGGCTTCGACCATTCAATGGCCATTTCATGTCCACAATTTTTTTCAGGCTCCGAAGGTATGAAAGTTTGATGTAGGGCATTTTGTACGAAAATATTCCAACGAATGTGCAGAAAAATGGCTTAACTATATGCTCAAGTGCCTTAATTCTAGGTACATGCCATTGATTTGCCATCCCAATCTTTCAATCTTTGTTTCTTAAAACATGCCATTGCAATTGCTTCAAATCCATTGGTGAAAATGAGCTTCGAAACTATGGGATGGGGAGAATGGAGGTCTCAATGTTGAGTCACACATTCATAGTGGTTGGCTAATATTATATATATATTCTATATTTACATTAAATGTTTACTTTTATATATAATATTTCATTTATATTCTATGATTTTTCTATGTTTACATTCTATATATTTCTATTTATTAGATTAGATTATCAGCATTTATACTCTGGGATGATGATGATGATGATGATGCTGCTGCTGCTGGTGGTGCTGGTGGTGGTTTGTTCTTCGGTCCTCCCGTCGCTTCATCTCTTCTAGCAGCTCCTGGCGCCTGAATGTGGGGTGAACGTTGTTTTTGTTCGAAACAAAAAGACGTTTAAAAAGGGGATGGATCCATAGGGAAACCTCTTCGGAAATGATTGCTACATATTCGAAACATTATTTTTTTGTGGACTTTTCGATTTTTCCATCTTGGTTTACTGGAGGCTACTGGAATTCATGGCGTTTTGGTCCAACAAAATCCCCACAGCAGCAAGACAAGATGTTTCAGCTACTGGACTACTTCAACAACAAACATGTGTCTCGTGGGGGTGATGTTAGCAAGGAGTCGAAGTTTGGATGAGGGACAGGAAGCGACAAAGAACCCGGACGGTTCATCATGCCGTTCCGCACTAGCCGGGATCATCATCCCGTTTCAAGGCTTGCCGAAAGTGCGAAAGCACCAACCAGCATCATTGGTTACATACCTATTATAGTAATCCCCGAAAAGATAGAAAAAGTTCAATTGATCATGACTTCTAAGTGGGATTTAATTTGTCTATATATTTATTTGCGGATGACTATGTATAGATATATATATATATATAATTATATGATTATATATAATTATATGATTATAATTATATATATATAATTATATATATATAATAGTATATGATTTATCCCATTGTATCTCTTCATCTCTCCATCGTTTCAGTGGTATGGTAAAACCACCAGTGGATCAAACTCGCCAGCCAGGCTTCTTGGCGATGCGTTCATCTGCCTGGCACAGCCATCATGGGATCTGAGCCTCTGAATGGTGCAACATGTGGGGTCTACCATGGCTTCCCCATGGGGAATCCCATGTCAAATGGAATACCCAAAGATGTCATTTAAGGGGAACACCGGGGTTATCCCATGTCTGAGGATTGGAGCTTAGAATTCAATGGAAAATGAATGTCGAAACTCTAAACCATCGAAATTGGGGGATATCCAATTTGTCAGATAAACTCATGTGGACATTTTGCAAGGAGAAATCAACACATTTGCAAACATACCATTGTGACAGATGCGCATCTGCTGATTAAATCTGGCATATGTTTTATTTTGGTGATATTATGTTTTATTTAGTTTATACATTTGTATGTATCTGCTGGGTATTGGGGTGAGGTGGGGTCCAGCGTACACAGGAGGAATGCGGCAAGAGGAAGAGAGTGAAACAGAAAGAAGGAACTGGATCACAGATGAAGTAAAATCTAGAGACCCTCATCTGACAGGTCGGAAAAAACTGGATGTGCGTAAAATAGTTTCTAAAACTGGTACAGTAGCTGATAAAATGGTGAATTCAACGAAACTGTATATACAACGAATGTGTCCCTTATAACACATGAGGATTGCTTATACATTTCAAGAAAAATGAACATAATTCATCAACAGAAATGGTTGCACGATCAAGACATCTGGCTACTTGGTGTAGCTGACAGGTTGATGAAATTTGCCAGTGGAGATTTCAATCACGGTTTAGGACAAATGTGGGCTTATCAAAAAATGGGGTATACCCAAACAATGCAATCTTCATTACAGGTACACCTTTTCCAGACCAACCCATATTTATTTATCGATGTCAGGGGGTCTCATGCGTTTGCAACTCGTGTCATGTCGGCTTGGCCGATCAGGAAAAACAGATTTGACCATTGATCAATGGTTATCAATGCGTGTCAATGGTCAACAACCAGAAAAACTACTTGGATGGAGGATGGAGTTTTGAGGTTATGTCCAAGTATATGTCCAGCTGGACATAGGTTGAGGATTGCATTTCTGGTTGTAAAAACTCCCAGTCTGTAAGCGATTGATACGGGAAATTGGGGGTCCTCAAGCCATTTGTGCCAGAAGTCCATGGCTGGAGATCAACAGAAAAACATGTGAAAGCCTCAGATATTTTGATCATGTAATCCCCAATTATACGTGTCTACATGCGTATACACATCATATCCCAATGTTTGATGGTTAAATCCACTTTAATCTCAATTGATCCATAGGTATTTATCCAACTCTTACATGTCGTGTCGCAACCGCCGTTGACCCAACTGGATTCCTGCCTGAGCATGGTGGATTTGGATCTCACTGTCCTTGCGGTCAAGAAGCGCAGGGGGCGAGGATACATGCAGAATGCGGTAAGGTAAACCCAATAGTACATCTATCATTTGGGGATGGTTTATACAACCCATATAACCCATATATGGTTATAACAGGGGGATGATTTATCGGGGGTTACCACATGTCCTGATATGTCTTGTATTTCATCTGGGTATGTCTCAAAATGTGGTATACCCTTTCTGGAATGTTGATAGGAACAGATGGAAAATGTTGTACTCACTGGATTTGGGGTTACCCTATTTCCGGACAAACGCATTCATGTATTATATCTCTTCCTATCGATACAAGTACGCAGTCTTGCAAAGGCCCAGAAAATGCGAGTGCTTCATGCAATACCGGTGCAAAACAACAATTTGTTTGATAAACGTAGAAATAGCTAGTGAACATAGGAATGAAACGTGCAAACACATGAGATTTTTCTCCTTGGATATTCACGTGGATCAAAATAAGCCAGCCTTCGAACCTTCAGGAATTAGCCAGATCATCAACCTTCACAAAAGCCGCTTCCACCTCACCAACCAAAAGAAAGTTCCAAGTTTCAAGTAATGCTGGAGTAGTGGTGTCTATCAAATATGGGACTGTACCAAATTTCAGGCTTAGTCCTTGTGTTTCCCCATTAGAATTTCATGGGCATCCTCCATTTTCAGACAAACCCACACAGTGGATAAACCAATAAACATATGTATGTTATTTATGCACATAAACCATCACCATTAATGTATACTAATAAACATTAATAAACTTTGTTTATGTATACTATCTATATATAGTATTCATGCAAAATAAACATCAATAAACCATCACCATGAGCAAATCCGAGCAAGTCCCCTGATCTTCAGTCATCAATTGAAACCGAGTGCCTCCCATCGCCACCATCGTCTCTCCTGGCCCGAGCAGTGGTACAGTGGTGTGTGGAACACCACAGGAATGTGCTTTTAGGTATGAATCAAAACTATTCAAAACTGAGTACGCAAACACTTGGATGGTCTAAGACAGAAGACCTTATACAGCGCCTTGGACTGTCCACTGTATGCTTGTCTCAGCCCCTCATAACATCAGTGCAACTCATTTCGGTGCGTTGTGGAAAGAGCTGCTGTTCAGAACAGGATAACTAGCACCCAAATGAATGCAGCAACTGACCCGATTCCTGGCATGACACAATCGAACCAAGTGTCAAATGTTGAGCCGAAATTGTACCATCATCTGTTCCCATTGTGCGAAAACTACACATCTTGAATAACCCAAAAAAAATCAGCTAGACCATGCCACATTGAAGTCCAGTCACCATATTTTGTGGGATCCGGTTCCACGCCCCACCGTGTACCTCGCTTGGCGCCCGCGAAATGCGAGGGCTCTTGGCCTATGGGATCATTATCCCATGGGAAATCCACGTGTTTTCAGCTGCAAAAAGGTCCAAAAAGTATGATATAGCTACAGTATGTCTGGAAATAGGACACTGAAAAACGACCACATTTGTTTATTCATATACCAAGAGAGATGTGGGGTTGTCTGAGAATAGATGAAAATGTGGGGTATAGTACTCCAGTCTATCCATTGGTCAATGTGATCCTGTCAGGTCAATCTGATCAATCTGCTGGGCCCCCCCTGCCAAGTCAATTTGCTCCCACCTCAGTATTTTAAACGACTTCAACCGAGCCGTGAGAGGAAAAAAAAAACTGGTGGTCCCGGTATTCCCATGAAATAGCAGAGGTTATATCTAATGATTGTGGGTTACATCTCTCCATCTGTTTATCTGTCTATCTGTCTGTCTGTCTATCTGTCTGTCTGTCTGTCTATCTGTCTATCTATCTATGAATCTATCTATCTGTATCTATCTATATCTATCTGTATCTATCTATATCTATCTATATCTATCTATATCTATCTATATCTATCTATATCGATCTATATCTATCTATCTCTATCTCTATCTATCTATCTCTATCTCTATCTATCTATCTATCTATCTATCTCTATCTATCTCTATCTATCTCTATCTATCTCTATCTATCTCTATCTATCTCTATCTATCTGTATCTATCTGTATCTATCTGTATCTATCTGTATCTATCTGTATCTATCTGT
>Ga0126342_10007098_pt1 | contig 19947 bp, 25 predicted proteins | sample Cyp1metagenome_FD_92528 | JGI IMG/M metagenome (GOLD analysis project Ga0126342, IMG submission 92528) | Coral microbial communities from Lord Howe Island, Old Settlement Bay, Australia - Cyphastrea 1 metagenome | ecosystem: Host-associated > Invertebrates > Cnidaria > Coral ... | reverse complement strand
TTCAGCTTCAGCAGGGTCATCCACCTGCTTTGGGAATTTCAGTTGCTCAGCCAGCAAAGCTGTCTTCCTGGCCAGGAGGTCCTTGGCCATCCCTTCAATTCCCTTGAGCACTGCTGATTGCATGTCTGAGTTTGCCATGGCTTCGACCTCGCCCTTGTACGCTTCCAGTGTGTGCAATTCTGAGGAAACCTGGGCAACCTGGGGTTTGCTTTTCTAGTATTGGTTTTTCAAATTCTGGCACCAATCGGTGTCTTTTCTAGTATTGGTTTTTCAAATTCTGGCACCAATCGGTGTCCAGGTCCACCTCAACTTCATCCGTAGTATTGGCCTTGTCCAGGCCACCCTTGGTGGGCTTGGAGCTGCTGCTGTTGCTGATCATCTTTTGCTCCATGCCCTTGTGCATTGCTGCCCTAATTGCAGAGAAGTCTTCTTGGCTGACATCCTCCACACCTTCCTCCAACTCCAGAACGCGCCTTTTCTTCACTTCCTTCTTCTTTGACCTGTGGGTATATTCATATTGCTTCACCCCCAGCTTGGCCAAAGCTTTGTCCTCATGGTCGCGCTCATTCAAGCCTTCCACAGCAGCTTGAACTTTGGCTTCATACTGAGGTAGGTCAAGCAGCCAGGCTTTATCCCTTTCCATTCTGCAATGACTTCTGCAGTCCACCAGCCTTCTTCTTCATTCTCAATACCATTGTCTTCCTCCACATCTGTTTTGGCAACCTTTTTGTTGGAAACCATTGGCTCCAGGACATAGACATTGTAGAAGAAGCGCGCTTCTCGCCTTTGGCAGCCAATGCTTTCAACTTGCAATTCATCTGCCTGGCTTCTTTCTGTGGGATGGGTGGCAAGTTCCCTGCCTTGCCTTGGCTTGGCCTCTGGGTGGTTTCTGGGGCGACACAATTTCCTTCTTCACTATTGGGCTTTCTGTACAGCCCCCCCCTCCTGGGCATTGCCTGCTTTAGTGGGGGATGGTTGGGTCTTTGCCTGAGCTTTGACTGCTGCCTGCACTGCCTTCCTGATGGCTGGCTTTTTCAATGTGGATTGGTTAGCCATGGTCCTGCAGGTTTGGCTTTCACTAGAGCATCAAAAGCTACAGGAAAAAAAACATGGCTCAAAAGTTCAAATTTTGGACTTTCCCCTTTAGTTTAAATTAAACCCAAAAGTTCAACAGTTCAAATTTGAACTTTTGAATTTTCATTTGGCTTTTCACCCAAGTTTCTGGTGGCCCAGAATTCCAAAGGTTCAAATTTCTCCTCTTGATTGCTTGGGGTTTCTTTCTGCAAATGTTTTACCATTTGTTTTTTTCTTATGTGGAATTTCCATGTGGTCTTTTCATGTGGTTGGTTCCAAAAGAGAACTTCAATATGAGATTTTCATGAGAACACATGTATCCTGGTATTCTTTCTTGGTGGTACCATCATTTCCCATATTGGATTAATTGTTAAATATTTCATTGGGGTAACCAAAACTTAGAAACAACCATGTGGAACCACATGCCCCAAATTAGTGCGAGTAAAAAACAGACCCGCCACATTGGCTCTGGCTGCACACAACCTTTTTTCTAAAGCCAGCTCATGTCTCAGAGTCTTTCGGCACCAATGGCCTTTTTCAGGCCAACACATGAAATGTCAACTCAATCCTCCATCTCCACAGTTTCTTCAGTGGGGATGTCTGATAGCAAATTCCAGCTGCCATCCATGCTTTCAGTTTGGCCTCCTGCAGGCCAGCTACCTGGTGTAGCCACAGTTGCAGTTTCCACTGGTTCAGCTGCTCCAGGGTTAGGCTCAGCTGGTTCCACACATGGAATTTCAACTGTAGGGTCTGCTGAAAGCCCTGAAGAGGTTGCAGGCTCTGGATCACAATCCATGGGTCTTGGGCTTTGTGGTGGTTCACTTTTTCACTTCCCCTGTTGAGGGGCACAAATGGTCTGCTGCACTTCCGCCCTGACACCAGGGTGCAGCACCTCCATGTCATCCAAGAGATTGTCCACCATGTGACCAATGACTGCAGCACTTGAAGGTGGACCTCCAGCTGCTCCAGCTGCAGGTTCGGGCTCACATGGTCTTCTAGTCGCTGCTGAGGGAGGTCTGCCACTTGACTCACTGCTACTGCTGCTGCTGTCGTCATCACTCCCAATGAGGAAACCAGCACAAGTAGGAGTAGAAACTCCTGATTGTGGCTTACCATCCCTGGGTGAATTGGGCGGAGTGGAGGCCCCCATCAGGGGACTGTGGTGGCCATGGTGTGCTTGTTGCAGCATGAAAGCCTCAATGAACCGCCCCGCCCTCATCTTGTATTGCTTTACAGTGAGGTCATTGCAATCAAGCCATGGTGGGTACCTCAACTGGTACCTGTTGCACAGCTTTTCCAATTGCCCCCGATGGCTGCCCTGGGGCCTTTTTTTTCCATATCTTTTTTCAAGTTGCTCCTGGTTGAGCATTTCACTCACTTGCCCCAATGCTTCCAGGAGCCTGTCAGGCGCAGCAGGGCCCCTACCACCACCACCACAGCTCCTCCTGGGTCTGGGTGGTGTAGGTGGTCTTGGTGGGTGTGTGGTGGCCCTTCCACCAGGCACCAACCCTGTTGGGGCTGTTGATTCTTGTCCTTGTCAGTGGCTGGCTGGGGACCAGGACTGGTGGTGGTGGGTCATAGCTCCATCCTTCCAACCAGTCATGGTCTTCATTGTGCATGAGCAAGCCAGCCTCAGTGGTCTCAGCCCAGTATCCTGTTGGCTCATGGAGCCTCCAGAATCTTGCATACCATTCCTGGACTGGCCCCCATTCTGCCCAAGCTCAGGTGGGCGGGTTCAGCTTGAGCTGGTTCAAAACAGCTGCAGAAAACATATGTGTTTTACAAAAAAATAACAGTTTGAACCTTTGGGAAATGGTTGGGAAATTTTCTTTGGAACATGTCATTTGTTGGGGTATACAAATGGATCAAATTTTGGGGTGGCTATCAAATATTTTGATGTTGGCAATGAAAAAATATATTCTTGGTTATGGTATGTTTGTTTCTGTGGTTGGGGGGTATGCAACACAATCATATCATATCATATAAAATTGTCTGAGTTGCAAGCAACTAACATGAAACTGAAAATCAAATAAACAATTTTATTTATATATATATTCTGGATTATGGCATGCAGCTGCTCAAAATATGCCATACCACGACCACCACCCCTTTTGAGACAGCATAGTTTTTCAGCCATGGAACCAAAATCTATGTCTCCTAGGTTTATGGCCTTTCTCAGGCCAGCTTTTTGCAAGCCAGCAATGATCTGACCCCTTTGCTCATTAACCTTGGCCTTGTTCAGGCCACCTTGGGAAGTCACCAAGGCCATCAGCTTGTCAACCACTTGGTGGTGGCTGCCTCCTTGGCTTCCAAGCTTCTCATACCTTCTGCACTTTGGATGCCGGTTTTTTCATTTTGGAGGCAGGCCTTTTCAAGCCACTGCTGCTAGCAGCTGCACCTTGCTGTGATCCTCTCAGGCTAGCAACTGGGCTGGAGACAGCAGGGGATGCTGGGGTAGAGCTTTGGATGCTCACCACAGACTGGGTTTCAGTGGCATGCTCTGCAAAGTCATTGGTGGGGTAGCAGGTTCTTGGCTCTCTGTGTCCATGGTCTGGGCCTTTTCCAGGCCACTCCCTGCACTATTGCTTTGTGCCTTGGGAGCAGGAGTTGGCTTAGCAGGTTTGGGAGGAGGCATGGGGGCAGCAGCTTTGGGGCTAGCCTTCTTTGTTCCAAACACTTGCTGCAAATCTTTCACCCAGGTGGTAGCCTTTATTTTGGCAACCTTTTCCACCATATTTGAGCCCTGCTAAGTGAACTTAGGCCACTTAGCTAAGCCTTAGCTAAGCCTTAGGTAAGCACTTAGCTAAGTGGCCCTAAGTGCTTAGCCCTAAGCCCTCTAAGTGCCTTAGCCTACTTAGCCTAACAGCTTAAGATGCACTTAGCTAAGTGCCTTAGCTAAGTGGTTACTAAGTGACTAACATAAGCCACCTAAATGGCTAGCAACTAGCGACTATCTTTACTAACCTTCGATTAACCCCGAGTAAGGGGCATGATCCTCCAAGTAGTTGGAGCACGACCCTTACTGGGCCGTGTGGTTTTATGTGATTTTTGACATTTTTCATTCCGCGTCGCTTGTGTTTTGACATATATTCCTGGCGTTGGGGGGGTTGGGGGGGTGGGGGGGAGGTAATAACGTTCTTGTCCCGAGCTTCTTTGTATCTTCTAACAGGTTCTTGGAACTGCAGACACGCCCGTGATGCTACGCTTCTAACAGGTTCTTGGAACTGCAGACACGCTCGTGATGTTGCGCTTCTAACAGGTTCTTGGAACTTCAGACATGCTCGTGGTGCTACGCGTCTAATAGGTTATTGGAGCTGCAGACACGCTCCTGATGCTACGCTTCTAGCAGGTTCTTGGAACTGCAGACACGCTCGTGATGCTACGCTTGTAACAGATCCTTGGAACTGCAGACACGCTTGTGGTTCTACGCTTCTAACACGTTCTTGGAATTGCAGACACGCTCGTGATGCTATGCTTCTAGCAGGTTCTTGGAATTGCAGACACGATCGTGATGCTACGCTTCTAGCAGGTTCTTGGAACTGCAGACACGCTCGTGATGCTACGCTTCTAACAGGTTCTTGGAACTTGAGACACGCTCGTGGTGCTACGCGTCTAATAGGTTCTTGGAGCTGCAGACACGCTCGCTCGTGATGTTACGCTTGTAACAGGTTCTTGGAACTGAAGACACGCTCCGTTTCTAACAAGTTCTTGGAAAAAAATAGTTCAGCAGTTCATGTGGCGAAAACTCCTGGAACCGTGTCAGCCAAGTGTTTTCCTCGCAAAGTTGGCAAAGCCGCCAAACAAGTTCGCTGAAACCATGGAAGAAAAAAGGGCCAGGGTCGAGCAGATGTTGTTTGTGCAAAAGAAGAAGTTTTATGAAATTCCAAAACCCTGATTTTCACACCTAAAATATCAAAATCGATACGGCGCCACAACGCCAGATCCTTTTTGGAGATCTCAGAATGCAGATTTTACCACGGCTGTCTGGGGGGTCGTGCACCAAGTAGTTGCTAAGTTTGCTAAGGTTTCCAACGGAATGTTGGTGATAAGTTGGCCAGTTCCTAGCAAATGTGTAGCAACCAGAGCCAAGAAAACAGAAACAGAAACCTGTGCAGTTTGATTACTTCCGATTCACATGATTTTTTTTTCAACAATTTGATGATTTAAATGTTAATGGTGTCTACCTGATCCTTTTTTGGATTTTGTATATATAGGAATTTACCCGTATCATATCACCAGATTAGACCTTTATTTTCTGCATTTGGCTGGTGCTCATTTTGTGCCCCTGGCTTGTGCTCACTGTTACTGCCCCGGGGGTAAATCAAAATTAAATATATATGCAGATATCACATATTTTGTTGGTGGCAAACAAACGTGGCCAGCGACATCCCGCCACGAACAATTATGTAAACACTGGAGTGCCACAAACAGCTGTTGACATGCCATCAAACACTTGACATTGAACACAATTTGTTTGCGCTTGTGTCAAATTCAAAACACAACCGCAATGATCGAACACACAATTTTTTGCTGAGTGCATGGCATTTGATGTTGCGGAAATTAAACGGGCAAAATTTGTTTATTCGGCTCATTTTTTCAGTCATGCAAAAACAATTCGCTTCAAAATTATGACCGCATTGCAATCGGCGGTAGGTCTTGTTTGCACTTAAACACGGTTGAAATCGCAGAGGGTCAGACGGTATATAATTTCACGAAACGACCAATGACCTGCCACAATGTGGGTAAGACGATTTTGTTTCTTTGAACGTTCGTTTCTTGGGAAACATTTTTCATTTGACATGTGGTTGAAAACTGCACTTGCAGGATTGAGTGACAGAGTGATTGTGCGCTTGCAGCGTTTGGGTTCGGAGGTAGTCTTTTAGTCAAACAAGTCCAAAAATTCCATGATCGATTATGAACTTGGAAAGTGGTGGGTGTGCTTTGGAGTCGTGAAATGCAGTGGATCAGTTTTTCCAAAGACGTTGACGTGGTCGATCCCAATGACAGTGCTATCCATCCTCCTTGAAATCTATTGGGATGGTGAAGATTGGATCAAAAACCTCAATGCTGTTTGGTCCAGCTACTCCTTTGTTTTGTCCTTCCTTGTGGTTTTTCGCAACAACCAAGCTTATTCTCGTTTCTGGGAAGGTGCAACTTTGATGAATGAGATGCGTGGCGAATGGCTCAATGTGTGCACCAGTTTGATTGCTTTTTGTTCAAGAGATGAGGCGAAAGCAGATGAGGTACTCGCGTTCCAAGAGTTGTTGGTAAGACTAATGAGTTTGTTGCATTGCTCAGCGTTGCAGGCTGTTTGCAAACTGGAAGACAAACGCTTGGAATTGATTGACGTCTACGGTATTGATGTGACAAGTCTTCGACATCTCCGGGATAGCATGAATCGGTGTGACGTGCTGTGCCTGTGGTTGTCTCGCTTGATTTTGGACAGTCATTTGAATCATGTGCTGGTGGCGCCTGCACCAATCCTGTCTCGTTCGTTCCAAGACCTAGGGCGAGGCCGGGTCAAAGTATCTGACTTGGCCAAGATTCGGGACATTCCTTTTCCATTTCCATATGCCCAATTGATTGTAATGATGCTTGCAGTCCATTCTGTGATTACAGCCATGATCACAAGCCAGTACATCCATCCCTGGTATTGTTCAGGGTTGATCACCTTCATTGCAATGTCTGGATTTTGGGCCCTTTTCTTCATTTCAGCTGAAATCGACCATCCTTTTGGAGACGATCCCAATGACCTGCCACTGGGCAAGATGCAGCAAGACTGGAATGCACGATTGTTGGAACTGATTCGTCCAGAAAAGCAGGTGCCAGTAAAATTCACACCCCACCGTCATGGCAAGCACCCTGCACGATTTTCCATCACAGATTATTTGGCCCGGTCTGAGGGGGATAGCCACAACCGAAGAAGGCGCTTGTATATGGCGTCCAAAAGTACCGACATTTTTGAGACACTCGATGACTTGATGTCACACCATGCAACCCTCGCAGACGGAGAGGCTTCGCCAAGGACAGATGACTTGCCTCCCAGGTTGCTCCCATCTGCAGATAGCTGGCTGCAGGCCAATGTAGAAAAGAATTTGGATGTTGATCTGGAAGTATGTGAAGAATCACATGCTGCACCAATGAAGGAGATTAGCATTGCAGCTGGAAGGAGGGAAATCACTAACGAAGAAACAAATCACAGGACTTGACTTGCTGCATATTTACACAGGAATTCGCTTGCGGAGAATACAGATCCCGCTCCAGATAAGAGCCTGAGCAAATACACGATGCCTTGCAGCGTTGGTAATAACGGATAGCAGTGACCCGAACGCCCGGAAAAGGCTGCAGGAGCTTGCAGCTTGTTCATAGAAGGGAAAGGTATTTGCCAAAGGTAGGTCCAGGATTTGCAATTCCCAAGGAACTGCATTGACATGGAACCGTATCATTTTTCGAGGTAATCACATGTAGTCACTAGGATCACCAGCTTTGACGAACGTTGAAAGCTGTGAGTGATGAAACTTTAAACGCGTGATCTTCTTGCGAAACTATAAGAGCTTCGATGCCTCACAGTCGTGTTTCAAAACAGTTCAAATCATTGTGTTGGCGTTGCATGACTTCAATATGAAGCAATCGCAGCAATGGTCCATGAGAGACCCAGCAGCTGCTTAAACATGAAAACCGTCTGAATTTGGCATGCTCTGCCGCTGAAAAAGTAGTGGGATGATCCGAGTGAGTCCCACTATGGTTAGTGAATGATAGGCGGGTTAAAAAAAACCCACCATGGTCCAATGGTAGTGGGATACAACTGGTTTACAACCCAGCTATATACCATTTTCATAGTGGTGAATGATGGTTAATGGTTAATTTTCACTGCTACTAACCAGTTCTTCGCTTCAGAGATCATCCAGAGGAGATTCTTGGAGATTCTGCGGGACCGCTGAATCAAACTGCGTCGCGAGATTGTTGAGCTCTTGAACAAGTTCACACGTGCTTCTGCAGCCGCGAAGAAAGAACCATACAAATTGGGCACAAGTCATTTGAAGCAACTGATGGACTTGAAATCCAAACAAGGTCTTTCGCAATCCTTAAGTAGTCAGGGTGTATGCATCAATTCTCGAGACATATATCATAACGATGTTGTTTCGCATGCTTTCGCCACGGAACAAGATTTGTTTCATCTTGGAATACTAGGCATTTTGAAGTTGAGCAACTTATTCTTTGATTTCTTTGATGCTTGAACTTAAGTTGAGCCTTAAATCAACATTGAACAAATCCACAAAGCAACGATTTCGCCCCATTTTTTCAGTGTGCTGTGATGATTTCCAGCCATGACGAGACGCTTGACTGCAAGAGCATTTCATAGGCTCAGGATGGCTCAGGAGCTCCCTTTTGAGATCCACAAATCTCGATAGTGAGATTTCATGTCCAGTTATTGAAGACATTTCCCAGTCATTGAATTTAACATTTATCATCAGATATTAACAGATATTAACAGATACTAACAGTCACACATCAAATTTTGATCGCTGTACTCTCGGAATGCTCTACGAATGCTCTGTGGTTTGTGCCAGGTGATCCTGAGACGGTAGAGTTCGTGTACACCACATCCAGTGCCCTTCATAGACTGCGGCTCCAAGGATGGGGTTTCCAGCAAGTAAACCTATCACGAACAGTTGGTCACTTTTCTGCACCAAACAAACTAGACCATCCGAAAATATGCCCGGAAATATGTCTTGAAATAGGTTGGAACAGTCCATGAAGTTAGCTCCTTAGCTATCCTTAGCTATCCTTACAGTAGCTATCCTTAGCCATCCTTAGACCAGCGACGCGACCAAGGTGGTGTGGACTCCACAGATGTCAGTGAAAGCGACGGCAAAACCTTGGTGCTTCGGAATCGCCGTCGGCGATGCTTGCCAGTGGTGGCTACCCAGATGCCGATTTCCGGGACCCGTGGGATTTTCAGGCAATCGAAAGCCAAGCCATTGCTGAGAAAAAATCATGTTTCTCTATGTTTCTCTCCTATTCTTTTTTGTACCCTTTTAATCGTCATGTTGATTTCAAGAGGAAAATGTGGGAAAGATGGGAAAGATGGGTAGGGTGGACCATGATGAGATCCCAGCGATCTGAGGTGTGCAGTGCTCAGCGAGTGTGCCACTGGTGCTATGCCCGGGGCCCGATAGATGTGGTCATTTCAGGATTGCGAGCAGAAGTTTGATATGTACATACCCAGACCCATACATACCTACATACAGACAGGCAGACAGACAGGCAGGCAGGCAGACATATATTCTGTGTGTATACATGCACAGCTTGAACACAGCATTTGCTAACATTGGAATCATCCATGGATAGGCATGGTTTGCTACATGCACTTGTCTGCATCTGCAATTTTATATGTAATCAAAGGCAGAATGTTTGGCTATACCATGTGCAACAGCATCCCGCTTTTCAACAGATCATTTAATTTGGCTCTAACACGCTGGATTTCTGATCCCTCGATTCCTTTGAGGTTTGGCAATTCCTACTGTTTCTGCTCCTTTGCTGCACTTTGGGTTGTTTATGGCAGTGACGCTGCAGACGGAAACCACTGAATAAGGGCCATGGCTGTGTCGGCCAAGGATGATTTTCCCATTGTGGGTGAAGTGGCTCCTCGTGAACCCCAAGCCCAGAGAGTCGCTTGGCAGTTGGATCAGTTGGATCAGTTGGATCAGTTGGGCAGTTCTTGATCCTTTGACTCGCAAATGGCTGAGATGTGCCACAGATATCCAGAGATTCCGTTGGAGGTTTTGGTACGAAGACTATGGAGCTTTTCCTCTTTTAGCGGGAGACTTCGACAGTGAGGAGCTGCTCCTTGACTTGAGAACCACGATGCAGATTTGATTCTGGGATGATCCTTGAGTATATCACAAGGATACATCAAAATTAAAGTGTCCAACTCAAGTTCGTGTGCAAAGGGACTTTGAGGCTAGCTGAACGAACTGGACTTGTTGGCTCCAGAGGCATGATTTCGTACAAATCCAGCCGAAGTGAGGCTCCAGAAGCAGATGAAGCCCAAGATTCACATGAGCGCCATTCCCGAGTCTTCAGGAGACTACATCCGTCCCAAGTGCAATAAGTTTTGAGATTTGGGACAATTGGTTGGACGCAGTTGGGATTTCACAATATCGTAAAGAAGATGGGAAGCACTTTGTGTAGCTGTCTAGAAATTGGGACAGGAAGCCATCCTAGGTTTGTGATGCATCATATCGTTATAATATTATTGCAGATTCCCAAGAGACAACCCCTGCGGGTGATGCGACACCGGTGAGGGCAGTGCAACTACAGCTGCTCTGTTGTGACCTCAGGTGTTGGTTCCACCGAGCTGTGAGGCCATGCGGCCCCAACTGAGGCCTGGCGGGGATACCGAACGGAGGAGATGAACTTCAGAGTGAGCCTGTCGCTGAACGACTCAGCGTTGACACAGGCAGGGTATGGCAGGCTTCGATCGGATCGCACAGCGCTTCACGGTGCTTCACGGTGCTTCACGGTGCTTCGTCCAGAAAGGCAGTTGAACATCGCCAGGCCCATGCCCACACAGTTTATCCGGTGTTGCTGGCATCTGCAGATTTTCAGGATTGGTGGGTTCGGAGCCCAGCCTGAGGCTTTGTTCATGTCAACTTAGGATTGCTGAATGTTAGTTACTGTTACTGTAGTTCTTAGGGGCACTTATCATGTTTAGAGCTACAACCCGTTGTGGAACCTTGGCACTACTTTGGTAGTCCCACGTTGACATTAGTGCATATTAGTGCAACATTTGGAGCTGGCTTTTTGCAAGCTGATTGCGCAGCTAGCCATTTGTGCAAAGCAAGGTTGTGAGTGACCGTCGCTTTGCTCACCCCAGACCATTTTGGAGCGAGCATACTGTCGCTTGCTCAAACACCAGCTGCAGGGGGTTGGCGTCCAAATCAGATAGCTTCAGAATGACCAAAGGCGTAGGTCCATCGCCACAATCTTAAGCCGTTTGATACAAACAATGAAATCCCGCGCTTGATCTTGCTCACCGAGGCTCATGAAGGTGCAGGGAGTTGATCTGTGCCTAGGAGTCCTTTCAAACATTTGTGATAGCTGCAGCAGAAAGGATCCCCAAATACAGGACAAGACTGTTGGAATAGAAACAGAAATGATGGGTTTCAGATTTTTCATCTTTGCAAACTTACTTTGCACACCCACGGCACATGTTTTCTTGGTGGCCTCAACGGCACATTCTAACAGACCCTGCTCCGATTTTCGGTGCGTTGGAGGTGCCGTTTTCGTGCGTTCGAGTCCAGTCTGCACTCGCCCACCTCCAGCACCTCAGCAGATGCCTGCTGGTCTCAGCGGGACCTATGTGTGGGGTCCCAGCATCCCAGGAAACCTGGAGGACAATATTTCTACAAGTTCCTTTGCGAACTTTGCGAACTCGAACGTTTCATTTTCAAGACATGTTCTATCCATTAGTGTGCAATGTAAGTTCCCCAGGCCTCGCAAGTAGAATGCAAAGTTGCTCTATGCCTATGCAGGTTTTCGTTTCCGACTCTCAATATGGAACAAATCTATCAACTGGATTCTCCATTGCTATATGCTTGGATTGTCTGATACCAATGTTCACTAATTTTCACTTCCTATTTGGCAGATACTTCCTGAGGTCCTGGCTTGTGTGACTTGGGATCCTGATCGTTTGGAAGAGCTCTCAACAGCTGCCGAAGTCAGGGAACCCAGCTGCTGGAGCTGGTGACCCACAGTGGATTCCTTCGCAGCCCTCATCTGGGAAGATGTACGACCTATGTCGAATTGTGTATGATACATGTTCATACATGTTCATACATGTTCATACATGTTCATACATGTTCATACATGTTCATACATGTTCATACATGTTCATACATGTTCATATTCCCTGCTACATCTCTTTGATATTCTCCGATATCATTTCGAGTCTATTGAAGCTCCACTTAGCTCATCCCGGAAGCACATCTTTCCTTTCAGGTCACCGACTTGCAGATCGCAAATCTGTGCTCTTCCGTCAGGGCAGCTCAGCATGGTGTGTGGTGACCGTGCTCAGGCCGACTTTCACCAAAGGTTTTCAGTTCTATTCCATATTTCATCATATTTCCATATATTTCCCATAGATGCAAGATTGCAGTTTTGCGTGCATTTATATTATTTGATTTTATATTCAGTGTCTCGATTTTTCTTCGAGCTTTGGTTGAGTCCTTTTCTTTGGCTTAAACTGAGGTGGGAGGAGTCTGTGGCTGGAGTTGTGGCTCCACTCATCCCCCACAAACTCTGCAGGGCTGCGATTCACGAGGGACCATCAAGGCAGGAATCAACAGAGATGGCATTTTTTTGATATGGGGACAGTCTGGGACAGTCTGTGCAATGAATGTTTTTGTATGTTTTTGTTCAATATTTACATACTGCCTTATTCCTGCAAAAGGATAGGAACGTCCAATCCAAAAAGGATAGGAATAAGAGGAATATCCAATCGGAAACAGAGATGCTGTGAAAGTGGCAAGGCTGATGATTGAATCATAAGTCAAGAGTACTAATCTGTGAGGTGACGGAGAACTCCTTCGCGGGCAAGCCGTTCAATCAGGCGAACTTCAAAGGAAAGGTGGGGCAGATGATTGGCCCATTGGCCTGGCCCTCTTAGTCGGGACAGCTGTGACCCACCTGGCAGGTCACCATGAAGCAATGCCCAGAGGCTGCACCGTTGATTTGTTTTGGCTTGGCCTGGCATTTGTTTTGTGTACTGAGTGTACTGGCGAAGGTTGATGAGTACGGGGAGTGCCTGACCAAGGAGGCTCCTTTTTCCAACTGGAAGTGCTCCTTCCTCAGCTCTCCTGCTGTCAGCTGTTTGAGCTGTTTGAGCTGTTTGGATTTTCTTGGGATGACGGGCTGCCCTGGGATCTGGTGGGATCTGAGGTCACAATTGCAAATACAATCCCAATGAGATTGACGAGGACTGCGATCCCAAGCTCTTGCCGAAGTCTTGCGATCGGGGGATGAACAATGATGAACACGCTGAAAAAACCCTGTTGCGCAGAGGGATACCCAGCCCACCAAGATAATATATATATATATATGGTGACCCACATATATGATATATATATGTGTCGTGATTGATTTTATTGAAACATTTTTGTGTCGCTCTTTGTCACGACATTTTGTACACGCTTTAGGAAAGTTTGTTTCTCTTGTGATGAAGGTGCCATGTTGTTCCTCTGATTCTTTTAATTAGGCATGATGCATGATGATTTAATCTTAACTGCCTATTTTTCTTGTTGATTTTATGAGAAGTTGATCAGTGGTTTGTTCAGATGTGTGAATGATTGCTTTACCACGTTCACTTTTTTGGTGATGGCTTTCTCTGACATCAACTCTGATGTGGCGTTCATCTGTGAACCAAAGAGGATTCCTTCCGGCGGCTGCAAATTCCTGGCATGGCGGGGATTCCTGAGCTACCTGGCTTCCCTGGTGGCATCCCTGGTGTTGGGGGTGGTGACCCGGATTCGACGAACGGTGGCATTGGAGGCCTGTTTTCAGGACCGGGTCATGGTGGGAGAAGATATAGAAAAGTGATCATTTGATAAATCTCAATAGGGAAATGATGCCAAGTTAATTTCAGGATTTCGGCTTTTTCAAATCACCTCACAGGGGCTCTTCTGTTGAGAGTCCTTCCACCACTACGGTGGCTTTTCCAGGAGACTCCGAGGATGCGAAAAGCTCCTTCATTTATGCTTCCCTGTTGAGACCTCAGAATACCAGGAAGCCCAGTGAAACACAGCATGGAAGATATGGAAGCAGCATGTTTTAAGGCCAAAGTTTCAAGTCACAGTGCGCGGACTAGGCTTTGGTTGCTTTGTTGTCGTTCATGTTGTGGCTGGAAGCATGCTCTTCGCATGAACTCTTGTTTTTCTGGTGACAGCTGCATTTCTTTTGCTCTGAAAGGGCAACCAGACGGCGAGAACATCTTATCACAGCCTGCTACAGTGATTTTTGAATCTTCAGCTGCTCAGCTGCATTGGAAGCTGTTTGCAGGTGCCAAAAACTGATGATTCAGGATTTGCTGTATATCACGAGTTGATTGACGCCTGCTTGAAGTCCTGTCAGCAGGGGTCTGGATTGGATTGTTGGCGCCATTGACACCCCGGATTGCCACATGCTTTGACAGAGGAGTCCACTCCTGGTGTGTGGAAGCCCTTGTACCAGGTGCCTCTTGATGTGTGAAAGCCACTGAAAGCCACTGAAAGCCACTGGAATTGACTGTTGACGGGCTGATGGTTGTTGCACGGTCGAGGCCTACGTAAAGACCAGACCTCCTGTGTCGGTAGATGCTGCTGGAGATCCACTGGTCAAAGGCAGATTCAGCAGGGTTTTTAGTGTTTTCAGTGGTAACATGAATAGATAGTGGATCCATAGAAAGAATACAAACAAGGGACGTTCATGGAAGACGCAAACATTCACATCATTCACATGATCATCATTTGGGTCAGTTGTGTCACCGTTTCGTTTCACTGAGCCTTGCAGTTTCGGATGAAGACATGGAAGATGGCCCTGGGCCGGCCATTGGGGACTTCGCGCGCTACCGGATGCACTTCCAGCAGCAGAACAGGCGCCAAATGGAGACATGGATATCCTGGATATCAGATGATAGATGACATCAGGGCATGGCTCACACCTTTTTTGGGAAAATGGAAGAATTCCTACGCCGCTACGCAGTCCAAAATTGAAATTCAACCAGGCCGGCAGGACTTATTTGGGTTTTGACCAGAATGTATTCCCGTAGTGATTTAAAACTAAGAATTGCGCGCCTGTGATACCCAAAATTTTGGCCAGGGCCATTGCTGTTTGAAGATTCTTGGCATGTCGTCATAGGTGACTTCTCTTCATCCCCTTTTTGTGGATCTGTTGATGACACAGCGACTGCCGATGGACCTTTCAGGTTGACCATAGATCCAAAATGGTGCTATGGGAAGCAGGGACCGCTTTATTTGGTCGCTTGCGCAGTGAACGGCTCTGTGTATCGCCACAAGGCTGGGAAAATTCGGCGTCGGCCGAGCTTTCTGGGATTTGGTGCAGTTGCTATTGGAGATCCTCAGGTTGTTCCAAGCCCGTGGAAAAGTTTACTTCCAGGGTTGTTCCTGGGGCATGTGTCATCCGCCAGGGCTTTGAGGGTTTCACAGCAGGGCAGAAGGCTGCGCCACCTCCATTCAATGATGCTTGGAAGCAACCGAGGTATGAGCATTTTGGAGTGCTTGTTGTTGGCCACAATTGGAGTCCGATGTTGCCATGTACAATGCTTCAGGTTCTCACATGTGTAGCAGTGTACATGAGGGTACCTCTGCAGTAGATCCTGAAGGGTTGCGACCCCAGCTGTTTGCCACAAGTTGCTGATCCCAAGGACAGATGCTTGGAGGTCTCCGGGCGCTGTGCTCATGCCTGCACCATCGAACAGTCGCACCCTTAAGCTGCCATGGCTGATCTCATGCTTGGAGTTACGCAATTACTCTGAGTAACTCTTCCATTTCTGTGGGAAAAAGGCCCGCCATGGCGAACTGCACCAGCGATGGCAGAATCCTGCAATCCACCTTGGTAGGCCCTGTGAAGGCCATGCAGTTCTTTGGACAGACTTTGGCGGAGTAGAAACTGCACGAGTGTTTCATGTGTTGCATGGCAAAACTTGATCCGGCCTGTCAGTGGGAGACCAACGATTCGACGGCAGTTCGTATTCTTTGTCCTTGCCTCGGTGAAAGGGAGGCTTTCTGCGCGTTGAGGGTTCTTGTGTTTCAAGCTTGCCTCTCCAGTCCAGTCGAAGCATTGTGGCCGAACCTTTAAGGGTTTTGATGCCTTGAGTTTGCCTTGAGTTGGTGCTTCATGTTCTTATAGGATCTTATAGGAATCTGATTTTGTCATGAGAATCAGTTGATCATCGCCTGAGGCTATATGTTGATTCTTTGCTTCTCGCTGAAGGTGCAAACTGAGTCTATTTTGGGCTTCGTCAGAGCCAGAGGAATTTTGTATCTCTGTGTCCACACAGATGTGTGTTCTCGAGGTGGTGCTCTTGTGTCCCGGCATCTTCAGTTACTACTCGCACTATCGCAGGCATCAGTGATGTGCTTAATTAGCATCAACATGCATCAACTAAGAGAGCATTTTTCTGATTGAGATTTTGGGACTCCGAAATCTCCAAAAGAAGCTGTCTTGATCTATTTGTGTCCGACATAAAAATGTCATATTTGCAAATCCAGCATCCTTAAGTTGCTTCCCTGCGTCCTGGAATTCACTCGAGTCTTGTGGATAAATCGAAGTTGGGGACTAAGCTCAAGATTCCATGATTCCTCAGATTCTGATGTGAAATGTGCTAAACATAACAATGTGGGTCCTTAGGGGTCCTTGTAGGACATGCGTACTGTACGTACCGATTGCGGTCGTTTTTGGGGCTTACCACATCCGTGTGTGGACGGTAGTTGCAGGTATGATCCTGATCTGACTAGCAGCCTCAGAGCCCTGGGCCAGATTTGCCAAACATTGCCGTTTTGAAGTACTGTATTCACTACTATTCACTATGATTCACTAGTTTTGAGCGCCATGTTGGTATATGTTGGTCGTGTCTGAGGATGTATCAATGTTTGCATCGCTAGCTGGGGAGAGAAGAAATCCATCACTCTCAGGACTGCAAGTCAAAGATTGTGGATATCACAAACCTTTCTGGTAGTGTGGCAGCCATCGCAAATTTTGCATAGGAGTCTCATTGGTGCGGTGGCATGCATGCCGAAGGCTTTGGGGCGTGGCGAGGTGACAATCCTCTACTTGTGGCCATGTAATTCATGTGATTCTTTGCACAAGTATTGTAAGATGAAAGAAGAGTTGTACCTTGTCATCCAAACTTCCATCTACAATTGAAGTTCCAGACTTGTGAAACAGTTTCAAGGTAAGTCTGAATATGGCGCTGACGAAACTGATCAGGAGATAATAAGACCGGAAAAGTCTCGTCAAACGAGTCTGCTAGCAGCAGTATCCTCCCAACTCACCAGTAGCTTTGTCCACATCATGAAACTTCTCATAAATGTGAACGAGGCTATCCAACGCACCCTGGGTCGATCCTTTTGCATTTGGGGGGATTTCGAATATTTATCGCCCTAAGATGGTCGGAGATCAATTGCCAGCATTAGATTCTTCACCTGCTAATAAAGAGATCTGCCCACGTGGCAAAGTGTTCATTTCTTGTGTGCCCTGTGTGTCGAGATATGTCGAGATGCAACGACATTTGAGATCTCCTCAGAATCGGTCGAAGGCTTGTGAGTGTCGTTTCCATGTGACCCTCACCGACGACCTCCACCGAACCGAGCTAAAACAGTTGATGGAGAGCCCTGGCTGAAGTAGACATGACCCCAGGCTTATCACATTGTTGAAATATTTTGGAATTGCTGAAAGCGACTACTTGGAACGAACTCGAATCTATCAAGACTTGATCCTTTCAAATGACAGGGTAAGCCAAGAAGATGTTTTATAGAAACCATTGATGAAACACTTGTCATTAGAGACCTGAAAGATGGCAGGTCACCACAGCAGCCCCAGCTGCTGCGGCCGAGTCTTTAAGTTGAATCCTTCGGCTCAGGATTTTGACGAAGATCGTCGATGCAATTCCAGGCAGAATCCTGCCCATGTCATGACGCAGTTGATAGTGACTTGGGATTCAAAAACATGAAGAACATGTGCAAAGATGATCAATGATGGAACTGGAGCTGGGAGGTTTTGATGGAAACTACACGCTGGAAGAGAACATTCGACAGTTCTTCCACGTGTGGGTAGAAGGGACCAAGAGAATAGCCACCTGTCAGCACTTTGGTGTTTCATTTGGATGCGGCTCGATGTCTGCCAAGTCGCTGACTTGTTCGCAAAGTCCGGATCTTCATCCAACCAAGGATATTGGCCGACTCCGCGCAGAAGGAGGATTAGAGAAGGAGGGGTTTTGCAGGTTTGAAAGGTCGAAGAAATTGCCATTGGCGTTTTGAATATTTTGGATCAGATATTGATTTTGTGTCAATTTCTATTGTTTTCTATTGATTTCTATCATCCGAGCTTCCTACTGTCGTGCCAATGTGTCTCACAACTCTCGTCGGGATTTTGGCTGCTGAGGAGGCTGCTGAATATCTCAGCAGCTTAGCCGCTATAGACATGCAAATAAGGTGTTGATCACGGCACCCTATGGCACCCAGAGGTTGGATCGGTTGGATCATGGGCTCGTGGGTATTTGACCAACGCCCACATGGTCACTGGTGGATCTATGGGGTCCAGCGTCGCTAAGGCGGTCGAGTGACTCTTCAAACTTTGCGAGAGAACACCTGGTCGTGGATGGACCCCCGAGAGATGCCGAATTTCCCACGCTCTTAGTACACTAGTGCTGTACCAAGAGAGTTTTCTGGGTGCTTTCTAAAGGCACTAAGTGACCATAAGTGACCTTGTTTCTTTTTGCCAAAATGGGTCGATCAAGTCGATCTGATGAAAAACCTGCAGGATGGAAGATACTTGATGCAATTGGATGCCATGGTGGAGCAGCTCCATGAGGTGAGAAAGTCTGATTCTCCGATGCTTCCAGGAACTGGTTGGAACCACAGGGAACTGGTCTGGCTCTGGTCATGATCCAAAAAAACCTGGATGGCTTAGTAAGTGTAGCACAGAATTTGCAGAACTTGACCAGTAATTATATATTATAATTATATAATTATATAGATGCTATTGGTAGGTTTCAACTGGTACCATATATATATATATATGCTTGTGCCAGGCATTGTCCAGCACCAGCGATGAAGTCTTTGACCTGAACTCTGACACAGCTTCCTGGACTGCAGCCGAAGGTTTTGACCTGTTGATCAGTTTCCACCAATCAGCTGGGAGGGTTTCATCCTTTTCAATTCGGAATGCATATGTAATCACACACACACACGTATAAATACATATATTATATAATGTATATATATATATATATGTATATTATACATATATCAATATACACATACATATAATACATATATATAGATTACATGATATTGCATGCAAATACTACCATGGAAACCATGCCATCTTTTTTTCACCCCTTCGAGATGTTGCCCACGCGATTCGCCAGGTTCATGACTGGGAGCCGAAGGACAGGAATGCCTTGCCCTTGCGCATGCACTACCTGGCCGCTCGGACGGGAAAAAAACATTGAGAATTGTTTGTGCGTTAAACTCCCCAAAAGAACTTATATATATATATATATAAATAGACATCTCTAATATGAACAAATCTCAAGCCTCTATTTTTCCAAATTGGAGATTTCACTTTGCACTTAAATGACAGCTGCATGACCGCAAGGCCAGAGCTAGGCCTGTAGAGGATGAGCGAACGGCTCTTCAGCTGCAAGGAGATGGGAGATGTCAGTAGGAAGGCTGTGGAATCACTGAAAAAGTGTGTAGAAGATAGTAGAAGATAGTAACAGATAGTAACAGATAGTAGAAGATAGTAACAGATAGTAACAGATAGTAACAGATAGTAACAGATAGTAACAGATAGTAACAGATAGTAGCAGATAGTAACAGATAGTAACAGATAGTAACAGATAGTAACAGATAGTAACAGATAGTAACAGATAGTAACAGATAGTAAAGATAGTAAAGATAGTAACAGATAGTAACAGATAGTAAAATAGAGTAAAATATAAAAACAGATAGTAACAGATAGTAACATATAGTAACAGATAGTAACAGATAGTAACAGATAGTAACAGATAGTAACAGATAGTAACAGACAGTAACAGATAGTAACAGATAGTAACAGATAGTAACAGATAGTAAAAGATAGTAAAAGATA
>Ga0126342_10007097_pt1:0-17500 | contig 19948 bp, 14 predicted proteins | sample Cyp1metagenome_FD_92528 | JGI IMG/M metagenome (GOLD analysis project Ga0126342, IMG submission 92528) | Coral microbial communities from Lord Howe Island, Old Settlement Bay, Australia - Cyphastrea 1 metagenome | ecosystem: Host-associated > Invertebrates > Cnidaria > Coral ... | reverse complement strand
TGGTAATGACTGACAGTTTGCGAACTTGAAAATGGCCCAATCGAAATGGTTGATTTAACCATTGATAGCATGTTGATTTCCCACAGTTATGTTAGTTTACTAGAAGGTATTAGAAAATTATAATGGAAAATCCAATGAACATGGCACCACTTTACGAAAGCTTTAACATGTTTTAACTAGTTACAGGGTTAGGGGCCACCAGTCGAGCGATAGCGTTCAGTTGAGATATGATTAAGTGTTTTATTAACTACGGTAGATATGAAGCAAACTAGTTCATGGGGTTTATAAACCAACGTTCACATCATTGGGGGGCACCATCCTGAGAGTTAATGAATAAAAAACCAACAAACAATCAGGGGATGACTCGTGGGATTTTCCATGGGATCTAATGGAATTTTTACTGAGACTGAACCAAATAGTAAGATTCAATCTCAGTAAAAAAATCCATTCTAATGGGATCTAGTGGGATTTTACGGGATTCCCATTTACTAGAATGATTAACATCGAGATTTGAACAAGATTCACGAGCTTTATAGCTGGGAAAATCATCTAGAACATGACGGAATTTTCCTTTAAGTCATGTTTGATTATTGGAGGTTTTCTTTTGAACACCAACAATGCTGGTGATTTGATTGGTATATATGTATTGAGAATATGATATGTTTTTTAAACAAAAACTGGAGAAACATGGGATACAAAGTACCCTTTTTTTTGCAGACGCTTCATAGGATATGACATGATAGAACCAACAAATACCTGGTTGGTGGTTTGGGACATTTTTTCCATTCAGTTGGGAATAATGATCCCAATTGACTTTCATATTTTTCAGAGGGGTAGGTATACCACCAACCATAAAAGTTATGTTTTGTTCGATAGTAGAGGAAAAGGAAACATCGTAACATGTTGGTAATCGCAACATACATGAAGCAACCAAAGCTGACGGGGTAATCAACATGTTGGTAAGATCCCAATGTTTTGGATACGCCATGAATATTGTTCTTTGTTGGTGAACCATTGTTCTTGATTGATTCCTATCGAATTTATTATCTTCCCAAATGACTTGTAGCTACAGTACAATCCGATTTTTAAGACAAACTTTTCAATTGATGCTGGAATTTACCCTACGGTAATCAAACATGGCAACGGAACATGTTCCATTTAGTTCGATTACTGTTTCATTTAAAGATCCATTTAGTTCGAGGATTTCCCCAGCTAGCCATGTTTGAGTACCAGAGGGTAACCAGAAAGATTATTTCACATTGTTGGCTTTATACCAGTAAAATCCCACTAAATCACCATTCAAGATCTTTATATTTATAACTATATCATTAAATCCGGTTTAATCCCGCGAAATCACCATTAAACATCATGATAACTATCATTAACTATCACTAAATCCCACTAAATCACGATTGGATCATTGACTCTCCACGTTTTTTCCCACGTTTTTCTTGCGAGGTGAGGTGAAAGTCTCCCTTCTGCGGCGTGGGCAGTGCCAACAACCGCTGGAGGTGCCTGGGGGCGTCGGAAGAGATGGTTTTTACCAGGTCTCTTAGCCAGCAAAATGATGAGTTCACCACCAGAAATTCGGATGTAGTGATTTAGTCATCCAAAGTGCTGGTTCAACTGAGCGAAAATGGCCAGTAAACTGAGTCAACCAACCAGAAATGTGGATTTAAGGATCTAACAACCAGCAGAAATGGTGGCTTCACTCACCAGAAATGGTGAGCCACCCAAAAAAAATGGTTTTCGTCAACAATGCTGGTTCCAGTGTGGATGTCAGCAACATGGCGCCACGTGATGAGAAAGCAAAACGTGAGTTCACTGGAAACCTTTCCACCTTGAAATGGGATTCCCTTTTCAGACCCCCAGCGAAACGTCATCCACAGAGTCCCGAAAAGAGAGCTGACCTTGTAACTAGACCACTAATGTGGTTAAAACAATGCCATAAACCACCCATGACTGGGAATGGTAACCATACCACCTATATATTTATGGGTGGTGACTGGGGGATGGTTTATGAACTTGTTTTATCCACATTAGGCGAACTAGAGTCTTGGAGTTTTGAGGTCGGTATAGCTGATGATTGAATTTGTTTCTAACTGCTGGAGTCATGTTGTAGGGAATACCATTTGTGGAGGCAAAGTTAGACTCGTGCCGGGTCTTGGGGTTTCATGGTGAAGTCGGTGAAAACTCTGAAAACTGTTAAAATGTGCTGTTTATTGTTAGCTAATTTACACTCTGGTAAACATACAAAAAACGATGGAAAGATCCACCATGCTATCAATGGGTAAATCCACTATGTCTATGGCCATGTTCAATAGCTATGTAACAAATTACCAGAGGGTATGTTAATTTCTAATTTCACAATTGCTGAGAATTGCCTATATCATATAGAGATTTTCTGTGTAAATGCCTAATTTTGTTGGTCACATCCTCAGTAGTGCTGATGAATGTTCATTCTTAGTGGTGGAACTGCATTGGTGTGTCTTAGCATCATGTACCCCAAAATCTTGATCATTTGACAATCATTTATGTGTTAAACTGTTAAACTTGTCATTTTGGGAAATTACCCATGTTCAGACGAAAACGTATCACATTGTACTTCCCATGAAATTGACATGTCCCCAGAATTCATTTTGTGGTAATATCCCATTGATTCTATTTCCATCATATTCCCATCCCAGTTTCATTAATCTGGAAACGTCAAGCATTTATAGTTTTTTTTTTGTACCGAGGAAAAAAACAAAATATGAGTTGAGAAAGATGTGCTGCCCTGGACCAAGGTGAATTCTACAGTTATCCCGAGTCATACCAGTTACCCCCTGGTGAACTAGCATAACTATGAAAAATCACCACTTTTAATGGGTAAATCAACTATGTCTATGGTCATTTTCAATAGCAAACTGTTTGTTTACCACAGGGTATAAGTACTGAACTAAGCCCATAGTATGATCCCTTAGAAATAACCACTAGCTAATAGCCATGGCCATATCGACCGAACTGGATGGTAAGAGGAAATATCACGAATGATCCCAATATAGCCGAACTTTTCGGATTAATGTGGGTAAAATGTTATGTTTACCACCCATTTTCCTGGGAATGGTAAGCATACCACATACATTTATGGTGATGACTGGGGGATGGTTCATGGAATTCTTTGCCCACATTACATGATTTCGCATGGCTACTTCGTTTAGGGGTTATTGACCATGGCCATGGCTGATCCAGGATGATATTAAAGTTTATAACCCCCATGAATACTAGTTCGTTATATCTACCATAAACCATAGTTTTTTCAGCCAGAAAAATAGCTCAACTGAACGCCTTCGCTTGACTCAAACCCCCATCCTGTAGGTATACCATTAACATTCCCATGTTCATGGGTTTATAATGGCATTAAATCCCATTATATCCCATCATCAATATCTAATCATTGGTATTATCGTATATCCATCAATGGTATTATCATATGGAATGATGGGAATAGTGGCAGTAATATGATGGGAATCTCCATTGCTGGGGTTACCCTCTGGTAAACATTCACAGTTTGCGACATTGAAAATGGCCCAGTCGAAATAGTTGATTTACCCATTGAAATAGCTGGGATACAATGATTTAATGCCATTATTCATAGAATTGGATTATGGGAAAATTTACAGGAAAGCCCTATATTTGATGGTAACAACCATGGTTTCCTGTAGATTTTCCCTTAAACCAATCCATTGACTAATGCCATTATAACATGATATCTCTCCACCGCTCCAGGTGCAACTCCGATCTTTCGCATCTCAAGTGGAAGAAGCAGTGGCTGGGACGCAATTTTTTCAACGCGCTATGTGCGCGGAGATGGAAGATGTTGAATCAACGGATATGGCGATCATTCAAGATACCCTCCGGTAAACTAACATAACCATGGAAAACCACCAGCAATTTACTGGGAAAATTCACTATACATGGCAATTTTCAATAGCTATGTTAAATTACCAGAGGGTACCCTCTGGTAAACTATGAGGATATATTGCATATTTTACCAATTGAACATGGTGATTTTCCATAGTTTTTCTGTATGTTTACCAGAGGGTATAATGGCGATATAATGGTGACATGTGAAATAATATCAAGCGATATTGAAGGAATTATATATAATTCACATATGTATTCCATTAGCAAATAATATGGGTTTTCACCAATAAGAAAGGGATTTAATCATATTGGTGATATTACCCTCTGGTAAACGTTTACGTAACTATGGAAAGATCCACCATGCTATCGGTGAATCACCTATGTCTACGGCCATTTTCCAGTTCGCAAACTGTGAACGTTTACCACAAGGTGGTGCCCCCCAGTTATAAATTGGTTTATAAACCCCATTAACTATAGTTATAAGTACCATAAACCATAGTTATTAGAGTTATAAACCCATAAACCATAGTTATTAGTTGGTTTATAAGCCCATTAACTATAGATATATCATCTATAAACCATAGTTATTGGACTTATAAACCAACTTAGCTATCATAAATCAGCTATAAATCCCATTAAACCCACATTTTCCTATGGTTTCCAAACGGCTTCCCTTAGCGATTCCGAACGGGGGCACCACCTTGCGTCGGGGCTATTGGGACATCGTGGATAGATGGAACTCATGGAACCTCTGAGAAACGCCGAGAGGATGAGGGAACTATGTGGGTGGTCCCGAAGTTCGTGAAATGTTTATATAGATATAAAGTATTGGTATATAACTATAACTATAACTATAATTGGTATATAACTATATCTATAATTGGTATATAACTATATCTATAACTATATTTCAGCCCATAACTATAATTGGTATGTAACTACAACTATAACTATATCTAAGTATTATTAATCTTTGTTTATTGGTTTAGATGAAAACCCCATGAATACTAGTTCGATTAATATCACCAGCAAAAACAGGAGTGAGTTATTGGAGTTATGTCGGCCCCAACTGAACGCTATTGAACGGGGGCACCACCTTGTGGGTATTAGTAGGTTTAGTCTACTCAAAAATGTGTTGCTATACAGGAAGAGAATCACAGGCCCCAAGAGAATGAGAGCCAAAGCATTCGGTTGAAAAGGGGAAAAGAAAAAGGGAATATATCTGCTTAAGGTGGTTTTCCAGTGCGTCAACTAGTTTGGTGGTACACATGAATAATAATTGCAGAAACTATTGGGATCGTTTTGATTAAAATTGTAGTTCGATGGGTTTAACGACCAAATTCCAGTACCTTCCATCCAACCTAGACATAGTGAATGTAATGTATTATCAGATCTTATGTCAATCACAGTGGGATTGAAACAAGCGCGATTATCATGATTATATTATATACATGGATTGAATCAGTGGAATTTGTTTGCGATCAGACGATGGGAGCATGGGCAAAAAAACAACAAAACATGTTTTGGCATCCAAAAGATTAGTCATGGAACAGGGCTTCTCCCTCTCTCTATTTCGGTTGAAAGGTTTATGACACGACAGTAAGACATCTTACCCTTTGGTAAACTAACATAACTATGGAAAGATCCACCATGCTATCAATGGGTAAATATACTAAATACGGTAAATCCACTATAAATGGTCATTTTCAATAGCAAGCTGTAGCAAAGTGTTAAATTTCCACAGGGTAATTCTTATGTCTAGATCAGTGGTTTCAACCATGGTGATCTTCAACACCAATGACTATGGCTATCTTTTTCCAGGGACTTCATAGAAAGTGGTGCCCCCGTTGACGATAGCGTTCAGTTGGTGAACATAACTCCAATAACAATAGTTTATGGTACGCAAATAACATCTTATAACCAAAGTTACTGGTCTTATTTCAACCAACTAACATAACTTATGGATGTTTATGGTACTTATAACCATAGTTACTGGGCTTATTTCAACCAACTAACATCACTGGGGGGGCCACATTGTAGAAACCGTCTCGGACGGCGGTCCAGGATGGCGTCGCCGTGAACGGCCAGGACCGGGATTCGCGAGCCGAAACGTCGCGGGGATCGAAACGGAGACGTCGAAACGGAGAAAGAGAACGTCGGTGGCGGAGAACGTCACAGCTTGTCTTTGGAGAATGATTTATGGTTATATGGATGTGGGTCAAAATGGAAGACCTAGGGGACCACAGATGTGAATGTCTAGTTTAGTATTAACCATCCAATTATTGGGGTACCTAATTTTGACCCATACCCATATCTATATATCTATATGGTCACCAACCAGTGGATGATTTATGGTATCTCAATATTTATATATATATATATATATGACCTGGGATTATTAACCATGACCAACCATTAGTAACCATTATTAATCACTATTGTCTAGGTCAATCTTGCATGGATACAAACTAATCCTAACTGGTCTTTTGCTATGAATTAATGGCAATATCTACTAAGCAGCAAAGACTTTAATTATAGTGAGTCTCTCTGGTAATTTAACATAGCTATTGAAAATTGCCATTTATAGTGAGTTTTCCCATTAATAGCATGGTGATGTTCCAGTGTTATGTTAGATTACCAGAGGGTAAAATACAATTCCCAGATGCGAACCATGGTGCTGGAATATTTACCTACATTTACCCAAAAATTGCCCAGTTTTGTAGGTAAATATACCAGCACCATGGAGCATCTGGGATTTCTTTGTGATGATGATTGGAAACAACAAATCATATGTGATTTACGGTGAATCCTTCTTTTCCTCCGTTTTTGAGGGGACTGAAACAGCCATTTTATTGAGTTCAAACAAATGATGCAAATGTATTGAACCAACCCTCAGCTATATATAGGGATTTGACCGGTGAATGCTGGATACGGATATGTCCGTAAATGGGGGATACTGTACCTGAAAACATGATTTTTTTTGGTGGAGAACATGATGATATACCACGGTCCAGTAGCCTCCGGTGTCATCAAACATGACTGGCTGGAAAATCGCCATACCCGGCCTGGTAAACTTTCACAGTTTGCAAACTTGAAAACGGTGATTTATAGATATTTATAGTGATTATAGTGCGTGGATTTACCCATTCATAGCATGGTGATGTTCCATAGTTTTTTTGTTAACGTTTCCCAGAGGGTAGATGAATTTTCCATTCAAACCTCCATGTCTAGGTATGTTTTTCTAGGTATCAACAGGAAAGTCACCTAGAAATATCCTTTCACTGGATTGGTTGAAGGGAAATCTTACAGGAACCACCTTTTCTTTTTCACGGGGAAAAAACTATGGGTTTCCTGATGTTTCCTGTAGATGTTCCCTGAAAAACCAGCTATTTTTGCTGGCAATTTTGCCTGCAGACTTCATATATTTTGCCATGTTTTGATTCGTTTCGCCCGAAGGGCAGAGCCAAGATCATCCCACTGGCTGGTCAGTTGCTGACATACAGTAGACAAGAGATAGATAGAAAAAAAATCTTAGATATAGAACATGTTGTCTTATATATACATATTAAATATGTAGATAGAAGAACTAGTAGACAGTTTTGTCTTTTATATTTCCATATATTTCCAAGGTATTGAGGATAGAACATGTTAACTGTTTTTGTCCTCGCTAAACTGGCAATATCACCTTGGTCTCCATGGGTATCCGCCACCGAAAGAAACTGGAATCGATTAAGGGATGTCTGCTCGGCACATCCTTATTGTCAATGAATATGCCAACATCTCCTACTAACTTGGTGTATGACGTTTTACAACTGCAGTAGGTTACATGGGTTTTATGCTATATATATATAAATACCATAATATACCTAATACATTCTAATACTATATATTTTAGAAGGGTTGATAAACCCATATATATATATATATAACAAGGCTCTGTAACTAAGCATCTGATTGCATCATATTGTGTCAGTTCGGTGAGTAAACAACTGCTTCATTCAGACAAAAAACACAGGCCTCCCAGTGATTTTTTCGTTGATTTTTCTAACACCCCATGAATGTCATAAACTATCGTAAACTATACAAGGTGGTGCCCCCCAGTTATAAGTTGGTTTATAAACCCCATTAACTATAGTTATATCTGCCATAAACCATAGTTATGGGAGTTATAAACCAACTTATCTAACTATGGGGCACCACTTTGTACGTATCACAAGCCATAGTGAAATTGGATAGCCATGTGGCCCCCAACTGAGGGATGGTGATCCTGGAAAGCAATTGTGTCCTCGAGCTAGATAAAGATGGCTTAAATGAGGGTCCACGTATACATGTACACACATGAATAATATATATATATATATATGTATGTATGTAATGTAATGTAATGTATTGTATTTGTATTTGTATTTGTATTGTATTGTATTGTATTGTATTGTATCTTATTGTATCTTATTGCATTGTATCGTATTGTATTGCATTGTATTGTATTGTCATTGTATTGCATTGTATTTTATGTATATACATTTATATATGCACATATATATATATCCAACGTTTTTTGATTGCAAAGTTAAAATACTATTACGTAATATTATTTACCAACGTACCAGTCAGTATGTGTCAATATAATCGAAGGAAGTTTAGAAGTCGAACTTCCGACAGTATGGACAGATGAAAAGCAGATATGGGAAGAGTCAGAGAAGAGAAGAGAAGAAGAAAGAAAATCAAAGAAGAGACAGTCGGAAGAAAGAAGATCCAGATGCGAAAAGGTAGAAAAGTCGCGAAACACTGTGTTTCTCCAATGATTTGTGGCTCTGGAGGGTCGAAAAATAGGCGCGCTAAAGCGGCGGGTGCGGAGCAATCTGGCCAGATGAGAGATGAAAAATTGCACGCCATTGTGGCGCGAAGCACATTTGTAAGTGGGAACGCTAAAAACACCTCACGTTCGGAGCACTTTTGGAAGTTGAGATGTCGAAAAAGCGCACACCGTTGTGGCGCAAAGCACATTTGGAAGTCAAAATGCACAAAGCACATCAGGCTCGGAGCACTTTTGGAAGTTGAGATGTCGAAAGAGTGCATGCCGTTGTGGTGCGAAGCACATTTCCAAGTTAAAAAAATATAAACGCAACGTGCTCGTACCACTTTTGAAGGTTCAGATGTGGTTTTGTGTGGCAGGTGCAAGGGATTCTGCACCTTGCCAAAAGTGAGCAAAACGTCAAGGTTTTGTAGCATGCCCAAAAACGATGGCAGGCGTGGGACATTTGAAAAGGATCTGGAAAGATGCATTTTGCCTGGCAGGCGCAGTACAAGAGACATGTTCATCAGAGATGTTAGGAGGTCAGGGCGCTGATTTCTTGAGAGGGGTTGCATTTTGGAGCGTCAGATTTTCAGGTTTGCTACGATGATTTTGCGTGACAGGTGCACACTTTGTATGACCTGGCATCACTTTTGCGTGGCAGGAGCAGCACTTTACACAGATGGAGTGGAAAAAACGCAAAACTCATTGGTACGAGGCCCTCAGCTCCGCACTCAACTTTCCATTTTTGAATGAAGTCTCGCAGAACAGCTTCGTTTTTGACGTTATCAAGATCGAACATTGAGGAAGTCTCGCAGAATAGCTTCGCTTTCAAATTTGCAGATGGATGGATAGATAGATAGATAGATAGAGATAGATAGATCTAGATCTAGATATAGATATAGATATAGATAGAGAAAGAGATAGAGATATATAGAGATATAGATAGATAGATAGATAGATAGATAGATAGGTAGATAGGTAGATAGGTAGATAGGTAGATAGGTAGATAGGTAGATAGGTAGAAGGGTAGATAGGTAGATAGATAGATAGATAGATAGATAGGTAGATAGATGAATAGTTAGATAAACAGAAAGACATAGATAACCATATATATATATATCACCTGTAGATAGACAGAAAGATAGACAACTGCAACTGCACTACACCACGCTACAACTACAACTTCAACTACAACTACACTACAACTACAACTTCAACTACACTTCAGCTACACTTCAGCTACACTTCAACTACAAGAGCTACAGCTAGAACCACAACTACAACTTCAACTACGCTTCAACTACAACTGCCAACTGCAACTCAATCCTCAACTACATTTACTACAGCTACAACTACAAGTACAAGTGCCAGTGAAATACAACTACAGCTACAAGTGCAACAGCTACTACAACTGCACTATAACTGCAACTGCAGCTGCGACTGCAACTACAATTACAACTTCAGCTACACTACAACTACACTTCAACTACAACTTCAACTTCAACTATAGCACAACAACAAATACCACTTCACTACAGCTACAACTACAGCTACAACTACAACTACACATGCACTACAGCTACGACTACACTACAACTACGGTTACAACTACAACTACAACTCCTACAACTAATGCAAGTACAATTGCTACAGGAATTAAGACAACTACAGCCACAACTACACTTCAAGTACACTACAGCTACAACTACAACTACAACTACAACTAAAACCACAACTACAACTACAACTAAAACCACAACTACAACTACAACTAAAACCACAACGACAACTATAACATTACAACTTCAACAAAATCAACCCCACCACAACTACAATTACAACTGCAACTACTGCACTGCACCACACTACATCCAGGAGTTGTGAGCGGGGTGACCACTGCAACCATTGCAATCACTCCAAAAAGCACAGCTCCAACCACCTTTCAATCCATCAGTGGGTTCGCTCTGCCATTTTTGCGCCACACCAACTCATCTCTCCTATAGTGTCCTATCCTTGAAACTTCCGCCACCGCCTTGTGCGGTACTACTGGTATTTGATGTTGACACTTGTAACGGGAGTATTTTGGGATAGAATAGCTAGTGTGATTAACCCAAGCGAAAACACCATGAACCCAAGAGAAAACATGGGGATATAGGGTTGGTGATGATTCGTGGAAGTGAGCCAGCAGAAGCAGCATATTCTACTATGGCCTTATGGCCCTGAACAGGTTTAAGTGGGACTATCATTCGTGCAACCAAGGTTATAGATCACTTAAAGGAGCTTATAAACCATTCCTAACGTCCAGCTTAACATAGCTTTGGAAAATCACCTAAATGATCTTATAAACCAGTTCTAATTTCCAATCAAACATAGCGATGGAAAATCACCACCCATAATTTCAGTTTGGTAGGTAAATAATCTATAAATCAGCTATTTTCCATAGCAACCTGTTGAATTGGGTCGCCAGCTGTCACGGGGTCCAAGGAACCTTCATGACCATGGTCAAAACGGTCAGGTGACGCAATAGTTCTTTGGGTTTATAGGGCTTTCAAGGTGGCGCCCCAGTTTATTAGCTAAGCTGGTTTATAACTTATAGAGGGTTTATCGGGGGCTATAGGGAGGTTCCTAAAATGGAGGTACCCCAAATCATCCGCTTTGATCCATTTTGCGTGTGTTTTCCTTTTAAACCATCCAGCTGTTGGCTTACCCCCATCTCAGGAAACTTCTATATTATTATATATCATGATATATCTATAGTCAACATTGGGCTTACTAAGGGTTAACCTGAACCACCAGCCACGTTCCGAACGGGCTGCGGGTCTCAACAGGGGTCACCGACCTGGGTCGAAACCAAAGTGCCTGGACATGGCGGAGAGGTGACATAGACACTTGAGGGATCTTGCGAAGTTGTGTCCCCCAGACGTTATATTTATTTGTTTTTAACCCCATGAATACTAGTTCGATATATCACCTATAACCATCTATAAACCATAGTTTTTGGAGTTATGTGGCCCCCAACTTTTATAGCTGTTGAACGGGGGCACCACCTTGTGGGGGTGCATCCCACTTAATAAATGGGTGAGCAACCCCCATGTAACTGCAGTTCTTAATGTGGAATATCCCCTATACACGGGATCCTGCGGGCTTTGAATTATAAACCACGGATCCTAAGTGGGATGCACGTCACAAAGATACAAGCTGCTTCAAGCTGGCGCCCAGAAGCTTTAGTTGAGTTTGTGGAAAGATTTGCCGTAGGGTAGGTGAACTGTTTGTTGTTGGTTTATGATTGATATACCCATAGCTGGATGGGAGGACATTACCCAAGGTGTAACTGGAGGGGCACCACCTTGCAGACAAAGTTACTTCACCTGAGACCCGCCGAACTATGGGTGTTTCTGACAAGTGGGACGGGCTGGTCCGTGCGCGCACTATTCAAGAGTTGGTTTGCCGAATGCAAGCTTTTCGCTCGCGTGGGTTGCTGCACTCAGTCTGCACAAAGGCTTCAGTGACCTCTCATGTTTGTGCGTGCTATTCTTCAGACTTGGGCAACGTGCTATCCACCAGTTATAAGCGTAAGGGCTATACTGCATCTTTTGTTTTGATCAAAACGGAAGGATTTTCACCGAGTTGCCAGCTGACACGGGATAAACCGAAACTCTCTGGCGATTTTCAACCCCCTCGGCCAGGTGACCCATTTTTTTTGTGGGTTTTCTAAAGTGAATCTGACAAGGCAGCTGCCCAATTTATTAGCTAAGTTGGTTTATAGCCACAAAAACGAGGGATTATAGGCGAGAGCGAGAGAGAAAGAGATGTATATATATATATATACCTGTATCTTCCAAAGGGCCTGAATTTCAGCCTGACCTCAAATATCATCCTGCGGCTGAAACTGAAAACTCAGGCAGAAAGTGATTTTATCCATATTTTGATCGAGGTATTCTGATAAGATCCAGGTGAAAAGAAATGCTCTGTGGGTGATGTTCGCTGTTTTTTTTATTCTGGTTTTTATTTTTTATATTTTTTTTCGGGCGGAAACACCCACGAAACGGGCGAAAACACCCACGAAACAGGCGAAAACACCCGAAATGAGATTTTCATGTAAAGCAGTAAACTTCTTTAACACTGTGATCAACAATATATCAGCAATATATAGTGTGAGCGGGCATCTTAACCAAACATCATCAAGATCACTAAAAAACACAATCGGGCAGAAAAAACGCCCCAGGCGAAAAAAATCCATTCGGGCTAAAATTTCAGCCTGAACAGCTTCGGGCTGAACCAGCGGCCTGCGGAAGGCCTAGGTATATATAAGCGTAATGTTGAATTTATGACGCCAACAGCGACGTTCAGAACGGGCTGCAAATCTCAACAATATATTTGGGAGTCACTGACCTGGTTGGAAGTCCAGGTTTTGACCACATGCCACGTCGCCCGTGACATAGACAAGATACAAGCTGGCACCCACAAACTTTAGTTAAGTTGGTGGAAATATGCGCAGCCTTCGGTAATCAAACGAGGCAATGGAAATCCACCACTCGATGATTTCTAATGGTAGGTGAACAGTTTGTTGTTGGTCTATCACTGATATCGCAAATGGATGGGTGAACATTACCCAAGTTATAACTGGGGTGGCACCACTTTGCAGACTAAGCTACTTCAGCTGAGACCGGCCAAACTGTGGGCCTCTGTCTAAGTGGGGACTCACCCAAACTTCAGATTCGGAACTGAAAAGAACGAACGCATTTGTTTGGTTTGTTTCGGGGGGTGTCCCAAAATCTTTCACAAACACCACCGGATTGCGCAGTTCAGATGGGAGCCTCTCCGGATTCAAGACTGGAGCGCAGCGACTTTCGGGCCCAGCAGGGACATGAATAACCAGCAGCACATGTCACAACACCATAATTCAAGCTTTCGCGTGCGTGTGTTGCTGCACTCAGGCGGTACAAACAAAAGATTCAGTGACCTCCGGCATGGTAGATGCCAAAGCTCCAGGGGCACACGCTTGAAAGGACGATGCGGTTCCAAACCACGGAACACGTTCCACGAAGACGCGCGCATCAAAAACCAACCAAGTAGAACTAAATCGTCCACAACACATAGAGAGAAGAGTTCCTGTCAGATTTGGGATTGGGACCATTGACAGGATGTTTTCCAGCCAGCCCACGGCAGGATTACTTCTTTGAGGACACGCTTGTGTCTTTCGGCGCGTCAGAGATGACAGCCGAAGTCACAATCAAGTTGATGGAACCAAAGAGGTACAAGACCACTCAGCACCTGGAACAGCAACAGGGTGTTGGCAGGATAGTTTGTAGAAGCCTCAAACGACCTCACCAGAAATGATGTTTATACCAGTGTGGGGCCAACCACGGACAAGGCCCTGGAGTTTTCCCAATGTGATGTGGAACGTTTGTTTTGCGATAAACCAATACAATGTCTTGCCGGCAATTTGGTTTATGCGTTGGCAATTATACGCATGCGGTGTTTGTTGATACAGTTCAAACAAGCAGAGGGCAACATCTAGTCGTTGCGATTAGTGAAACGCACACATGCTTTAAATTACCTTTTGATTTGCCCCCCAGCCAATTTATAATGGTCCGCGAGGATCTAAGGGTAACATCAAAGGGTTTGTTCAGCAAAACATTTGGACTTACAGCAGTTGATCAGCACGAATGCTGTGTTGCATAGCCCATCACGCATTTACAGTAATTACGGATTTTTCACGCTGCCGAACATGTGTTTCCGGTTCCAACCTTGTTTTTTTTTTGCATTGGGTAATGATGACGAACATGTTCATTTTATGGTGTTTTTCTACGCCAAATGGGTTTATGTTTCACAAGGGGTTCAAAACACCGGGTTGCGTATATAATGTTGCCGAAATATTGTTTGTTATCGCATGTTACTAATTCAATTAATCCCATTGGGATGGATACCTTGTTTTTTGATACAGATATCGAATAATTGCATTGTGTCAAGTTATCCATCTGTTGGGAACCCAAATGTTTGTTGGAACAAAATCATCATTGTAGGACCTTTTTCTGTGTGTTTACAACCACTGGGTATGTTGGCAATGTGTCATTTGAGATTCTTCCTTTTTTAATGTCGCATCCCATTGACATGTCCCTTCGGTGCAAATACATGGTAGGGCGCAAATACACTTACAATCATTTACATTTGTTTCTATGGAATCACCAGCACTAAATCACCAGTTGGGTTGATTTGTGGCCTTGTTTGTTTGTTTTGTTTTGTTTTGTTTGTTTGTTTGTTCGTTTGTTTGTTTTAATCAACCTCCGATGTTCTATGGCTGTAGTACTGCGGGCATGAGGTATTTTGAAGTGGAACTCTACGGGGTCTCTAAAGGAGACGCAGTCATAGGCACGCCGGGATGTGGAAACTACACCGTTCCGCTTGAAATCGCATCAGCCATGCAATGGCAATGGAAAATCGCTGAACATTTTATTGTTGATTAATTGTAATTTCATTCATACTTGTAGGGTTTTTTTCCATTGCTATGTTTGATTACCGGAGGGTAAATGGGATTTCATGCTGATTCAAGGTGATTCACGCTAATGGTGATTTCATGGTTCATTGATTGGATACCAACAACATGAAACAATGTTTCTGGTTATTCTCTGGTAATTAGACATGGCAATGGGAAATTCCCTTGTACATATTGTTTTTTTAAAAAATGGGAAAATAATGGAAGTCAATGAAACCTTTCTCCATTGCCATGTTTGATTTAGTCGCTATGCTACTACAGGTGGGTTTGCACTCACAAGTACCCTTCGAAAATTCATGGCTGCAATGAAAGAACATGTTGGTTCACTGGTCAGACAGCATTTAGAATCAAAACAGTACAAAACTGGCCAGGGTGAACGATTGTTATACACATTTGTCAATGATTTTCCCATCTTCAAATTCACAATGGGGTCCCTCATTCCCAAGTGAAGATACTGGAGTGTCAGTAAACAGCGCAAAATTATCAACTGTCTGTGCAACTGTTTTCGTTTCAGTAGATCTTTATAGTATTTGGGGGTGGCCGATCATCATAGATTAGGGGAAAATTAGAGGATCTCAGTAGCACCAAATGTAGCACATGGTGGTCAATACTAGGTCAATCTTAGATGGATACTTTCATCCTTTAGTCTTTTGATATCAATGGGAATATCTACGTTCACCAGCAAATAATTTGTCATTTTTTGCAGGGTATCTAAGATTGGCAATGAATAGAAAAATGATCCCACATGTTGCCGACTCGAGGTTTGTGCATTATCGCAAGTTTCCCTTTTGATCACTGGAGGAACATCATGTTTCATGCGTGTTTTTTGAAGTGGTTTAAAATATATACTACTGGCCCGAACAAGATTACACAGTTGTGGTCCGAAATACCAGTTATACGTAATCACTTATAACATCTTATAACCCCATTTATAGAATGTATAATCTGATTTATAACCATTTATAACTAATAAATCCCCATTTTATAGAATGTATAATCCCATAGTGCCATAAGCATGTTATAACCGCTTATAGCCATGGCCTTCCACTGCAACCATACCATTCATACCATTCAGCAATTCATGGCCACAGGCACAAGACCATCCCGTCAGGATTTCAGGTGACCCATATCTGGGCTTTTTTTTGGGGAAATCATCCCCTTTTATGGCCGCAAGTTTCAGGTCAGTGAACCCATATCTGGGTGGTTTGGAACATTGGTTTATTGTCCATAATATGTATGTGAATAATATGGAATTTCATCATCCCAACTGACGAAATCAAACCACCAACCAGTATGTGTATATATATAATATATATATATCTTGGTAAATTACAACGACCTCACTGCGACCTCACTGGAATCATAGTTAATAAGGGAAATCATCCCTAAATGGGCCTTAATTCAGGGTAGTGACATATTATAATTTACCCAGCTATTTATATATATATATGTATACATTACTATCGCTTAAGTTTTCCAAGTCAAGAATCTTATGATGTGAACCATATGACGACACCAGATTAAACCATCGGCAGTATGTATAGATCAAAACCACCTGCGAGATTGTCATTGATCCCCATTTGACGGCCAGCAATTCGTAGGGAACAATGAAGCCCAGGACACCCAATATGACGAGCTCGTTATATCCTCCAGAAACCCAACAGTTCACAAAACTGAATAAGTAATTATCTAATTAGTTATGTGTTTATGTGTGTAATTAGTTATGTGTTTGTGTGTGTGTGTCAACTTAGCTGCATATTTATCTACATAACTTAACTGTTTAATTAGCTATCCAAAAGCCCTAGAAGTTCACTAAGTTATAGTTCCATAAATGAGTTCACTATACCCGTTAAACATCCCAAGTCAGTTTACTATTTATCCCCATATAGAATCCCTGAACTAGTCAGATCCCCACAATCCCTAGAAGCTCAAGGGTATGTAAATTAGTTTTAGCCCCATATTCCATCTTTATCCCCGTGTATCCCCATAACCCCTATTCAGGTTTAATCCTTATCTACATGAGTTATATCCCCCATAAACCCAACAGTTCGCCAGGTCAAACGTACGTCAATGTAGCTATCTCAGGCAACCCCCGTAATAATCCCTAGAAGTTTACACAGTTATGGGATTTCGTCTGGGGGATGTTAGTGAATGTTTCGCAAGTTTCACGAATTATAAATCAAATTACTTTACTTCGTGTGATCCCCACCATGACATTTATACATTTTGTTACTGGCAAATCTTCTGGCATTCTATCTGACATATTTTCTGGCATTCGATCTGGCATTCTATCTGGCATA
>Ga0126342_10007096_pt1 | contig 19948 bp, 15 predicted proteins | sample Cyp1metagenome_FD_92528 | JGI IMG/M metagenome (GOLD analysis project Ga0126342, IMG submission 92528) | Coral microbial communities from Lord Howe Island, Old Settlement Bay, Australia - Cyphastrea 1 metagenome | ecosystem: Host-associated > Invertebrates > Cnidaria > Coral ... | reverse complement strand
TCTCTATGTATCTCTATGTATCTCTATGTATCTCTATGTATCTCTATGTATCTCTATGTATCTCTATGTATCTCTATGTATCTCTATGTATCTCTATGTATCTCTATGTATGTATGTATGTATGTATGTATGTATCTATGTATGTATCTATGTATGTTTGTATCTATGTATGTTTGTATGTATGTATGTTTGTATGTTTGTATGTTTGTATGTTTGTATGTATGTATGTATGTATGTATGTATGTATGTATGTATGTTTATGTTTATGTTTATGTTTATATTTATATTTATATTTATATTTATATATAGTTAATACCACCAGGCCATTCAAACTAACCCCAGCCCTTGAAACTCTCAAATCTCGCCGCGTCGCCAAGAGCCGCGTGTTCTGCACGAAGGTCACTCGTCCGGCATCCATCAGACGCTGTCCTGGAACATCCTGCGGGGCACCAGCTGCAAGACCAGCTCAACAGGGGTTGGTAAATGGTACCCTCTGTTAGTAAACATACAAAAAACTATGGAAAATCACCGTGTTTAATGGGAAAATCCACTATAAATGGTGATTTTCCATAGCTATGTTAAATTACCAGAGGGTATACCATCCAAATCTATCCAATATGGCTATGGGTCAATACCTATAGATACATTTTTAGGGGGATGAACATCCATTTACCAGCTATTTTGATGTTCACCAGGGGGATAGGGTTTTGACCCATCCCCATATTTCAGCTGTAATTTTGGGGATAAATATTGGGGATATTGATATTGGTATAATTATATGTTATTTTGGGGATATAATATCGCAATATTTGGGCAAATGTCCTATTTTTCATTGAATAATACAGGATTTTGATGGATTCTAAACATCACTTTCAATATCCCCAATATTTATCCCCAAAATTGGACATGATATCCCCAAAATTGGGGATATATCTGTTGGAAATGATATCCCCAATATTTGGGTGACGTTCAATTATATAGGACATTTACAAACCCCAGCTCAAGGTCCGGAAAAGCAAAATGTTGGTTATGTCAACCCTGGATGAGTAAACCCCGCAGTTGAAGGTTAGGGCCTAAGGGGGTGTCCCAATGAATTATCCCATTCTCACTATTTGGAGGGGACCCTGATAATTAACAAACCATGGTTTATTAAGCCGGGGTTGACATTACCAGTAACGAAGCAACCTGACACCAAACTCGAAGGTAATTGGAAGGGCAGAAGTCTCAACAAGCTGCCGCAATTGTCGCCATTTGGGGATGCGTACATGTCAACACCAAATCTGTACTGGGGATGAACATCCATTTCGAACCATAAAAGCAGCGATGAAAGGCTGATGATTGTGATGCCATGTTTGGATCAACATCATCCATGATCCGAGAAGTTTCCAGCCATTTTGGTGTTCATCCAATCTGTGCATTCCAAAAAAAAAAGTAAGCACCAGCAGCATGGGCCATGGCGACCGAGAAGAGCGTACCGTGGCATCGAGGTCTGTGTAGGTCCTGCCACAGGAGAGCAACAAAATCAGACAGCAACATGTGGCTTTGAAACAGCAAAGATTGGAAGTTTCATGAATTTCAAATGTACCTTTACAGAAAACAATGATTGATCCAATACAGAAAATGTACCTTTCAGATGTACCTTTCTCAGAAATGTACCTTTTTTTTAATAAATCATTACAGAAAATGGGGGGGTCCTAAAATAGGGGTACCCCCAAATCATCCTTTTTTAGTAGGATTTTCCATTATAAACCATCCATTTTGGGGTACCCCCATTTATGGAAATCCCCAAATGGGATTTCAACAGCAATGATTGGGATTTGCTGCTGATGAATTCGTTGGGAGATGTCAGGCTTCATCCCGGGCACATCGACTCACCGTTTTTACACATGCACAGGAGCGCTGAACTCAGATCAACGCTTCTTTTGGGGTCATGGTACTTGCTAATAAGCAAACATGGCAATATAAAATCCACCATTTTGATTCATACATATATATAAATATATATACATATATATACTGTATATACATTTGATATTAATATTAATATAATATAGAATATATATATGATATAGATGCAGACTTAGGTTTCGCCTTTACCGAACTCGCTGCTTTTTGTTGGACCCTGCAGATCCATCATCCGAACGTCGTTCCCACTGCCCTTCCTTTCCATTATGTAATGTATGTGTATATATATATATATATTGTATACATATATATATTATATATTATATATATATATATTATATATTATATATATATATATATATTATATATATATGGGTTTGTCTGAAAATAGGCTATATTCCCAATGAAATAGCCATTTAATAATATTTAATAGGGATAATGATCATGAAAACCATTGGGTAAAAAGGGGTTGTCTCGATTTTCAGACACACCCATATATAAACATAGAGATGTCCCAACCAGCCATGCATGTCTCACCTGAGGCCGTCGAGGGAATAGGAAGGCCAGCCATAGTAGCAGTAGTTCAGCCTCACAGATGACTGGGGGTCGAAAATTCATGTTGATTCCCAAGGTTCCCGCGTGATGGAGCTTCCCATCCATCCAAAGATGGTGTCTTAGGCTTCGGATCAAAGACCAAACAGCCCCAAGTTAGGGAAATTCCCAGTGGCCCATGCACCTCTTCAGTGATCTTTTTATGGATTAGTGAAGCCATTGGAATGTCCCAGTTATGACAGCTTGTGGCAGTGATGAACCATTACCTAACAAAATGGATTTTGAGGGAAAATCGACAGGAAACCAGTGTTTTTACCATGAAACATATACAGTTCGACCCTGACAATCACCCCTTTTTGGAGACGAGTTTCTTCCAAGCCCTATCTGATAGGGTCGTCATGTTACCAGAGGGCACCTGTTCCTATCCTCCAATCCTATGACTTCAGGGATCCAGTGACTAAAAAGGGTTGACTACTCGGATGGTGACGTCCTCACAATTTGATGACAAACCATGACCAATCTTAAATACACTGCAACAAATAATGTTAGGATAGTATATGTTAATATATATATATATAAGCCAGTGTTATAGGGAAAATGATCACAATCCACTGAACATGTTGTATTTAAGTAATGTTTGTAAATGTCCTGAAAAATCTTGGCCTTGTCTTTGGAGACCTCATGCAAAAGCAGCTTGGCCCATATTTCTTCGCAAAGCTGGTAAATTAGATGTTAGATATTTTATATTACTAACAGACAATACAGTATTCACAGTATATACTTTATGATATTTAAGTTTAGACATGATTTTATATATGATATTTTAATTCAAATCTTTTAGACATACCAAAACTGACAATCAAAATATCATATATAAAATTACAGTATAAAATAATGCTATTGTTTCATCTATTTTCAGTCTTAAGATGGATAAGGTAGGGTTGTTCTGATTTCTGGTAAGGTTTGTTTTATATTGTATTAATATACTGTAGCTGGTTAGCAGATCTCCCCATTCGTGGCAAGAGATAAGGCTGACCGGTTCGTCGCGGTGACAAAGCCATCAGTTGAAGGTCCCCGTAGACTACTGCTTCATAGGATTTCCCAGAATGGATCGTGTTTTTATCCCAAAAAAAAATATTGGATACACTAACTATAATGTTTATTATATGGGATACACTAACTATATGGAATATATTGTTGGATACCCATATAAGATTATAAGATCATATAAGATCATATAATAAACAGCCGAGGTTTAGCAGCCACTGCTCACTGAGATTTTTCCCGAATTTCCCAGAGATGTTTCGGAATCCCTGATGACGAACCGACTGCCGGCTCGAACCCTCCGAAGAGCATGCCGGCCACGGCGGCGACGAAGAACCTTCAGCGGGCAGCTGTCCCTTCTGAAGTTTTGTGGAAGAGTCCGGTGTCAACGGCATTTTACCCCGTGGTAATTTAATATAGCATAGCGATGGTGGAATATGGCCTAAACTTACCAGGTATGTAAATCGTCTACACATCGGTGATTTTCCATGACTATGTTAAAATTTCCGATGGTAATCAGTACTCACGATCAAAGTTTCCAAATCCCTCCCCATCCAGCTGTTTTCCCGAAATGTTCATCACTCAAAACTTGATGTATTTAAAACAGTGTAAAAAATAAGAAGAAAACAACGAAAAATATCCAAATCGTTACATAGGCCTTGATTCTCAAGTTTCCCAATCATTACTTCGATCCATAACCGACATACAGGTCCAATGAAATAGGCCTGAGTCAGAGTCCCTTCCCCCAAAAATGTTATTCAGATTCATAGCCCCCAAAACAGAACCCTGGTGGAAAATTGGGAGGGTAACTTGCGGTGGATCGGATTGCTACTCATATCCATATTAAATATTGAAATTATTAAAATACATTAAAATACAATAAAATGAATAGCCCTCTTCTTGATTTGGTTCTAATGTGTTACTGAACTATATGACTATAGATCCCCTAACACTCAGGAGATGGGATTGAGATGGGATTAGCTGTAACGAGCCTGAAGCCCTGAACCTTGACTCCATCTTTCCCGCTCGCGTCGGTGTCTCACTGAGTGACCTTTGGTCAATCGGTGGCCGGCGGTGAAACGTCGGGGACGGCCGCACGGCATGACGCGTCGCCGGTGAATGAAACTTGTCATGGTTTTTGTAGAGCAAAGATCGTGTGAAGCTATTTTGGTTGGTGGTATACCTACCCCTCTGAAAAATATGAAAGTCAGTTGGGATGATTATTCCCAATGTATGGAAAAATAAAAAATGTTCCAAACCACCAACCAGCTATTAGTTAGCCAAACAATAGATGGTTCATGATGTTTCCATGGCAGAACTGAACTGTTATTGGTAGCGAAACATTCATACGTAGTAGCTAAACATGGCAATCAGAGACATCTACGTAGTTTTGACGTTTATAGCCCCCAAAAGCATTTCCAGTACTTCTCCTGCATTGTAAGGAGATGAACTTGTCCAAAAACAGGGGATAAGCCTGATTTATGGCCATTCCAAATCAAGGATATTGGAGTATCCCTACATCCAAGCTACTTTCCGGCACGTCCTGTGAAGTTAAGCTTCATCCAAAAAACAGGAATTCAAACCTGGAATTGCCCTTGTTTTCCAATTCTGTCAGCTTGGCAAAACAAACTTTCACGGCGACGCTTCGCTGATCGGCCACGTGCGTGACATGCGAGTCGATGCGAGTGGAAAAGCCGTGGTGGTTCCCATACCTTCAAAAAATGAACAGTTGCTGTCAACAAAAAACAGCGAACAATATGTATAATATTATATATATAATGATGTATAATATATAATATACATGATTATACATGTAACATTAATATAAGAAAATAATCCATTATTCTGTAGATTTCTACCCTGCTCTGGAACTCGAACCCACGCCCACCTCAAATGACAGTGAAACAGAAACTCGCCTACTCAGTACAAACCTGACAGCTTTCAGATTCAGCAGTCTGGGTTTTTCAGTGCCTTGCCTTTTCTTTTGGGTGATTTTAGTTCAATGAATGGAGTTTGTTTCTAGGTTATTCTTGTTTCCATGATTCTAGGACCGGGGGAGCCTTGAATGCAGTCTTGTGATTTTCTCAGGATTCTAATGATTCTAAGTGTCAAACGGAAACGGTTAAACTTCATGTGAAACGGAATCATTTTGAGCCATACCCCCGAATTAAACAACAGTGACAAACCATCCATATTTCTGGTGATGAATTGATCTACAAATCACGGTGCTCTGCCATAGTCCACGCAGCACAGGTTGTCAACGTACGCCCAAGTGGTTTTTGGATTCTTGGGCCCTTGAAGATTCAGGGAAAATGGTGACCATGGAATGGCTAGCCTCTTTTAGGATTTTAGGACAAATTGGAATCTCCAAGAAATCCAAATCGTGATCGACCTCCAATACGCTTTGAATAGTAGTGTTTTTTTGGGTTACTGTAAGACATTCCTCCACAATGCTTTAATACATATTCTGGTAATCAATCACCAAACCAGGCCTGTGAAAAATGATGAACAGTTCATCAATCTTGATAGATCCCATTCATCCCCATTCAACAGGCCGAGTGAAAGCGCCAGAAAATGACAACCTTGAAGTATTTCGGAGACAGTTGATAACGTCGCTTCCCACCCATAAACCCCCCCACATGGAAGGAAAAACAATCTAGTTCCTGGCTTCCACACCTACCACCCAAAAAAAGGGAAAATCAATGAAAAAGTGGTACCGCAAATGAAAATCCTTGAAATTCCTTGAGTCCCAAAGGGAAACATGGAGAGATCTTTGAACCAACCTCCATTCCTACTACCCGCGCCTCAATCAAAGCTCAGAGAGCCGGACCTGTTCACCATTTGTTTCAAGGTGGTGTCCTGTGTCCCCCACCAGTCCTGTTTGTTGGTGTATAACCCCCCATGAATGCTAAAGCTAAACATGTATATATATATATATTAAAAAAATAATAATAATATAATATAATATAATATAACATAACATAATATAATATAATATATATATATACACATATAACTTATATATATAATTATATGTGTTAGATATATATTATATGTCATAAACATCCATAAAACCTCGTAAAATTGGAGTTACAGCCAACTTAGCTAACGAATTGGGGCACCACCTTGTATATGACGCCGTCGAGGCCAAAATGATTTGTTGAACGAGGCATAAATTGTGGCTGGGCACCAAAACTTGGGACACAATAGATAACGGTTAGACAATGTCATGTTAACCACTGCTATGTTCATACGTCTTAACCATGCGAATCTTGAACGGGGTTCCGAGCGGATCAGTGGGACAATAAAAGGATATATATAATATAATATATATATATATATAATATATATATAATATATATATAATATATATATACTATATATATAATATATATAATATATATATATAATATAATATATATATATATTACTTACCTTTACGGCATTTGGGGACCAACCCAAATCAAAACAATGCATCAATGTGGTTTCTCGTGTGGAAGTTGGCTAAGAAATACAACAGACTCGCACCAGGAATTCGATTGGCAATGACCGCAGGGGCTTTCCTGTAATTAGGAGTTGCATGGTGTTACTAAAAACACGAGACCACAGCAAAAGATCGATCAACGGATGTAAGCTGAGGTCGGAGAAATCTGGCGATTGGCAGTCCTAATTTAGTCCTACGAGTAATTGTCAAATGGTTTGGACAGAAGTTCCACTTCATTCCAGTCTGAATACACTTTTTGTTTGTCCAAACATGCGGAATAAATAGCCGAGAACATCCGAACTGAGTAGTTATTGTCATTGTCGGAAACCTCCCCTGGTTTGCTAGGCGTGACAGTCCCCCATTCTCATCATCAGATTCATAAGTGCAAAGAAAAACATGCAGAAATGGCTATATGGTCAAGTCAAGTCATTGGATATCCAACAATTAGATTGTTCAAACTAGACATTACCCTCTGGTAAATTAATATAGACCCTGCCAGATGGGGGTTGGAAGATTACTTTTCCACCAAAAATTGGTGATTGTCAGTGACAAATTGTCAGGGTCCAACTATTAGTTCACCACCGGACAAATCTGGTTACCAAATGATCTATTCACCTATGTTCATACTAAACATTCATCATGAATCATTAACATATATGAATACTATATTCATCTATTCTATTGAGTTAAGGGACCATACTAAACATATCTAAACATTCATCCTCAACCCCTTCCAATCTCTGGTCCCTTGGTCCCTTACCTCAACCCCTGGAGACTCTTCCCTTAACCCGCCTGGGTGGTGCGTTGACGGAACGGATGTTGAACTTGGCTTTCCAGAAGGGCGAATCGCTGGAGATCTTCTCCTGCGAACATCATCGTCACTGGGAGATTTATAGCTTGGGCCGCCATCTATAAATGGAGCTTTCTTGTGAGTTGGAAAATTTTATGGGAAGATTTAGCTGAAAATACACCACCCGGACGGTGTTTGTTGTGGTTTTTGAGAGGAAAACACGTCTGACAGGGCGATTGAGGAAACCTGGCCATTTTTTTTTTCCACCTTGAACACCTCGCATGGGGATGTGTCAAAACCTCACCATAGTTGGGGAGACAAACATCCAGCTATGCCAGCCATTTTGTTTAGCAGCAAGGTAGCAGAGTTTTTTGGCCCATCCAAATCTATATTATATAATATTATATACCTCCCCAAGGATAGAAACTGAAATCCAATCCTAAAATGTGGAGAAAAAAGGTCAATTCCTACTGTTTCCGTTTCCCTTTGCGGTCGATGGACCTCTCAGCTGCAGTTTCGGAGATAGAGACCATGATATACTGATAGATTAATGTATTATTAGTAAAATAATCAGCAATCACTAGGACTATCATATGCATAATTGGCAATCATTACTATCAACAAACATTAATATAAGATAGTATAAGTACAATCATTGGTAATATGTTATCATGTGGTACAATGATTCTTCCGGTTCATCAACGTACACCATATTTGGTAACAGAAGTAATACTATATAACTGACTACATATTACATGTGTACTCATTAGTCATCTACCCGCAGTTTTTTGCTCCCATTAAGATTGCACCATGTTTTTTTCCAGCCGTTTTCATCTGTTTTGATAACTATGGGGGCCGATCTTGGTCTGTCCTTCGTTTGCTTTTCCATCGTCTTCCGCAGATCTTCCAAGTCATTCTCCTCGGATACCGAGCTGGGAACGCTGGGGATCACAATGCATCGCGGATTCCCTCGTCAGAATATATCTGGTTGGTGGTTGAGCCTACCCCTCTGAAAAATATGAGTTCGTCAGTTGGGATGATGACATTCCCAATATTATGGAAATTCATAAAATTCATGTTCCAAACCACCAACCAGTCATAATTCCATGACAAGAAGTAAGTTGAAGACTGCTTTAAAGTATGCATTGACAAACATTGACATGGACCATGGATAATCATAGATTCTCCCCCATTTCCCTTTCAGCACCATCGCCAGCGCATCGTTCGCATCGCACCTTCTTGATGGTGGCTTTGATGGAGTCACATCTTTCGTAAATTTCTTTGATCTGCTGTTCATACATGTCCTACGTGGCTTTTTCTGTCGCACTTGGGTATCTTGGGTCACTTGGGGTTTCGGAAGGACCACTGTGTTCAAAGGGTGACGACCGGAAGGTCGATAAAGTTAAGTCTTAAAGGAAAGACGTATAAGATGATCCGATATGAAAATGGCTGATGATGGTGAATGATATCCTATGATACGAGTAGGGCATGGCATGATAGGGCTATGCGACCAGAAAGCAGCCCTAGGAAGCTACAGTTGATGTTGTTAAATGTTGTTAATGCTGATGGGGAGTTGAATGGCCGTGCTATGGCAGGATGGGTCAGTGAGGTTACGATGTTTACAATTAATCCGGTAATTTTACAGGAACAAAACGTCCTTGATATGTTCAAAAAATTGCCGCACTAGTTTGCTGTGTTGTGCCAAGCGTCTTTGACTGACCTGATAATGTCAGATTTGCATGCACGTCTATGCACTTAGATATATAAACTCTGAAAATAGGGATCAACAGAACAAAATACAACTGAATCATAATACTAAATCATCATTTATATTTCTATCATGTTCTATCTACCTCAAAGAACATGTCACAAAATAAGTTTCCCATAGTTTCCCAATCACGTGGCCAAACACGTGGCCATCGAAGTCGTCAGCACATTCTGTGCTACCCCAAAAGCTTGACCCAGCAGTATGTCGATATCGACCATGGAATCATAAGTGTAATATAGTGTAATCATCATACCCAACATGTTTAGTGTGGCTAAAACCATGGTCTTTCCATGATCTTTCCATAAGCAGTAGATATATGATGTACATTGATGTACAGTAAGCTACATGTTTCAAGGTGTTTTTGAGGGGGGCCTTGAAAATGTAAGCTTACATTTTGAAGGTATGTTGACGACCCTCCCCACAAAAACGATACCTGGGGGACGTTCAGTGACCAAATTTACATTTAAGGGGGGGGTCCCAAAAAATGTATCTTACATTTTGGTATGGTCCGCCCTGAAAAGTAGCCTTAAAGGGGTGGTGATGATATATGAATGACATGACTACATGACCATGTACTCACGATACCCATAGTGAGACATTTCGTGTGGTTTTTCGTGTGGTTCTTTTACATAACCATTCAGATATGGATGTAGAAAAAAAGATGTAAACAAGCAGGCGCAACCAGCCGCGGAAGAAAGTCCTTCTGCTGTTGAAGTTCCAGCAGCTGTTTCATGCACGAGTCCACCTGCCAGAGAACCAACAGAACCACGTGAGAAGTTAAGTTGGGGAGAGCTGCTGAAGCCACATCTATACATAATATATCATAATATAATATATCATATAATCATCTCTAGTATAAGAAAATTCAGCTTCTAAATGTTTCTAACATCTTCACACCTTAAGGATGTCCACGATGTTGTTTGGTCAAGGTACGCATCCCAAAACCATGGGAACGCTCCTTTCGGCCCATGGCACTGCTCTTGTTTCTTATCTTTTCTGATTGACCCATAAATTTAGCATTAAAAGAACAAACAGCCCAGTAACATCCAGTAACTACATCTAACTAATATACAAAGAAATGGCTTTGTCTAAGAACAAAAGAGCCCCAAAATTGATGACTCATCATCATTTTCCCTACTCACAGGGCCATGATTTGATGAGTATTGATGATAAATATATGATAAATATATGATAAATCATGGTAAATAGTCCATTTTCAGACCCAAAAAACATCATGGTAGCCTGGTTCCGCCATATTCGGTCCAGGTTCCCGCCAAACTTTGGTTCCAAGTTCCAGTTGTGGGTTTTGGGCCATGGCGCCATGGCCGGGTGGCACCTCCTTCTTCATGAGATCTTGCGTCTTCCTTGGTCAGAATCATTTTTCAGATGATCCACCATCATTTATCATGACGGATCCATGGTGCTATATATGCGATCCCATAAAGGGAGTATATTGATGGTAAATATTACCATATATAGCAGCATCATGGATCCGTTATGGGATTTATCACTTCCACTATGTTCCACTCATCTTTAAAATCCCCATCATATCGATGCTGAACACCCGATCCAGATGGGGGGTTCACCCATCAACGGGAGAATTCTCCATCCAATAGCTGGAGAGTTTATTTCATGGAAAAAAACAAACAAAAATTAGGGGTAACCTCCAGAAATATATGGATCCCAAAGTTTTTTTTTAGGATGATTTTTTTGGGGGGTAACCTCCAGATCCAGGCTTCTGAGGACACTTATTCTCTGGCAACGTCGCCAAGCGATGCTCTGCCGTCAGCAGGCCCTTGTAGGTATTCCGCCACCTCACCGGCAAAAATGGGGAGATTCATCATGGAAAAGACAGTCGTAGCCTCCAGTAAATTAACAGTTCGACCCTGCCATTTTTCGGGGTTGGAAGATTAGTTTCCATGAAAAATTGGCTATTTTCAGGGTCCAACTGTTAATTTACCAGTAAGTATGACATATCCATTTGGATAAAACGTGCAACAAAAGTTGCACGCTGTGAATCCACCGTTTCTGCTTGGAAAATGATGAGGTTGCAGGAATGGCAATTGATGGGATTTTGTCATGAATTGAGTGGCCTTTTTGGGGTAAAAATATGGTGGAAGATGAATGGCAAATTTCTCAGTCTCAGAAAGAAAGTATGGAAAACTTGCCGTCTGGTCTGAACTGCCAAACCCTGGCAGAACTTGAAGCAATTGTGAGGATGTACCTGTAGAAAGGGTTGTTCATTGTCATGTTGGGTTGCCACGGGATAAGCAGAACACCCCGTGGCATATTGAAGAATGGGCCGCATATTAACCAACACAACCTACAGCTGATCAAAAATTCCGATCCAGTTGAAATCGAGTCCACAACGTTGGGTTTCTTTTGAATTCTGTTACTCCAACTTTGGATCATAACTGGTTGGTGGTATACCTACCCCTCTGAAAAATATGAAAGTCAGATGGGGTTGTGACATTCCCAATCATCCCAATATATGGAAAATCATAAAAGTCATGTTCCAAACCACCAACCAAATTCATAATTCCGGACTCCTCCCATCTCCGAAACTTTGGCTCCAACAGCTTCAACAGCCGAGCCCGGGACGTATAGTCGATGATCTGCTGGTCATAGTGCAACCGTATGAGCTTCTGAGACATCTGGGCACACTCCTGCGGGCCGTGCCACCCAAAGGGCACCGAAAGAGTCACCAAGATGAAGCTATCACGTTTCGCGATGGGATGGATGGGTGTGTTTTTTAGGGGATCACTGTCACTGGTAGGGATATATGATATAATATAAATACATATAATACATCCTTATTCATCTTATAATGTATATGTATAGTTGTAATGTATACATTATAAGATGAATAAGGATGAATAAGGGCCTTTGAATGCCTTTGACTATGATTCCCCGCAATGCAACGTGGTTAAAATGGCCGGAATCTTCGAGGATTTTCCCAGCCCTCAAGCCATTGGCATCCAACGTTTGCGTATTACCGAAGGGCATAATACGGTATACCCTCCGGTAATTCAACAGTTTGCTATTGAAAATGGCCATAGAAATAGTTGATTTTCCCATTAAAAATGGTGATTTTCCATAGCTATTTAGTTTATATGCTAACATTTGGGGTACTGTATATTGATGGTAAATGTTACCATATATAGCAGCACCATGGATCCTATGGGTAATGATATCACACAATACTTCATCTAACCTCTGTCGAAGCGATTTCTCGCGCTTCGAATCCAAGAACTCTGAGAGAAAACCTGGAAAAAAAACCATAGTTTAATGGGATATTGTGATTTAATGGGATTTTATAGTGATTTAATGGGATTTTATAGTGATTTAATGGGATTTAATGGGATATTATAGTGATTTAATGGGATATTAATGGAATATACCCTCTGGTAACTAACAGTTTGCTATTGAAAATGGCCATAGCCCATTGCGTTCGTTGATTTACCGTTGTTCAAGACAGATCTTCCCTGGCCACCGCGCACCTTGATGTAGCGAGGATCGTCGATGTCAATCATACCTGGGAAAGTGGTGGGCGACCCGTGTAGACAAACCAGGCAAACAAGTTTTTATGGGATTATCTCAGATATCTTGGGCTTTGGGGATGTTTCCCGGAATCCTAACCATCATTCCACGTAACGAGGTGAGGTCATTATATATGAATTCTATTATAATTCATCCAAAGGCGAATGAAATTACACAAAAAACATGCCTCATGAGCAGTAAAACCATCCAAAAAAATGCCAAACTTTTAGGGAACACCAATGAAAATCATCAAATATCATAAAAATTGTGTTTGGCGGGCCAAACGGATCTGTTTTTAGAACACTGCTTTTAGAACACTGCTTTTCTTCCATCACCATTTTTTTTCGGAAAACGCTCGAACCACAGACTTCCACCAGCACTTTCCAACGAAAATTGGGGTTTCGGCCCATTAAGGCCATCCCCAGCCCAACCAACCACCGCAGATGGCTGAGGCGCTATAGCCATACTTCTCTTTCCCAAACATCTTGGGCAAAGGCCAGTTGATTTGACTATAATCCTGCGAAAAGCAGAAAAATCAGAAAAGGCGGTCCTGTTTACATGGATTAGATGGGCTGCAAATGGCTGCAACTAGCTATACCGTATGCCTTGATGCTTTCTGAATATGGGTGTGCCTAAAAAAAAGGTGGATCTACCTCAAAAAAGTCGGATGATAATGATAAATCATCAAATTTCGGGGTAAGCTGTGTTGAGACAGACCATGACAGGCCCAGTCTTGCAGGGTCTAACTGGTCTTTTTTCACCTCCAGTGCTAGCTCTTTTCGACCGAATCCAATCTGTATACATCAATGAACTTCTCAATCGAAATCAGAGTCATCCAATGTCTGGACTACCCAACTGGCTCCAACAGGTTTGAGAGCAATGGCCAGTTGACAGTTTTTCCAAATCTGGTTGGTGGTTTCAACATGTTTCAACCCCTGAAACTATACGAGTCATTGGGATATCATCTCAAATATTGTTGAACAGAAGAAATGGTGGAAAGCGCCAAGCAGAACTTGGAAGGCTCTTTAGTGTTCTAATTTCATCCCTTTCCACCAACATTCATCAGTTTGACCGAGATATTTCTCCACTGTTTTCCTGCTTCAATCCCGATATCCCTGCATACTTCTGGATAAATGATGATAATTCACAACCTTATCCTAGTTCGGCTAATATTATAATGGGAAACATATAAATCTTGTATTTTCCCTTTAAAACACAATAAATCCTATTAAAACATAATAATTCCCATAGTGGGAATCATATAAATCTTATAAGATAGCTATACCCACTAACCATCAGAGTTGATCTGGCTATAAGTTATGGCTGCAAATGTGTCCTCGGCCAGCCAGCCGTGCAGATTGCCCGTGCTGGGCGGCAGTTTCCTGGCGCCCCATTGGATGGCTCATTGGTGATTCAATTAATGGAAATTAGATAGCTAAGTGGACGCACATAATGACATAGCTTGGTGAACTGCTGGGTTTATTGAGGAAATATATATATATATATATATATTATATTATATATCTTATATATATCATATCTTATATATATATATCATATATTATATATAGAGTATTATATATTATAGACTATAATTAAGTATTAACTGACTATATAGTCAACGGGCTTTATGAAGAGAACAAACATCACTGGGCCGCTTGGAATGATCACGAATCGTTTCATCACCTCTGAGACGAAGCCGAAGGTGGCCCATCTAGTTTGACAGTTTACCTTGAAATGGGTTCTAGTATGTTTTTTATGAAAGATTTAGTTAATATGTTAAAGCCCATTTCAAGATTGAAACGTTGAAATCTGTTTTAAAAAAATAAAAGCACCATTTCAACAAAAAGGGATGAATTTGACGTTGAAATGCAGCTACCCTGCTGGAATGCAATGGCATTATAGTCATTGGCCAAATTGGGGAGTGTGGATCATCATCCCAAATATGGTTCAAAGATGTTCAAAACAAAAGAATATATGAAACATTCACCAGACAAGGGGGAGCTGTTGCTTGGTGGTCCACGTATGTCCACGTGAATGTTTACCAAACATCTTTAAGACTTGAGATGGAACTATTCATGGGAATACATTCCCATCTGGAACCCCTCAACGATGGGTTCTCAGGTTCCAACCATCCCAAAGTGGTCATCTGTGGCTTGGCATTTAGGAAGTTACACAAAAAAAACCACTCCAGCCGGAGAAAACGCCCCCCCCTTTGGATCCCTTTGGTTGTTCGCCGTGGTCGCCTGAACTTGGTGAGGTTCGTGACATTCAAATACTTCGGCAGCTTTGGCATTTCGTGGTCCTCATCGCCAAGGCGTGCATGAAAACCGTGATTGCAAATCACCGAGGTTTGCCCTGGTTTTTTTCCTCTGGAGACTGCGAAAAGAGCCACCAAAAAAAAAATATTCGAAATGTCATCAAGCGATCATTTTGATCTTTTTGGTGGTTACTAGTCATGGAGGTTTCTGCAAGTCATGGGGGTCCCCCAAGTCACCATGGGTTTCAATACTATAATACTATAGACTATAAAATGGTCCAATTTTGGATCATCTGGGGTACCCCTATAGAAACGGAAACCCCCATATATCATACACTTGGGTAAACGTTTACATAGCGAACTGGAAAATCACCATCTAAATAACAGCTAAATCAACGAACTAGCCATGTGCAATGTTCAATAGCTATGTAACAAACTACCAAAGGGTAATTCCACATTAACTATAGTAAAAATCTAGGAACGTCTATTCGCCGCTTAGTAGCCACATTCCCAGTCATGGGTGGTTTATGACATTGTTTTGCCCCCATTACTTGGCAGAAAATGGGAAGATCATCATCATTACTATATAACATTACTATAGATACTACCCTATGTATATATATATACATATTACCATATATATGTATATACATATATATTACCATATATATATATGTATACCCATATACATATATATATATATACACCCATATATGTGTATATACATATAATTATATATATACACCATTACATATCCATATATCATAGATATCCCAAGATTGAACCCTTGACCAGTTCCCCAAGACCCGACGTTTCTCACGTCCCCCCTGAGTGCTGGAGCCGCCGCCATGGGGCTCGTGATCGTCGCCTAGCAAAATCCAGTGGCTTTTCCTCATTTTCCTAGGAAAACATAGAGGAAATCATAGAAATAATAGCAATTTTCCTGGTGATTAATTAGCAGTTTGGGTTTATGATGGGTTTATAATGGTTAATGATAGTTGATGGCTTTCTGATGGCTACATTACTCACCAGGAAAATGAGGAAAACATAGAAATCATAGAAATCAACAAGAAATCATAGCAAAATTCAGTGACGAATTAGCAGTTTGGAGAAATCATAGAAATCATAAAACTATCCCAAGAACTATCCCATGCATCCAAGAACACTTGATGTCATTGAGGTGTTTTGCTGCTTCATTGCGAAGGGGACACTTCGGGATCCCATTTTTCCCTATTTTTCTTGGGTTTTACCACACTTTTACCACAGAAAAATGGAGAACCAGAAAAAACATGAGGATGTTACCCAAAGATGTGGAATTGACCCTAAAAATGATGAAACACATTGGAGCACGCGAGAGAATTGAACGTTGAAGTCACACAACATTACAACTTCCAGCCAAAAATTTAACATGCGATTAAAACTTTACTATTGCAGTCATGTCAAATCTTAGTGGGTTGCAGTCCGGTTGCCATTTTTAGAAACGTGACAACTAGAACCTGAAAAAATTGGAGATATTGACAGGAAGCTCAGGAAACTGTCCATGATTCGCTGTTCGGGTACCCTGCAATAAGAGAAAATTGCCACCATGAACCGCGGTGGATATGGGCTTATCCCCTAAATCCCATGGTTCATCATCATTTTCCCATCAAAATGGTCACAGATTTTTGAGGGATACCCAGTGACGTCTCCATGTCTTGACAAAAATCCATCTTCGCATTGCTTATGCTAACAGAAAGATACCATCAACCCATGCTTACCTGACATTCCTCAGTCTTTTGGTGGTCTTTTTACCCATAAATCCCACAGTGTTTTGATGAAGCCCCCTGACAGCCACGATTTTGGAGTTTATTGATTCATTGTTTCCAATCCCTCAAAAGTCCGTTGATGAAATTCGCAGCAAATATCGAGTTCACCTCATTTTGTTCTCACTCTTATTACTTGATTCTTGTCTGAAAACAATCAATGGGATTATTACTGGTATCCCATTAATAATAGGAATAATGGGATATGAATCACTACTATTAATGGATATAAATGGGATATATCACCCTGAACCCCCAAAAAAAACATAAATTGTGCACTTTTTGCCTTTTGGGTCGTTTTCATAAGAACATGTTTTTCTGCCGCGCATTTTTTCTGCCTCGTTTGGGAAATGTCTGCCTCGTGTTTCCTAAAAAACACAACTGCAAATCTATATAATCACTCCAATCACTAGAACTTTTTCAGTCGCAGCATGTTAATCAAACAAATCACTCTTTGGATGTGCGTGCAAGTCAAATGGTTGGCTTCCAAAACTTCAAGGAATCGACAACTGTTTTCTGACCATTATGGAGCCGAAAGTGGTACAACAGCACTGTGTCACAAAAACACGTCAAGGCAGAAATACCGACGTGCGCCTTTTTGACGGCTTTTGCGCCTTTTTGATGGGGTTTTGCGCCTTTTTTGCGATACAGTTTGTTCCCCAAAAATGCAGGTTATAACTATAACCCAACGATTTCTGCCTCGACGTGTTGACATCTATAGTTTGCAAAATGGTTCATTGAATCTTATTGATACCTGTTGATAGCTTTAGGGAGCATGGGTTTACTGAGTTTTCCTCACATGATCCCATTTGCCAAAAGATTTGCATCTAGTTCGGCCATTGCATCATGCCAAGTATCTGGAACGGAGACCCCTTGGCGTAAAAAATGCGGTTTGGGCCGTTTTGCCCTTTTGGGTCGTTTTGCGCAGAAAAGGGTCGTTTTGAGCAAAAGATGGTCACTGACCAAAAAGGAAAAAAAAAAAACGGATTTCGGGTGTCCAGAAAGGTATCCGGTTGGCTATATTATATACAATGTTCTATACAGTATCCGGTTGTATATGTCCCATTGTATCCCCATTTTGGTTGGTAAATCTCCCCATTTCTGTTGGTGACATCCCCCAAAACCATCCAGAACTCAATGGTTTTTTTATTTTTTGTTGGTGGATGTCCACCAAATTCCATCAAATAAAATCATCATCATCATCATCATCAGATATATATATATATACAATATGTATATACATACATATATATATATAATATATAATTATATATAATGTGTATATAATTACATATATTTTTGATGAAATCCCTCAAAATATGTTAAAATATGTCAATGCCAAACTGCCAAACATTCTTTTTTTTGAGGGGGTGAAATCTCTTGAAACCGCGCCTGGCCAGACTTCTGCAGCGTTCCGCTGCTGTAGCTCTTCCGGAAGGTGCCGGTGCTCCTAGGTCGGGGGGCCTGGAATCCTGGAAGGGATCAATTATGGTCTTCTGGATAGAAAAAAAAACTACGAAATGGATTCAATTACAAAACCAGATCCCCATTTTTTGGCCATTTTCTTGAAATTATTTGTGTGTTGCTTCAACTACATTTCTGGGTAGACTTGGTGAAACCAGTGTCTCTCCAATGAGCTGCCAAGACACTGAGGGGACGCGCCCTGAGAGCCCATGATTTCGCACCTGGCAGTCGGGTCATCCCAGAACTGGAAGATTTGTTGAAAACTGGAAACTAGAAGGAGACCCACAGGTTTTTTGTGAGATTTATCTGGGTATTTGATGATAGATGCAAGTGAATCAAGTGAATGATCCAAACAACAAAATAGTATATAAGAAAAATAAGATATGGAATGAGACACAGTATATCTATAGATCAACACCGAGAGAATAACCGCCGAATAAATACATGGATAGTCTGTCGAGGTGAATTTGGTCAGATCATGGTTGATGCTTCGAAAAACGACGGGAACCCATGTTAATGTTACATACATGGGTATGGATCAATACCTATTAATACCATTTTTAGGGGAATGAACATCCATTTACCAGCTATTTTGGGGTTCACTAGGTACCAGGGTTTTGACCCATCCCCACATAACTTTCTGGTGGTTGCCCACACCAAACCCACAAAGATTCCCTGGATATTTTTTGGAAATATTGCTGGTTTTCAAGTACGGGATCCATCAATGACTCCCATGGCGGATTTGCCGTTTGCTGTGAATCGTGGGTTTGGAACTGTCCTCCGCATCATCACAAGCTAAATAAAAAAGAAGAAGAAACAATGGCAATAACATGCAATAACAATGATGATATATGATAAAATCTGATTGTATGCCATATAATAATAATGATAATAATAATAATAAAATAAAATAAACATAATAATTATAATATAATTATATATATAAGAATGATAATATAGCAATAATCAGATATATTATCATATGTTATCATTCTTATATGCCCTTACACAGATCATGATACGGCGAATCAAGGAGTATCATCCACTTTTTTTTAAACTCTACTTTCAGTGTTCTATCATCCGAAAATACTGTAAGACTGTAAGGATACTAATGATAATAATAACAATAATAATCATCAACATCATCATCATCATCCCCTTCATTCCCATCATCTTCTTCTTCTTCTTCTTCTTTTTTTTTTTCTTCTTCTTCTTTTTCTTCTTCTTCTTCTTCATTGTCGGCATCATCATCATCGGCATCATCATCATCATCATCATCATCATCACTAGTTCTATTATAACTATTTATAGATTACTATTAGCACTGTACAAATCCATT
>Ga0126342_10007095_pt1 | contig 19948 bp, 18 predicted proteins | sample Cyp1metagenome_FD_92528 | JGI IMG/M metagenome (GOLD analysis project Ga0126342, IMG submission 92528) | Coral microbial communities from Lord Howe Island, Old Settlement Bay, Australia - Cyphastrea 1 metagenome | ecosystem: Host-associated > Invertebrates > Cnidaria > Coral ... | reverse complement strand
TGATGTTCTAAGTGCGTACTTAGAACAGTTTTGATGTTCTAAGTGTAGTTGTTTTGATGTTCTAAGAACAGGTTCCGAAATTTTGGAAAAAAATGATGTTCTAAGTGGTTGTCCGTCACTATAGACATTACATATAGACTTACTCACATCTAACTTCATCGGCTGCAACGGTTGAAATACCCCCCATTTTTCCGCACGCCAGGCCGATGACGCCGCGCGGGAACGAGGTGTGGAGGGCTCTGGTCCTGCGAAAAGAGGGATTGTTCCTCCGGTCATCATAGGTGGCAATGGAAAATCCATCATTTATATGGTGATTTTCCGGAGAAAACATCCATTTAAAGGCATTTATAGGGGATTTGCAGAGGGTAAGCAACAGAATTGCGGATTTTAACCAAGTAGAATCGACGCTTTGATGGGAATTTGACCAGCAAAGACAGGACAATTTGACCAGCGCTTAGCAACAAACATGGAATGTCACCAGCTATAGATCATGTTCACCAAATATAGTTGCTACTGGGAGACATTTGGATATTTCGCAGTGACATGGCCGGATTTTGCCAGAAGGAATAGTGTGGGGATATATTTTGATGTCTTTAATTAAACATATTTACTATTGTCTTCCGGCCCATTTTTGATGTCTAATGATTTTCATGTTGAAGTAAGGGAGTGTAAATTAGTAACACATTTTGATATATTAGGCTGATTCTACATTTATTGTTTGTGGGTGAGAGGGTGAACATTGCTATTAAATAGCACCTGTGTGGACCTTGAAAATGACAACATCCAGTACAAGACCAGCGATTCCTGGGGAATATAATAAGATATATATATATAATTTATATATATATAATATATATATATATACATACAAGTGGAACATATTCCCCAGGAATCCAATTGGGCTGAGTCAGGTGAGGGCGAAAAAAGCAGTATTCAATGGCCTGCAGACGAGCCCCCCATGTGATTTGGTGTATTCTTTCCGAGCTGATACAGTCAACAACAAGGCGATCATTCGGTCCGTGAAAAGCTCAAATGTGTTGTATGAGGTCACGTATGCTATTCCAAAATCATTGAGGGCAGCTGTCTTCGCACCCAATTTCTTGGAGACTCCTGCTTCTTTCAGCATTCATTAAGAGGAGGACGGATCAAACAATCAGAGAAAGCGACCGAGTGAAGATAATTATTCAAAGCTGATGATGGAAATGCAAAGGCGGCTACCAAGGCTCTCGTGGCTCCTGGTTTCCCACAACTTGCATCAGGGCAAGTCTCGTTGGTTACTGATGGACCTAGTGCCGTTCTTGAAGCAGGAGATGGGAAACCTAGTGCCGAGGATGTGGATGGAGACCCGTTAGAGCCGGCACATAATGCTGCCCAATAATAAGAGGTATATATATATATAATTATAATTGAATTCCTGGGGAATATATTCCAAGTTCGTATGCGTTTTTTTGTGAAACGCCTGGTTTTCGAAGAAGCGACCAAACAAAATAGTACCGACACAAACGACCAAAATATTTTGGTAGTATGAATTTAAAGGTATATATAATTGGGGAAGATAATATGTTAGGGTATAGCAGCCAAACTACTTGGAATCCAGCCAAGCATGATCGCGTTGTTGCTGCGGACTCCAGATATCGCATGATATCGCACTAACAAACGCTTGCACTGGCACATAGACTATGTAGATTTATATAAATGCAAACTGAGTTGTAGTGGTCTCTAACCAAGCACAACGGTATTTGACTTTCACTATCTAAGATTGGTCACGCATAAACAATTCATATTTTGGTACAACACACACATATATATATATATATATTATTATATTTCTACATTTAATATATGAGTGCTATAATGAGGTATATATTCATATCTGTTTACATAATTTGGGCATTTTCCCAACTGCGCCTATGGTATGGTAAGTAACATTTCAAGCATTGCCCATGAGCCAAATGGCCAAATCATCCCCGGCCGAAACCGCCAGAAGAGTCCGAAGAGGCCAAGAGAACCAAGAGAAGGGCAGGATGGTGAGTTCCAACGCATTCCAAAACGTGGTCTATAGGATTACCCATAGGATCCATGGTGCTGGTATATATATATGCTAACATAAAGGGGGTATATTGATGGGATCCATGTTACCATATATAGCATACATGGATCCTATGGGTTATAAGATTGAATTCCAGAAATTTCTGCATGAAACCCTGATATTTGATGGTCAAAAGCAAGATCTCTCGAATTTACCCTCTATGTATGGTACGTGGAACTCCCGCTCTGAGACTGGAAGGATGTACCAAAATGTACCAAACGTGTTGGGCGAATGGGATGCCAAGTTCCGAAGTCAAAAAGGCTCCCCTGTAATCACTCAACTCCTCATCTTACTGGTGCGTTTTACGTAGGGTTGCTGGATGGGTTGCTGGGATGACTGGGATCATCCAGTAATGAACAGTAAGTAATACTAGTGATTTTCATTTTCACTAGTGATCATAGTGATCAATACTACTAGTGTTTAGTATGACTGGGATCATCCATTGATGATGGGATGATGACATTACTAGTGAACATTGATGAAATTATGATTAGTACTAGTGACTATAGTGATGACTGGGATCATTCCCGAAAATTCCCGACGTGAAACGCCAGTAAGTCATTTTCCCATTGACCGATGGTCGATTCGAACCCGTTGTCCACCGCCACCGCGGCCAGGAAAGTGTTGAAACGAATGGACGGTCGATGAATCGTCACGGTGCGCCAGCTGCTTGGATGGGTTTTTAAAGAACACACCAGGAATCGATATGTCTAATCAACCATGATTGGGTGTTTGAGACGTTTTTTTTTCTGTTGAAACCGACTGAAGTGCTAGGCTTTTCATATCTTTTCATGGAAACAGAACAAGTCCCGAGCGTCTTTCCAATTGATGGACAGAAGCTTCCTGAAATGAACAGATTCAGCGACGGTGTGATTGCTTTTGATCATTGCAAGTGGACAGAAAAGCGACATGACTTTGGATCAATCCCTCAACACTTTGGTATAATTAATAGGTTTTGAACATTTTTGAACTATCCAGAAATACCTATATAACATCTGAGAACTGATTGACATGCCTTTCCCAGAAGCCATGCCTCGATCATGGCCAGTTTTGATGTTGCATAATGATGCATAAAACGCTTGCTCTCTATATTGTCTAACCCAAATCATCCATGTTAACTGTTTTTTTATGTCTTACGGATATCACTATTCAGTGATTCTTTGTATAGAGTGTATATATATACCCACCATAGACTTTCCACGAACAATCGGCAGGCGTAGCCTTCGGTTCGGCTGCCATGTTTCTACCGGTAGCCCGCCATGGCGCAGGTACCAGCAAGTCGCACAAATCCAGACACAGCGGCAGCGCGCCCAGCGAGGCGCTTGCGCGCACTTTTAATGGAGGTTTTTTGAATGGAGGTTTCTAGCTCCCATATGCTCCATGTAGGGTATATTTACCTAGATTTGGGTGATTGTTAGGGCAAATGTAGGTAAATATACCATACATGGAGCATATGGGGCTGGGAAAATATGGGAACATCATCTTTTTGTCAAAAAGTGGAGGTTATGGGAAATCCAAAAAGTTGATAGCTGGCAACATCATCTAAATGCTGGAGTTTTCCAAAGCACGCTATAAATGTTTGATTTTCACGAGGGTTTTGCCCGGGGGTTGGGGATTCAACGTCCGTTCGCCACAGCCCGTTGTTGGTCTTAAGGTGTTCCACTTAAAATGTTAAATCCACTTTTTGAAGTCATAATCTTCATGATGGAATATGACATCATCTGGTGATTATAGATGTTTTAAATCCACTTTTGAAGTAAGATGATGTCACAATGAACATTCATATCTGGTATATGTCAGATTATCCACTGATACTGATCCCAATTGACGAACTCATATTTTTCAGAGGGGTAGGTATACCACCAACCAGATATGATATCTTACGGATGTTTCACTCATGGATTGCATCTAGACCTATGTTTCCGTTCGTGAAATCCCAGCATGTTCTGCAGGGCTCCGATAGGGCCATGTCCCGTGCGGAAGCCTGCGCCGATGGGAAGCCACAAGGGTTGGAGAGTTGTTTGGTTGTCAGTTGGTTTATGATGATTTTTTAAATTTGAAAATATCTTGTTTTTTTTGGCGGGTTATGTGTAGAGTCATCTGGTTGGTGGTATTTCAAATGTGTGTCTTTGATTTTCCATTATGGGTTGGAATGTCTGTTTTTTCCTGATTGGCTTTAAAGTTCATAATTATTTGGCACGGGGTGGCGCAACCACGATTTCTTGGCATCCAGGAAGCAGGGTCCAGGGAAGGCCAGCAACCACAACCTGTTTGATGGTTGATCAAGTCGATAGTGCTAAGTGGGGGTGTTGAAGAATATTGCCAACGTCTGATTGGCTTCAGTTTTTGGGTTTGTTTAAGATCATTGTTTATTGATGCTTATTGTTCATTTTTTTGTGGGGGTGCAAGTTGGTGGCTCATCCCGCTACACCAGGGCCGTGCTGAATCCATGAACTACTCGGGCTTGGAACAGGTTGTAGTCGGCCAAGGTCACGAATCCATGAAATAATTGGCTGTACCTTGCCACGTGGAATAAGCTCAACAAAAACAACTTCACACGCAGGTGAAACAGATACCACTTAGATAAAATGTCTGGAGAGGTTGGAAATGCGGCCATTCTTTGCAGATTTACGATTTGAAGCAAACATTCTTGGTGGTAGGTAGAACTATCCATAGAACAGATTTTCAAGCATATTAAAACCAATGTTCTGTTTGGTAGACCAGTGGTGCAACTCGAAAAACACACCAAAAAAAAACATGGAAATCCCATGGCGTTTTTTCGTGCCGAGGTCAGAACTCGGAGGCGCCTCTGTCCTTTCTGCGTCGGGGCTTGGAGGAGTCGTTGTACCAACAGTCTACGGCCAAGCAGGGGGCCTTGGCGCCGGCGGGGGATGTGAAGATTTGTAGTGTGGAAAGAACTATTTATCATTGGTAAATCAAAGGGGTGAATATATGTAACATAGGATTTATGTGGTTTATTGCTTTAATGTGCTTCAATGTTCATGTTCGTTTGAAGTGTGCTGAATCATATGGCGCTCAACGATGGTCATTGCAGTTTTCATCAACCAAGGACCAAATCCAGAACCGTCACCATCAGGCGGTGGGTTGAGTCAGACATGTGTCCCAACAGGGTACCGGGAGTACCATTATTCACATGACAATTAAATTGATGGGGTTAAAACAATGCCATAAACTACCCATGACTGGGAATGGTTTACACCATCTATTTATGGTGATTTGGGGGATGTTTTAGCTGTCTGGAAAGCCTTAAAGACAACATTTTCTGTCCGGGTTTGGACATGTTTTTTGTGCGCTACGTTTTTTTTTCCAAATACGGCCATGTCCGGCTGCAAACCCTCTACTTGCAGATCAATAGTTTTTCTGAAATCTTTGATTTGTCGGACTGGTTCCGACAGTATGAGTGTCTCATCTAGAGACAGTATTTGGGGCAGTATGTTGACATCTGATGTTGAAAAAATACCAGTATTTTATGATATTTTATGGGTACATCCAAATTTGGTGGGAAATATGGTAGTATTTGTGGCCAGATTTTGGGTACCTTATCACGACTCCCAATGTGCTTCACTTCGAGCTGAAATTCCTCCTCTGGAGACTGTCGGAGGATGTCCGCACCGGTGTTGTCAAAGGATTTGAACAACTATTCACAATCAAAAACCGAAATACGCAATTGAACAAAAAAAAGTCCGTTATGGGTAAAACCCATCATGGACATAATGGACCAAAAAAATGACCGTACGGTCTTCCAGGTGGATATTATGAGTGTTCATCCACCCCAAATATGGCATCAAACATCCTTAAACCATGCACAAAAGACCTCGCCATCTGAAGCTTCGGAGGTCCTTTGGGAGGTTGCCCATTGCTGATGTTCTGGCTGGACCTGTGTTTTCTTACATTTTTCTTGACAGATGTGACAAAAATTATGTCCGTCAGATGTAGGTTCTACGAATGTGACGAGAGATTTGGGTTTTATGACCAGGTTTGTTTCTATTCCCACTTGAGAAGATCTCAGATATATGGAGGTATCCATAAATGGGGGTGTACCCCAGTAGCTGGATAGTTTTTAATGGAAAATCCTACTAAAAAATCGATGGTTTAGGGGTACCAGCACATGTCCCCTGTCCGTTTTCGCCGCCAGGGATGGTGCCAATCTCCTGTCCCGAAGCAGCCGAGACCTCAATAAATCACCAGGGATCTTACCACAATTTCCAATGTCAGCAATACTATTAACTATTAATAACATTTAATAATTACTTGTACTTTTCTCACCATATAATATTAGATATAATATTAATGAATTATTCACAGCTTGTTGGCCATACTCACCATGAATCATGGTTTGTAAGAGGACTGATCTTAAGATATCTTAGTATATGATAATGTACCAGGTGCCAGGCACGGGGCGGAAGTTTCGAAAATAGGACATGGCTATGGAAGAAGTTTGCTTATAGGATTTGTTGGAAAGTACTGACATGAAAAGAATGATTCGAATGAAATGAGGGAATACAATGAATGAAGTGAATGAATGGATGAATGAATGAATGAATGACTGAATGACTGAATGACTGAATGACTGAATGACTGACTGAATGAATGAATGAATGAATGAATGAATGAAAATGAATGAAAATGAATGAACATGAATGAACATGAATGTAAAATGAATGAACATGAATGTAAAATGAATGAACATGAATGTAAAATGAATGAACATGAATGTAAAATGAATGAACATGAATGTAAAATGAATGAACATGCTTCGAGAAGGGAATTTTCCTACTTCGGCCACCACGGAAGCCGCTTCACCAGAAAAAAAGACAGCGTTTGGCGCCCGAGAGTCTTTTCATGCCTGAATTCAGGCGTTCCCGAACTGCTACACGTCCCGACTACTTGATGATGGTTGGTTGACATGATGATGTGGCGAGAATGCTAGCCATGACAACCCTCCGTAACTCGGAAGTTTTCTAACTAAACTTTCTTTGATAGTTCATATTGTTTCATCAGTTGCCCGGATAGGACTTGCAACCCCTGGTGGGGTTCATGATCTGTTTGTGAGGGGGGTGTTGATTTGAGAATGTTCTCCTGGTTGATCATTGCCAAGTACCCTATGTGTTTCTTCCATTAGGGGTACCCCAACACCGCTCAGATTCTCAGAGAGAAGGCAGAAGGATTTAGCAAAAGGAAACCAGAAAGTCCGCAGTTTGACGATCCACTTGGACTTGATGCCCTCATGTGGAAGCACTACAAAAAGGTAAGGGCCACAGACAAGGATGGTTGGCCAACCTGGGAATCTCCATAGGGCGCTTCCAGCTCATCGTCCGCAAAGAGCACCACGGAAAAAAAGGTCAAGTCAAAGGAGAAGTCAAAGGATGACATTGAACAGATGTCAATGATTGAGGAAGACACCCCGAGGTCCCGTGAGATATCACCAACGGGAACCAGAGATGTTAGCTGATTCTTAGTTGTATTAACATGTTTCGAGATTCTTTTGGGGTTAGGATTATTTAGGATGTGTTTGGACTGTTTTTTTTTGGTAGGGGATGTCATCCACAAGAATTTAAGGGGAATAATGAAGCGAGAAGGGATACAGTTACAAGGAAAAATGCGGGGGATATTAACCAGGGCCGCCCCAAGACTGACCTGGTTGAAACGACTGGTGAAGGGTAGTCTGATAGTTGATTCTAATTGATGTTTATTACCCGGCTAACGAGCGGTTGCTCATTAAAACCAAGCAATTTGGAAAATGTTTGGGGCCCCATAACTTAAGGACCACCCGTTCACAATAATTTAGCAATTTCTCTAATCATCATTGTATAGCCATGTGTCATTGCAGTATATCATCTTCAGCCTATAGAGGTTTAATATGATTATATATATATTATATGATTTAAAGATCACTGACCATTGTTAAACATTAATCCTTGTGAATTGTTCACCAGTGTCAACCACCATGAAGCTCCTCTTAATTTCTCTCCCCATGGCACCGCTGAGACTCGCACCGCTACCACCCGCAAAGCCAACGACACAGTGACCTGGTGCAAGGAAGGACGTGGCTCAAGAGTGGTATAGGAACTAGTTGAGCCAGGCAAAAAACAACCTGCGGGTTGGTTAACTGGTTGGTGGTTTGGAACAGTTTTTATTGTCCATAATATATGGGATGTCATCCTTCCCATTGACTTTCATATTTTTCAGAGGGGTTGAAACCACCAACTAGTTAATTTAGGGGTTATGCTACTCAATACACCTGGATTTGCTGAAGATAATTTGTTACTGTCTTAATGGGAAATCCACCACTTGGATTGTCCCATCCCAGACAACCAGATGGAAATTCAGATGGCTTTTGCCTGGCTACACTGTGGGGCCAAACGCTGGAAAAAGAGAGTTCACCAACAACAACGGGGAACACTAGGGATTTCTCCAACAATACTGAGGTTTGATGTGATTTAGGATAGATATATTTGTTTACAACTGGGATAACAATACGTAGTAGCTACATCTACAACTGGATGGGTTTTAAAGCCGACATAAGCTGACCTATTCATGCTTGGGGGCCCAGTGTAGGTATCTTGGGCGGACATCATCAAACCTGTAAGCCATCTATTTTTTTGGGTGTACCTAAGTTTGAACCCTGCCGCCAAACATGAGTCTCACTCACAGGTTTCCATAGGTCTGAAAATGCTACAATTACATATAGTTACTCCAAAGGCCATTTATCTCAGGAAAATTGTGAAAATCCATTGGGCAACATATGATAATCCATTGAAAAACATATGCAAAACCATTGAAATTGGGGGGGTTTCCATCATTGGGGGTACCCTTCAATCATGACCGAGGTCTTCCCGAGTTGACCAGCGAGTCCCTGTGCGGCCGGTGTGGGGCCTCAACGTTTGTGGCCTTTTTTAATGGGGAGCCGGAGGACCGATGTAATCACTGTGTTTACCGATGTAATATTATGTTATATGTAAATCATGTATATATAATATGTGTATATATATATTATAATATTATATATATACATGATTTATAGGTATTGGTAAACATATATATATATATATATAATATTGTTACATGTATATATACATATATATACATATATATGCAATATGGGTAAACTACCTTTACAGGACCTAGAATGTAGCGATTTTATTTATAAGATAGTAAGTTTTAGCAAATTGAGAAGTTGAACAGCAGCAACGGAGATTTCACCAAATTGAGATGGTACCCTTTGGTTATTTAACATAGCCATGGTATAGATGGTCCATAGAAATAGATGGTTTACCTATTCAAAATGGTGATTTTCCACAGCTATGTTAAATAAACAGAGGGTAATTTATAAGGATATTTGGTCATTGAAAAGACTGGATTTCGAAGTTTGGCTATCAACTTGACAAAACATGAGGGATTTGACAACCAAGAACTGGGAAAAAGGCAAGCAACAAATCCCTGTGACCCAGTTGTTTGGGATCCCTGTGCCCAGTTGACCCCTGAGAATCCATAGTGATGGCTAAAACTAGCGGCTTGCTTTATTATTATTGGAAAGGATGATAGATTGGGATCCTCACCAGTTTTTTGAGGTTCTTACACCCAATCAGTTTCCGACATCTCTCTTTTTGTGTGTGTAACATTGTGTAACTGTGTACCCGTCACCTTTGTGCAAATCAGGGCTTGGCAGACCCACGTGCCCAGGCTGGCTGAGAGTGGAGGCACGTCGTGGGTGCGTTGGCAATCCACATCCGAGTAGCGGAAAACTATGCCATGGTCAAGTTGGATTAGATTAAGGGGCTGGTCATGAAATCCATTCATAGTCATTACTGTCATTACTATACCGTAATATACCATACTATGTTTGTAATCCCAATCATGTTGGGATGGCGGCTCCCTGTATTGCATCTGACCATGGCACATCGATTGCCTCTAAAGCGGATTTCAAAGTGGAGCTGAGCCATGCAGATTTCGAGATGATCGGCTTCATATCATCTCAGGGACTGTCACAAAAGATCTGGGTTGCAGTGGGTTTCTGTTGGATCCCACAAAACTATAGATGTTTCTGATCATTGAGGATCCTGCAAACAAACATCAGAGTCTGTGTTTTTTTGCATGTCGTAAAATGGTGGGTCCCCCAAAACCATAGGTTTCAATACTAAAATGCTCGACTTGGATGATTTGGGGATATCCCCATGACAAAACGGAAAGCTCCATATATCACTGTCCATCTGGGATCTGTAAGGGTCGATCTTTGCAAGGCAAGATCGAAATACCTCTGCAGGCGCGATGGTAATGATTCGAATGTGGATGAATGACTCTGAGTGGCTTTAATGATTGATTTGATGGGATATAGAATGGTGATTTCATGGGATTTCATGGGGAAATCATGGTCAATGATGGTGACTCATTGTAGCCTCAATCAAACATGGCCATGGACCATCCCCTACACATCCCCAGTGAGACCGACCTCGCAGTTCGGCTGTCACTGCTTTCAGGGTATGTTTGTCCCCCGCAAGGGACTAATGCCTCCAAGGTTTTTTGTAATGTCAACCCCGGATGAATAAACCATATGGTTTATTAATTAGGGGTTACTTTTCCAGTCAGAATCCAATACTTAAATGGTATCCCCCCAATTCAACAGCAAGGAGTCAGTGGGCCATGAGATCTGAGTGCTTCAGCCAGAAAACCTTGTTGTGGATCCCACATCATGTACCATCATAGCCGAACACGAAAACTCATTGTTTTTCGCCTACGCCCCATAAAAACAATGGCCATTCCAGGAACCTAAATTGGAGGTACCTACCATATATAAGGCCTATGTAAGGCCTATGTAAGGGAATATTCCCTCAAAATATGGCCTTATATGGTACAGTACCTCCATTTTAGGATCCTGAAATTCCCATTGAGAAAAACGTCAAGTAAGCTTAAAATTCCATGAATCCCTTCCCCCATTCATATTAAACACCCCCTTAGAAATCATATTGAAACCATAGTTTAGTGTACTAAATTTCATAATCGGGACCATGCAATTGGGGTCTTCAATATGAACGGGCTCAGCGTGGCTCAGGGGCTGCGAAATCCCGTGGATTTGCGATTCCAAGTGCATGAGGCGGCTCACGGAGATCTATGTGGATCTTGGGACTCATGGGAATCTGGAGAACAGCATAGTTGGAATGTTTTTTTTTGCTTGGCAAATGGTCATCCCAAGAAATTCTATAAAAATAGCATGTTACCATGGGAATCTTGACCAGAATGAATGAACATGTATAGTTTTCGATGAGATTTGCATGGGATCAAGATGGCTGATTTATTGGAAATAGCTGGGCTCAGAGGCTCTGTCACAATCTACCAAAAATCGACAGCCACAGAGCCAGTACAGCAGTGCCAAACTTTCAAACACTAGTTAAATAATTTACCAGCAATGTAGTTACCAAAAATAATGCATGACATCCATTACTGTTAAGAATACAACTTTCCAGGCGTTTGGGGAATGCACCTTCAGTCAGCCATTGCTTGTTACCAGGGAGTCATCCAAGCGCCTAAGATATCATGGTGAATCATGATTTGTGTAAAGCATATTCATGATAGATATTGATAGATTGCCATTAATCATCATCAATCATCACCAATCATCACCGGCCATCATCAATCATCATCAATCATCATCAATCATCATCAACAATCCAATCATGATTATGAGTGATAATCACCTATCACCTATCATAATCACATGAATCAACAATCATTAATCATCATTTGAATTCTGATCGGTGAACCATGGTGCAGCCACAGTAAATCGCATCCAACATGAATCCAGATCGGCCGTTGACCGCGATCGCCAGGTTGTGGATGGGGACGGCCATCACAAGTACTTCTTGCAGGTTCTCATGACGATTGGATGTTTTTTTAGCTAAAAAACGTATTTAATATTGTTAATTTATGGTGATTTATGGTGTTTTTGATTGATTGAACATTGATCATGTTTCATTATGGTGGATAAATATATATATATATATTGTTCATGAAATATTTTAACCATTATCAAACCATTATGTCCCTTATAATGATCATTGATAATGTTTCATTATAATTATAATGCATGGTATATTCACACATGTTGTTTCCTCAAAACAGGAGGATCATTTGAACTGACATGATCCGGAAATATTCCTCGAGGTGACTGGGCCAGGTCGACAGCACTGCTTTGGTGCTTTGTTACAGTCCGCTTGAATAAAGGAGTAATGACCACATGAAATACCCAGCCATTACACATGGCATATTCCGAGTTTTTTGTTTGTGGCTTATACCCTCTGGTAAACTAACATAACTATATGGAAAATCACCATTTTCAATGGGTAAATCCACTATAAATGGTCATTTTCAATAGCAAACTGTTACTGTAGTCATTACCAGAGGGTAAATCACTTGGGGCCGGTGAGGCCCCCGAAACGTGATGTTTTGTGTTCGTCAACTTGTCGTTTGGGGGCCTCATCTTTGTTAACATCAGCCGCATTGCCGCATTGATGCCGAAGTCATTATGAACAATTGGTCAACTCAGCGATGCTTGGAAAAGCACATCCAAGATGGTATATGTAACCTGTTTTTGCCCAGAATCTGGCGTAGATCACTTGCTACAACTAGTCCCTTGAGCACCTTCAAACTGGGCCGTCGCGGCCAAAACTTGCCCAGTTCTTGGGGGCCATGAGAATCCATCAGTGGGACCATGATGTCCCACAAGGGGTTTCGCTTCCGAAAGACGAGGAGTTTCCCATCCCTTGTGGTTAGTATGATATCTATATGAGTTATTGTGAAAATCTCTTAATGAATAAATTCACATCATCGTATGGCTATATGGACTCTTTATACAAATATTTGGGTGTGCCTTGAAAAAGTGGATTTTAGGGTGCCCAATTCCCAGACACACCCGGAATCAGTCTTGTTGGTGAACTATGGTGAACTATGGTGAACTATGGTGAACTATGGTGAACTATATTTATATAATATATATATATATATATATATATGTTAATATAGTTAATGAATTTCTAGAGTTAATATGGTTAATAACCAACTATAACATCATGAAATACGGTTCCGCAACGGCAGGTGTCCAACTCTCAGCTAGAAACCTCAGTCGGGGGGAGTAAGGGGTCTGCGCAGACGCCTTGCTGAGTTTGGAACGCGCCTTAATGTCATGGAAACCTCTGGGAAACATACAAAAAACTGTGGAACATGACCATTTTATCGCTTTGTAAATCAACTATTTCGACTGGGCCATGGCTTCATGATAATGCTTTCAACCTCCCACTAGTTTGATAATGGTTTTTAAACAGTTGCTAAAATCTGGTACGAAAATGAGAACTGGAAAATGGTGATGCAATGGTAAAGAAATGGTGAGTCACTGTCAAGTTGAATGGTAAAATCACTTTTCAATCTCATTTCGTAGGTAAAACATGTGAGTTACGGTGAAAATTGTTGAATACCACTTTTTTTGGCAGAAGTTTTTTGTTACAGATGTGCACGAAACACTGTAAACCGATATGGCCCGCAAAAAAAAAAACCGATAACCGATAGTGGCTACTGAGATGTAAAGGATTTTGATGGGATCTCATGTGTATCATCTATTTCATGTGCCATAGCTTCATGGCTGATTTCCATAACCTGTCTAAAATAAGTTATAGCCATAATCTTGGGGAATTCAATGTGGATGTAAACCAAGACTAATCTGGTTGGTGGTTTGGAACATTTTATATGTTTCCATATATTGGGAATGTCATCATCCCAGCTATCATATGTTTCAGAGGGGTAGGTCAACCACAAACCAGATACATATCCATTAACCACCATTAACCACCATTAACCACCATTGGGGATGTTGTTGATGATTCACCTGGAAATATTTTTTGGACCCTCTTTGCCCTGAAGGTCCGTCGAAAAAAACGTGTTACGAGTCGGACGCAACGAAGATTGGGGATCTAAATCGGGCAAATACCCTCTGGTAATTTAACATAGCTATGGAAAATCACCATTGTTAATGGGAAAATCCACTATAAATGACAATTTTCAATAGCTATGTTAGTTTACCAGAGGGTATATGGTAGGTGAAGGCTGGAAAAAATCTTTGAAGTGGGTTTTTCAGTGACCTAAAAGAAACCAACTTCGAACATGTTGCAGGTAGTATCGCATATTATCGATGGATTGAGGTGCATGGACTAGTGCTTGGTGCTTTCAGGTTCTTATTGTTGCAGTTTTTTTTGAATGTGAATTTGCGGATGTGAATTTGCGGATTACAGATTGTTTGATATAGCCTTAGTGGTGCTTAGCAGGGAATAAGGGAATGATCAAGAAAACACTATCAATAATAATCCCATTCCTATCCATTCCTATCCATTCCCTACTTACTAAGCACCAGTAAGTAGTATCTACATGAATCTAGCATCTTTCCACAGTCTGTGACAAAGAACAACATAAACATTAACCACCATTGACCACCATTAACCACCATTAACCACCATTAACCACCACTAAACCCATATAAACCCTATGGTTCAAAGGAAGAAACATGGCCTATGATTTGGGGGATCAACCCATGGATCCAACCGATGATTTCCCAGTGAACAATGCCCATGAACACTTCCGGGGTTGGACTCCAGACATCTTTGATGACAGGAGGATAAACCCAATACTAGATACAATTATATATATATATACATCTATTTATGTATATATATATATTATTGTATACTATTGTATATATTATATATACGTATGTATATATTATTCTAAATAATATATATAATTATATAGAAACGAATAAATACCTTGTTGGTGATATGTCCCCGGCCCATTATATCCCCATTATATCCCCATTACAACAGCCTAGGTCTCCAACTCGCGGCCCTTATCGCGCTCAGTCCGGAGCACCCAGTGCAGCGATGACCTTATCATTGCCCTATGGGACTACAAAAAAGCCATGGGGTTCAACAATGTTCGATCATTATTGTGGGTACCCTCTGGTAAACTAACATAGCTATGGAAAATCACCATTTTTAATGGGAAAATCCACTATAAATGGCTATTTTCAATAGCTATGTTAGTTTACCAGAGGGTAAACCAATGCCATGAACCATCACCCAGTCATCACCATTTTGATAGGTGGTATATATATAAACCATTCCCAGTCATGGGTGGTAAAAATGGCATTGTTTTAACCACATGATGGTGTTTTTTTGGTGGTTTTTCACTTGCGCTTATTTCAACCAAGTCTGAAATGAGTAGCCAAGATCATATCTTACGCCCAATAAGTAGGCAGCCCGAAATGAAGAGATCCAATAGGGTTCATTAGGCTTTCGAAAGGGGGATTGAAGGAACGGGGGATTGAAGATTAGGCCCATGTTGGATTGGTAAACTGGTACAGGCCTTTTTCATGCAGCTGCAGAAAGTTTTATGTGTGGTGGGAGCATGGAGGATGAAGAAAACTGCAGTGTCACTGACTGAAACCGTCCCCAAACTGAATTACAAGATTGAAAGGTTGATCAATTTATCATGATTCAGCCAGACGAATGTCGGGACCTAAGCTTTGGTCAATGATCATTTATTTTGCCCATGTAGACATATGATACTGTAAATTGAATATGATGCGACTAGATCAACATGTATTTGTTTGAAACAACCCAGTCAAATGAAAGAAGCCAAATAAGCCAAATTTGCAGGGTTCCTTGTTCCTTGTTTGTTGTTACTCTCCAATTTGGTCCAGAGAATTTCCGGTGAAGAACGCTTTTTTGTTCAATCCAGGCGATGGTCAGACTCTCTGATCATCTAGGAATGATGATGATGAGCTGCTTGAATTTTGCCAGTTTTCCATTTCAATGTTTAGGTGCCAGAGGATTAGAAGCTCAAACTGGGTGAAGCTTTGTTTGGCAGATTAATTGCAAATCATTGACCAGATATGAACAATGACAATATTCACGAACTTTTACACGTCGGTTCAAAAGGTATCTAAGGTAAGCCAGAATGATTATTCGTCCTTCTTTTTTGAGTGGTCAGTCACCCATTGCTAGTTGTCCCCCTACCAGCCCTCACTGAGTTTCCAGCCCTAAAGCCAACCGCGCAAGGTCCAGCTGCAAGGCTTCGCAGCAGCCAATTGGGGTTTCGCTGATGGCTTGGTTTTTCTGAAGTGGGGAATGTTGTAATCAGGACATGTCAGATATCACCAGCGAAATATGGGTATGAACATTGATGGTTTGTCATGACCGTGCTTACTACACTAGGAAACATGATAAACCAGTGGAGAATGGGGCATCCAATTCTGAGACGAAGAAATATTGAGATGTTGTGTGAAGTTTTCCCGACAAAAAGTCCGGTTTTTAAGCAAATATGATGCTATTTTGGTGGTGGATAAGGAAAATGGTGCTTAGCCAAGTATGATATATAGAAAGGAGGTTCAGTCACGTGTTTCCTGATGGCACAGATTTGTGAGGACATTTCACCTGCAAGGGGCACGACTGGAAGAAATTGGTATCAACAGCCACTTCACAAACCATCCAGTGAAGGATACTTCAGAAGTTTCACTAAAGACAGGGCACTATCAGCAACATCCACCCCGACAGCTAGCTTGCGATTTTTTGGCTTCTTAGCTTCTGTAATTTGCTGTAGGCCACTGGATAGTCTTGGAAAGTGTATCTTATCTGGGTAAATTACTGTATAACGGCCTCACTACGACCTCACTGGAAATCATGGTTAGTAAGGGGAATCATCCCCAAATGGCCTTAATTCAGATTAGTGAATTATTTTAATTTGCCCAGAATCTCATGTTTCCTAATGCTATCAAACATGCGTATGCAGTTAGATGAGCATCCGAATTCCAGGCCACCACTGAAGCAGCGAAGATGTGCTTTCATTTGGGGCTACAAGATGGGGTGAGTTGAGACACTTCTGAAACTGGGATGTTGTAGTCCCTTCCTCTCAACCATTGAATCTTATACCCATATGCTCCATGTATGGTATATTTACCTACATTTGCCCTAATAATCACCCAAATGTAGGTAAATATACCCTACATGGAGCATATGTGATATATATATATATATGAAATCACTACGGAATATGATATTAGATAATATGATATATTCATATGTTGGATCAAGTCATGATTTGGGGGCACAGTCATGATTGGGGTATTTAATGTAATATTGGCAACATTCTCCCATTTGAGGATTGGTCAAATGATGAAACATCCCTCATGTTTGATCATCAACCCTACTAATATTACGGGGAACTGGACCTCCTAAGATCCATTTATCCATAGTTATCCCTGTGTTTACGCAGGGTTTTGCGGAGTATAATCCCATGTTTATGGCTTACGACGTTTTTTTTTTTGTCATCCTTCGGTTTGGCCAGCCATTTGCATCAGGACTTCGAGCATGCAGGCACGGGCAGCTGGTTTCAAGTCATGTCCTATCCAGAAATGTATTTGTTTATGTCTGAAACGGGATTTCATGTTCCAATTCTATGCAATGTTGCTAGTCTATTCTGCATCATTTTTTGAAGGATCGTAAATTTCCGTTGTTTCTGCATCACTTTTTGAATGTTCAGGTACGCTTTGAACTTCCATTTGTTCTAAGATCCTTCCAAAACCACCTAGATTTTGAGATATGATTAGTCTTGCTAGATTGGTCCTCCACTTGCGTGGATAAAATGCTCCAATCTCAATCCCATTTGTTCGATGTCTTATCTCCTGAAACATAGCCAAATTTTCCGCTTGGTCCCAGCCAATCTGCCAACCTTTAGGATGCCGCAGTCAGAGCCTTCTGTCGGTGAACGAGGCGCTGCTGACATAGCTATTGAAAAAATAATGGCCCATTTAGAAATTGCTTACCTATTGAAGTGGTAATTTTCTCCATAGTTATGTAAATGTTTACCAGAGCCAGAGGGTATGATGTTGATGATGATCCCATTGACTCTAATGCTCCATATTGGGTTAGACAACGAATCAACATTTGCATGAGTTTGGAGGGCCTGAGATGAAGTTGCAACGTTCCAGCATGCACAGCTTCAACATGTTTTTCGCATCGGACGAGGCGAAGTTGGAAGTTTTGTGAGATGTGTTTGACAACTTTTTGGGTTTTGAACCACAGCTATGGTATCACTATAGGTGTTTTAAGATTTTCTATGAGGTCATCTAGATGATGATGATGATGATGATGATGATGATTTGGCAATACGTGGCATCTATGTAACTTCAGAATCCGAAGGTATCGTTGTATAGCGGAAAATACCTCAATTACCTAACGTTTGCTCTCTGATCATCGAAACTGATAATGGGAGTGTTGCCTTTTTGACAACGATATCGTCTGTTTCCTACATACAAGCAATGCTCGAGTGCTGGAAAGTTTATGCTTTTATGATCCTTTACGATGTTTTTATTTAAAGATAATTTGTGTTTGTATGTGTTTGTTGTGTTCCCGAAACACATGTTATTATCCATACCCATAGGATCCATGTATGGTATATATGCTAACATTTGGGGAATATTGATGGGATCCATCATGGATCCTATGGGATATAACTTTCCAACATGTTGTGCGGTTCTTTCCAAACCTGTTACAGAACGACCAGCCCCTGTTGGACACCGCTCGGCCGAAGGAGCGACCACAGCAACCAGGTGAGGACGGCTTGGTACAGACCCACGAGGCATCACAGGCGCCGCGCTGGGTACCCTCTGGTAAACTAACAGTTTGCTATTGAACATGGCCCATTTATAGCTGATTTACCTATTAAAAATGGTGATTTTCTATAGTTATGTAAACGTTTACCAAAGGGCATCCAATTTTCAAACAACCCCAGGTGGGTTTCTTCACCATGATATTTATGGATATTTCTTTAATGATGAAATGTGCAATCAATAAAAATCAAGACCCCATGAATTCAAAGAATCTTTCAAGGCATATGATGTTAGAATATGGTCATATTTCTGGTTCTTAAAAATTGTGGACCCCAAAAAATCGGATTTTTGTTTGTGCGGGATCCCATGGTTTGAGCGAGATGATGTTAAGGATCATTTCCACCCAGAACTGGTCTGGATTCTGGGCAGGATTACAGCCATACACTTTAATTATCTTTAATTTTGATGGCTTATATGGTGAAGTTATTCAAGATTCCACCAGCAGTTATAAACTTTCATCAGGATATACGTAAAATACCGCCCAGTGGTGTTGGGGCCAGCTGCCCTTTTGGTGCTGAGGGACTGAGGGATTTCAAAGCACAACGTATGGAGAAAAGTAATGGCCTGGCCCAGTCAGAGTAAAACCCCAGAAATGGTTATTTTCGTAGGGAAAATGGTGACTAACCAGGGGATGGTATGGGGTACCCTCTGGTAAACTAACAGTTTGCTGTTGAAAATGGCCCATTTATAGTTGATTTACCTATTAAAAGTGGTGATTTTCCATAGTTGTATAAACGTTTACCAAAGGGCATCCAATTTTCAACAAACCCATGCAGCAAACGATCAATGATACCATTCGTCAGTCGACATTTCCATGTGCCACTGCGAGAGTGGCGAGGTTTCGTTGTGACAGTCATTGGATTGGTTCAAGGGAACATCTTAACCGAAAAAACCAGGGTTTTTACCATTAAGATCATGGGGGTTTCCTGTAACATTTCCCTCAAACCAATCCAATGAACATAGTCAAAAGTTGGATAACCTATACTGATGATCGTGTATATATATATATGTATATATATATATATATGGTGATCGATCTAAAGGTCCTTGTAAGGAGTTTTAATTGCGAAAGCCGTGCATGTTATGTTGGAAACCCTCGCGAAAGTTTTTTTTCGAGTTCGCGAAAGTAAAAT
>Ga0126342_10007094_pt1 | contig 19950 bp, 16 predicted proteins | sample Cyp1metagenome_FD_92528 | JGI IMG/M metagenome (GOLD analysis project Ga0126342, IMG submission 92528) | Coral microbial communities from Lord Howe Island, Old Settlement Bay, Australia - Cyphastrea 1 metagenome | ecosystem: Host-associated > Invertebrates > Cnidaria > Coral ... | reverse complement strand
GAATTATGGAAAAAAAAGGTTCGGATCACTTCCGGGATATTTTGAACCCTTATGGGGAAAAATCCAATTATGGAAAAATCGGACGCAGGCGCCGCCTGTCTAAGTTGAACGTTTTTTTTTTCCCATAATTCTGTCGGTGACCATATATATATATACCTATATAACTATATGTAACTATAAATATGTATAGGTTAGTATAATCAAGGGGCCCAAGGGGTAATGGTTGAAGCCACTGCAAAAATGGGACTTTACCAGTAAAAACAATGGGATTTGATGGGATTTGAAATCAATTTATGTGGTTCGTTTGTGAGTAGGTTAACTGCAGGGTTTAGGATATTTATATCTCTAGCTAGATGGGGTTGTAAAGCAACTCAAATGTGCTGGATGGCTGGGTATGTCACGCTGCTAATGTTGGTCCAGGTTGATCAGCGACTCGAATTAGCCCATAGAAAAACACTGGATAAATATGATATTTTTAAAAAATATACGCAACTGGGTTATCCTAGGGTCTTTAACATGGTGCGTATACAATCTGGCCCCCGCCCAAGATAGGTAAGTTGGTTACTCCAACAAATGTTGGATTGAAAATTTATGGTGGAAGCACCTATGCTTGCATTGGTTGTCGGGAAACTTCTGCAGCCCGGGGTTGCTTTGCCCCAGCTGCGGGCAATTGCCCCCTACAGTGCACGCCAGGTAAGCGCCGTAGCCAATGAAGGCACCAGCCATGATCCTGGGGGCGCACCAGGTCTTGACCAGCAACAAGTGTGATTGAATTCATAGAAGTTGATGGAATTTAGTTGGCTAAGTTGGCAAACATAACTCAAAAAAGCGTTGGGCTTATGGTAGATATATCGAAGTAGTTAATGGGAGTCACAAATCAACTTGAAGCTGGGGTAAGCTTAAGGGGCCCGAAGATAAACGGAAAGGGCAAAGCTATTTCAATAACCTAGGCCGGTTTAGAGTTTAAAAGGGAACATTGACAGAACACCTGTCGTCTTACCTTTGAAAAGTAAGGGTTCCTGCATTTTCCCTTGAGGTCCAATGCTTGCGCAATAGCTTCCCTGTTTTGGATGGCTTTACGACATCAAAGATCCGAAAGTCACCAATTTATGGCTTATATATCCCATTGTTATAGTTCTGCACATTGTGCTTGTTAGGATGGGGACCCGTAGGAGATATACAGTAAGAAAATATTAAGAACCATGGTGAATATGAAATGCATTTCTATGTTGTCTATGTGCAATATTGTGCAATGTGCCTTATCATCATCATATATATATATATATTTATTTATATTACCAACAAACATGCAAACAAGTAGAATTGTTCACAATGTGCTGGTCTTGTTGGGCTCAAAATACAGAAGAAACCTGTCTAGAAATAAAATCCTAAGTACCTAGCCTACTCAGCTCCATTTGTCCCCAGGGGTTGGGGCCCAGTATATGCTAAATCAAATCAGAAGTACCCAAGGTACTTCCCGAATCAGGGTACCCAACCCCATTTTATTCAAAAAAACAGGGACACATAAAATCAATAACACTTTTGGGGGACCTCTCCCAGGGGGGTCGACCTCCTGATTTCTATTGAGTACCGAAGGAGGGTCAAATGGGTCAATGATTTTTTTTTACCTCAGTTATAGGGGGTATAATTCATTTATAACTGTTAGTTGGGCCATCACTGTAGCTCCAGGCATCCCCGAGACCAAGAGCTTCGAGGGCTTCAGGTTCGCCTTGGCTGCACCAGCGAAGACGGCGCCCTGGAAGCCATCCGGCGGCGCGAGCAGCGGTGGAATCTGCATCGTTGCTATCGTTTGAGCCGCTGCGGCGAAGGAGCATCGTGCACCATTGTCCAAAACAAGCGGACATAGGAGGCATCTGCAATGGCAAAAAACAAGTTGTGGTTGCTCTTGTTTTCTCAGTTAAAAAAAATGGGGGTATAGAGAGATGTTGGCTCTGAGAGGTGGTGACCGTTTGGAAACTCCAGCATGAACGGAGAGAACCACATAATCTTGACATGATTTTACGCACTTGGAGATTTTCCGAGAAATGGATATTTCGAGGTTCCGTGCTGCTTTTTGTATCTGAGGGCAAGGAACCTCTCTTCCATGCGATCATATCCTATGGGACCCCACCATGCTTGAAACTGACAAATTGACCACTCTTCCAGAATTTCCTCCCTCCACACCTGCGCCATTGGAACGCTGCATAGCCCAGATCTGGCTAAGGAATTTCTTTGCAAGGATCTCATAGTGTCAAGTGAAAGGATGGATAAGTAACCAGCAAAGCGTTTCTAAAATGGTTATGGCTATATACAAATGGTTTGTTTTCTGTGTGATGGGAACTCTGAAATACATTTCACATTCAACAAAGGTGATGCTGTTGAATTTGCAGGAGTTGGGACGCACTCATGGGCGAACGCTTCAGGTTTCGATTTCTGAACCAACTGCGGGCCCCAGGTCAAATGGCCAACCTTGGTGACTTGGTGACCTCAGTGAACACTGAAAGATATGTGACATGATGATCTGATCCTGGTCAAGTGATGTAACGTGATGTAACGTAAGATTATGTAACGCGATGTAATAAGTAAAGTGATGTAAAGTGATGTAATTTCAAGTGATTGACATGTCACAAGCGACACCTTCTTTTCTTTGGATGGCCGTCTGTCGTCTGTTGCGAATGGAAACCTGTGGCCTCACACCATGACCAAGCCCTAAACGGGGATCCCGATATATGGGTGGGTCAAAACCCTTCAAAACCTATCAATTTTAGTGGGATGAACATCTACCAGATCGGTGAACTAGCCTTTTCTTTCAGTTTTGCGCCAAATTGTGGGGGTGTGAAAGACGCCTTGTGGCAGAACATGAATGCAACTTTTCTCTTTGGGAATCTTATGAAATTATATAAACATGTGAAGCCGCAAACCATTGGCTTGAGTAAACTCGTTTGATCTTATGTATGGGTAGGGCTACATAGTTATATGCATACCTGTTGGTCTGAAACATTCACTCCCAAGAGTGTGATCTTTAATAACAGCCGTGTGTTTTGGACGCGTGTCCCCCTCCCTTTCTCGCCATGTTTTTGTCATAGAAAGGTCTTCGATATGGTGGGAACTCAGCTGAACAGCTTCGAGTGTGGAAAATAAATTGTTTTCTCTTCCTCTCTGATCAATTCGGATGTTTATCCGCCCGTCCTTCCCATCAATCCCTGTGCTCTTTGGGTCTCTTATGGTCTCAAGCGGCGATTTTGACACATGCCATTTGGCAGTGTGCCACCATGATCTTCACGGATTCTACGACATTTTTCGGCACACCCGGTGCTGATTGACAATCGATGGCTCCAAAGGAAGGCCCCCAACAATGGGTGAATCAGCTCGATTAAGGATTGATGGGGGCCAAGAACTCAATTTCTGCTGGACTGGGTTTCCTGAGTGCCCTTTTAAATGACAGCATGATTGGTGGTCAAGTTAGAACGCCCACGAAAAACATGGCGTTTTTGGTTCACAAATGAAAAGCAATCAGCACTTGGGGGGTTCCATAAATGGGGGGTACCCCAAAATTTCTGGTTTATAATGGCACATCCTATTAAAATTGATGATTTGGGGGGTACCCCTAGGAAAGAGACCTCCATGTAATTTGTGGCACCATGTGGATGTGGGACCCTAATCGGCTCGTTAGTGATTAGGCCTCTTTTTTGGAGGGGTCGGCAAATGGGTTTGTTGGCTTCCCAAAAATGATGGATGTTACGTCTGTTGCACACTTGCTACACCGATTGGGGTGTACCGATTGGCGTATGAACATTGAAATTCATGGCCCAAGCTGGCTATTCCAAAGGCTAGGCCTCTGATTGTCAAACTCTTTGATCCAGTGTTCAAACCAAAAAAACTTCACCAATGGACTGGTTTAATGGAAACCCTATAAGAAAACTGTCTTTTGTTTGCCATGAAAGAAAGAGGTTCTTTCTTGGCCTCCAACTCCAGGAACACTATTCGCGTATGATCCTACAGAACTTTCGATTAACATATATTAACATCAAATATCTTCATCAGCAACCAAATCCACCACTGGATCACCATCTTCACGAAACCTCCGGTCTGCCGCCCTCGCATCAATCTTCGACGTCGGAGGGTTCTTCCTCGATTGGATCATTTTCTTCGCGCCCGCGCTGCATCTTCTGCAACTCTTCAATCAGTTTCTCCTCCAGGGTCTACCCAAGAGTATCCCGGCCCCGAAGATGGTTCCCTTTTTAGATGCTTGGCAAGACAACCTATGTTTTTCCCAAGAATAGCGTCAATATGTATCGATTATCAATCATCCATTTATAGCACTAGTATTGTAGGGGAACAATACTGACCTACTAACTTGCCATTCACCCAGGTTTACCTAATCTCTCCAGCCTAGCTAGACGATTTGGCAGTGAATGCATGCAGAATCGGATGATGGAGAAATTCAAAACAGGACACCTCTATGATTAGGGGGCAAGTTTCATGGTTTCCTGCGGTTGGGAAACTCTTAATAGCTCCTTAGCTACTCAGGATAATTACCCTAGCTCCGAACACTTCTCTCCCAACCACTGAATAGTACTTGGAGGATCATCCCGCAAATCGTAAATGATTACAGTAATAAGCCTGGTGATCGTAAGTCCCCGTCCACTTTGTTGCCCTCTGCTAAACTGATGTAGTGATGGAAAATCAATGTTTTTAATAGAAAAATCAACTCACAAAATGACCATGTTCAACAGCAACCTGCTAAATTAACCAGTTTTATCATATATTAAACATCATATTTCTATGGCATCAATTCATCACTTGCAAGTGGTCTATCATGGTTTATCCATTTATTTCTGTGGCTCCCAATCATTTCCCCTTTCAAACGTGGATTCACCACAACTCTCCCGCCACGTGACATAGGCGTGCAATGGATCCAGGCCGAAGCCAAAACCATGATCACCTCGAAGAAAAAAAGACGACGAGCTGGTCGAGTGGAACATGGTGACTCATTGAACCAGTAAGAGTAAGTGCGGAAAACATGTATTGTATATATATATATATTACATTATGCATATACAGGTACATATATTCACTTGATATATGTATATAAACAAGAAAGTACATTATATAGTAGATTTAACCATCTATATAAGAGTGGAAAACGTATATATATATATATATATAATTATATATATACGTATACATACACACACACATATATATATATATACATATATACATGTTTCTTTTTTTTTAACAAATATAATTAGTACATGTATGATTAGATAGTACATGTATGTATATATATATACGGATGGTACATAGATTCTGTTAAGGTAGAACATGAATAACCGTCTATCAGTGGAACACACTGTAAAAAAATGCACACGTGTTTATGATCACATAACATGTTTTAAAATAATGGCACGAGACATCGCTATAATTTAACATGTTCATAAAAAAACGCCACAAAGCGCTGCAAATAAGACATACTAGTACAGTGGATTTTGTGTTTGTGCAAAACTGCAGGCGCACATTGCAATCTCAAGGACATGAATTTCTGGATGAATAATTATACTTTTATCCAATTGAAAACAAATAAAAGAACAATCGGCTCTTGCGGATTTCTGTGTTAAAACAAATCAGCCATGCACAGTCAGAGTGCTTGCCAACATTCTCCTCATGTCAAACATTTCACAACACAGCCCTCTTACAAAACACGACCCTCCGCTAATCCAACCCATGGCCCGCGTGCGTGCCTCCCCGCGCGTTCTCCACCACGGTGGTGCCCTGGGAGTCCAAAATCATCAACCGCGGAGCCTCGGTGATGCAGTGCGCCGTGAAGAGCTTCACGATGACTTCCTGGGCATCCCCGGTCGGGCCGCCAGGGGCACCGGAGATGGCTAACAAATGGCTTTTAAAAATTGGGGACAAGAAGTGGTTCAAGATATTGATGAATTGATGGATTCTTTAAACCACTTCAATCCATTTCATAGAATGGGATGACCACTGGGTTTTGAAAAGCTGCATGGTGTTCAATATCGCAAGATCTTGACCACAGGGCAAGTAGGCTCCATTGAGAAGGGTTGATGGGAGGCTTGAGGGTGACCTGATTTAGTAAGTCGTAAGTTGGTTCACCAATGACACCCAGGTATCTTTGGGGATACTCTAAACCCGTCTACTTAGCAGTTGCAACCAGCATCGCCCATCTGCCAAGGATAATGGGTGGATGTGTCGGCGACAAAAGGGAACCCCTATTAAAAACCATGGAACAATGATAACAAAAAAGGCAATTAGAGCCTCAAGACTGGGGCTTCGGCCACTTGGCTTCAAGCAGTGGTTCAATGAAAAAATGGTGGTTGAAGCAAGCTTAGCAAACAATTACTGTGACCCCGCTGTTTATTCATGATAAAGCAATGAAGGCACAGACATTGAGAGAAATTGAGGATCTGCGTAGCTGGCATGAACTGCATTGTACATGTTAAATCCACCAAATTGGATAACAATGGTGATTTGAATTAACCAAAAAAACACCTGTGGACTTAGAGACCATGCAATAAAATTCCCGCCGGTGAAGACCTAAAAACTGGTGATTTCTATCCGTCCAAGAAATACAGCTCATTGATGGCTAATCTTGGGCACAATGAAAAACAACAAACTGTTTAGCACTGCTTTCTGTTGATCCATGCCTATCTAAAAATGACCTGAATATGGCCCACCGACCTACTGACCAAATGACCAACCTGTGCCAAACATTGTTTTTTTTTTAACATCTGATCTGAACATTTGAAAATACCAGCCTGACAGGACTCAATGTTTCATGGGCCTGCTATCTCCTTGAAGGTCTGCGCCATGTCACCACATGACTGGGCTAAATCCGCCTAAGCCCTTTAACACCAACGACGTCTGTGTGGCGTGTATGACCAAACAATCATAATATCTGGGTAAATTATCATATTTCACTAACCTGAAACAAGATGAAATAAGGCTGTATTGGGAGAATTCCCCATAATATAAGCATGATTCCATTTTTCGGTCAGAGTGAGGCCATTATAATTCAACCAAATAGTACGAATCATCATTACACAATGTGAATCAATGTGATAGAGCTGACATCTCCAAGAAGAACTGGGATAGCCATGAAATCTAAGCGATTCCAAGCGTCTCGGTTCTTCAAGGGGATGGAGAGCCAGGGCATCTTGGACATATGCAGCTCCCATAACTTTTCGTCCACATCCAAGGGGACCAGAATGACCTCAAAGGCCTTGCGAACGAGGAAACCATGGGAAATTGAGTGCACTGTTTTCATGGGGCATTCTGTTTGATGGATGTGATCCAAAATATCCAAAGTCAATATGACTTATATGATCATGTTCACAATGTCCATTGAAACCAACTGATTTCATTTAACTTTTGGGAGTTTCAGAAGTCCTTTCTTTGTGACTGAGGAAGTGTCCTAGAATAATGAAAACCACCGTGAAGCCCGAAGCTCTTTGCATTGGCCGGATGTTTGTCGTGAATGAATCCAAGAATCAAAACACATGCCATATAAATAATTTATGATACATGAAAACCACAAAAAATACTAGTCAGTCAATAGCACGTAACTTAAAAAATGTATATATTAAATTGATAATAGGTTACAATCATATATATATATATACAATAAAATAAAACTAAAATAAAAAAAATACATGCACAAATAAATATTCAATACTTTGTCTATGTTATATATACATGTGTGTTTCCAGCATATACATATAATCGATGTGTCCACAAATTCTATATATATATGTTATTTTTAATCACATCAAATCTCTACATATTTCCAAAGAATCTCCATGATGCCCCTGTTCACGAACAGCGCCTGTGGACCGTGAACCTCACGGATGGCTCGATAGCCTTGCGCCAGGATATGGACGAAGTACTGGCACGGTGGGCACCAGGACGCTGAGAAATAGAGGCCTCAACAAGATTTCATGGTGATTTCATGGTGATTTATATAATAGTGATTTGGGGCTTAATGGTGATTTAATGGTGATTTAATGGTGATTTAATGGGATTTCATGGTGATTTCATGGTTGATTTCATTGGCTCACGGGATTCAACATGGTGACTATGGCCCAGTCACAATGCAGATTTGATCAACAAAAAATGGTGCCAGTGGGAATCCAAACCATGCGGTAATTCAACATGGCTTGGAAAATTGTCCTTCTATTTTAAGTGGTGATTATCAAACACCATGTTAAATTACCAAAAAAATATCAAAAAGAAAGAATTGTTTCTGTAATCATAGCCCAAACACTACCGCAAAAGCTACAAGGTGATGCCCCCCAGTTACTGTGTAAGTTGCTTTATGTTCCCTTCCACCACTTCGATATCTCGACCACGAAGCCATGGAATTTTCGGAAACCAAGTCAGCCGGCTAATGCTAGCAATGGGAGGGTGATGTAAGCAAACCTGTGCAAAAAAATGGTGGATAAAATGGGATAGTCAACGGGAATTGGGTTGAACCTAGATTTTTTGTTGGTGAACTCCTCATCATTTCCCATTTAAAATATATAGTCGGTTGAATCGTACATGTTGGGAAGTAGTTGGGGGTGTGGGGCGCGGGCAGGTGGTGATCATGAACCATAATTAGCTTTACAACTGGGGTACTACGGTATATCCCATTCATCTAACACGTTTTTTCATATAGCCATTAGCCACTTAGGATTCCTGCGTTGCACATCCAAGTAAGCATCAGACACGTGGATAATAGCTATCTTGATTTGTGGGGAATTAGACAAGCGGCCGAAAATGGGGAGAAATCGGGAGAGGATCTGAAGGTGTGGTGTGTGTGCCCACTGTGATTCAAATTCATGGCTACACGGCAGACAGCGTGGGGATTTTGTGCGGGAAAGGTGTTCCCCTTTAGTGGCCAAAATTTAATGTGTTTCCCTTAAAACCAATTTTTTCCATTCAATGATTTCCAGTCAACCCTTATGTTTTTCCATTGTTTTTCCAAATGTTTGATGGAAGTTCCATGATGTTCCCATGTTTTCCCATGGTTTTCCCATGGTTTTTGCTCGGCATTTCAACGTCAACCAACGTCATCGGCAGGGCGCCGATCAGCGTGTTGGAGAGCTCCGTGGCCGGCATTTCGCTGCCGTCCTCGCAGCGGATCAAGTTCTGGAACCAGGCGAAAGATTCCTGGGCTAAGGGTGGAAAATGCTGGGAAAATGCTGGGAAAATCTGGTGTTTTTTGTTGGTGGGAAAATATATGGGACAAGTTGTGACATGAACAAAAAGAAACTGGATTGTCATTGTTGATTATTTAACTAATATTGATTATTATTTGGATACTTCGTAAGCAGTAATAATCCATACAATGGTGACTATTCAATACACTACAAGTGGATTATTTGCATAATCCAATGAAGAAACTGATTATCCCAAATAATCAAGAAACTTAAAGGGTGAAATAATCTAATCTATATAATCCAAACACACATTCTAAAGGTATAGATAGATTAGATTAGATTCGATTGGATTGAATCGGATTAAAATAGATTTAGATGGATGGGTGGATGGATAGATGGTTTGATAAAGACCGAACCAAAGGTAACAAAGTGTGTTTGGTGTTGTTTTGATGGACATGTAGATTGTAGATCACGTCATCTCCCTATGTGTGAACAAATTAGGTGTATTACACATTATTACACAACTGTTGACATGTAAAACGATGTAAAACTACATGTTTAAACATAAAAAGTAACATGATGATTCAATCTACTACTACATCAACTCCTTCCGGTGTTGGTATCCTACAGATAGGATGTGTACACGTGTCCTACCTATATAGGATCTGTAAACGTGTGTGTGGCTGAAAGCAGAACCCAGATTCATTGCAGAACTTCTTGCCACGCTTCAGTCCAGCACTCAGTGTCACACTCATGGCGTCATCGTGTCAAGATGGAAACAAATACTCGGGCGATCCACTGCAGCCAATCAGAATTGCCGGAATAATGCAGGGACTTAATTATATGACTGTGTACATGCATGTTTCCAATCATATGCATTGTAATGTAATAAAGCTGGGATGTAAATCTGTGTTAAAGGACAACAGAAGCTCACTTTGGGTATGCATCAAACATGTGATCTCCTGGAATAATATGGGACGGTGTACTACGCCTACTACGCAACGTGACACGCAGCTTGCTGACCATGCAGCAAACCGGTATCTATCATGATTGGGGCCAACGAGATCGCCTTCTGTTAGAGGTAGTGTAACTAGGCCAGGCTATGGCGGATACTGTATATCTATATACAGCTGAATGCGTGAATACTATTGGCCTGGAGTGCTTCAGTTTGTAAATGACTTCAAACCACCATGATCATCAGGTTGGAAATATCAAGACTTGCCTCCGCAAACACTCACTGGCTGATCAAGACATATCAGGACTGATGTCGGGACTACGTCAACTTTTGCTGATGTGTATTCTCATCGCTCCTGCCAAACTATCCATGTTTGATGGGTATCCTCTTTTTTGAGGGTAATACTTGTGTTTGGACTCTCAATATCCTCGCCTGTTGTGGTTTTTTGAATCCACATCAATGCATATCAACGACTTAAATCAATGAGTTAAATGAAAAATTAACCGCGATGAATATAGGTGAACATACTGTAAGTGAGTATGTTCAAACAATCTCTCCCTCTCATGGATAAGTTTACCTTTATTTGCTAACGCACACATTCACGCTCACAAAATAGCAATTACAACATTTACATGCTCTTATGCATTCCTTTCATTATTGAAAAATATAAGCATATATAAACTGTATATATGTCAACATGAACATGTCTAAAACATATGGATCCGTAATGATCCCCAATTCTGTGAATATACATAATATATCTATTTAGTTTGTCTCAAAACGGCGCCGCTAAATCTACTGTATTTGTTTATCATCAAACCATCCGCATTACATCAAATTTTCAGACACACCCCAAGACCTTTGCTTCATTAATAACGATGTTTGCTATAAAAACAGCCATTTGGTAATAGTAATATATATATATAATGATTAGTTTATTTATATTTACATTTATGTATATATATATTCAAATTATTAGCATTACTATTAGAATTAGCATTATTATTATTATTCGTATTATTATGATTGTTATTACTATTACTATTACTATTATTATAGATATACACTATATATACACACACACCCTATTTTAAGACACATGACATACCCACATCCGAAAGATCAATCGGACCATGGCAAAAGCTGCTTTTCGTTCAGCTTTTGGCAGCTGCTCGAGCCATGGGGTCGTTGGCGATGGCCACCTAGTGGCTCTGTCGATCCAAACAATGGATTGGTACCGGGAAGATCTCTGAAACCATATGTTTTTTCATGGTTGTTCATGCTTCTTTTTCCCATGTGTTTCCCATGTTTTTTCCTTTGTTTTTCCATGGTTTCTCCTGTTTGAAGATAAGGGTTTGCTTGAAGATAAGGGTTTGCTGTAACATGTCCCTTGAATATTTTAAATCAAACCATTGATCCAACTGATATTAGGATCAATGGAAAGTTAACGGTCATCAATTATATAGATATGGGGATTTCTCATTGGGTAAAATGGACATCATATAATATATGATACATATGATGATATATGTGCACAAGGCTTGTACACGGTAGTGCCCCATAGTTAGCTTTTGTGGTTATAACTACTATAGCTCGGGTATGCTCGGGTTTTATGGGTGACATGCAAAAAAAATATGTGTATATATACAGGCATGTGCATATATATATATGATGTGTATGTGTGTGGATGTATGTGCATAAATATATATATAGAGAGAGAGTTCACTGTTGAACATCAACTTATGCCAATAGTTTGGGATTATGGTAGATATGTAAATATATATATATATGTGTGTGTACTATCAACCAACTTTTAATACCTTATAACTGGGGTTCACCGCCTCGAAGAAAGCCACCCAAAAATGCCGAAGACCATTCGGGATTTATAACCATTAAACAAGAGTCTTACCAATGACCTTTGGGTTTACGCAGCAAAAATACATAGCATTTAATGAGTTGATTCAAGGGAAACCAAGGGGTTCCTGCAAGTTTTCCTACAACAAGCGGGATCGGAGAAGTGGGTAGTCCAAATGGCAGCAGAATCTTTGTCTGGGACTTCGAAGATCAGTGGGATGATAGAAATATAGAAATTGGTACGGTAATTTCTTTGGTGGAGATGATGACATCTCAATGTTCAGAGGTTTAGTAGGATTTCAGCTGTTTAAACATCAACTTTTTTGGAGCCCAAGCTGCTACTAAGCTACATGTTTCCAGAAATTAACAACCAAAATCGGGAAATGCGATGACCCCAACAGCGATCATCATCCAGCCACTATGTAATTGGTGCTTGAGCCTGAACATATGCAATACTCATAGGGCCTAAGCTCAAATACCTTTCAAAATGTTTGTGTTCACCAACACGCAACACACAAATACGTATTTTTGGTACTGCTTCATGAAAATTTTCACATATAGTGGGAGCTTTGATTAAAAAGGTTTACCAGGCTATAGGTTGGCTAATATAATCGATGGCTATCATGAACATCATTGCAACCCTATCCCCCCTGGAAAAAAACAACAACTGGTGATAAACGTCTATTGGTTAAAATGAATGTTTCCCCAATACTGACATGGATTGTATTGTGGGGGTCGGCCACAAGGCTCTATAAAGCCCATACAGATCCATAGATGATATACTGTAGGTGTCAACGCAGTAGTGGTTGGTCGATGGGGATTTAAATCAGCCATGCTGATTATATAAGCAAATGCTCCGTACATTGGAATTATGTTTTCACGTCTATGTTATTAAAAAGCAAACAAACAGTAACCAAATTAGGGCAAATTCACCGTTATCTGGTTTGGTTAAATCCTGTTAAAGCCCCGTTAAAACCCGTTTGGTTCCCATTAATACCCACTAATCTGAATAGATAATAACAATAATACTCAAACTATTACTACTACTACTACTACCACCACTACCACTACCACTACCACTACCACTACCACTACCACCACCACCACCACCTACTACTACCACCTACTACTACCACCTACTACCACCACCTACTACTACCACCTACTACTACCACCTACTACTACTACTACTACCACTACCACCATCACCACCACCACCACCTACTACCACCACCTACTACTACCACCTACTACTACCACCTACTACTAAGACCTACTATTAATAGTAGTACTGCTACTACTTCTACTTCTACTACTACCTACTACTACTACTACCACCACCACCACCACCACCACCACCACCACCACCACCACCACCACTACTACTACTACTACTACTAATACTTGCTACTACTAAGAATAAGAACAATAATAATAATTCACTAATGACATATTCTGCCATTTGGGGATGATTCCCCTTGAGTCCCCGCACCGCCAAGATTTCCGGGTCCTGCTGTTTGGCGACTCTGTTCCCGGAGTGAAAATGGACAAGGATGCAGGAAGGGAGGTAGTAAAGTCATCTATTTACATCTTGCATATATATATATGTCAATTATATTATATCTATGTGTGTGTGTGCAAAAAGATATTAATGATACCTATACAGAACTAATTTGTTGTACATGAATTTATAATTTCATTCGGATGCAACGGAAGCCCGTTCCCCCTCGCGAAAAAACATCTACTATCTATACATGGCTGGAGATTCTGGATTGGTTGATCCTTGGTCGATGGGATACTGCATGTCCACAGAAGATAGTCAATAGCCAGTACATGTACATATTATATTATATATAATATAGTCCCCATATGCATGTACAATCCCTCTAATATCAAATGTTGTATTCTTATCATGTATCATCCCTCGAATCAAAATCCCCAACATGCAACATCTGAGATAAACTCCAATTGGATGATCCCATATATCGCTAGTTGACACCTCGTTATTTGATAATGCATCAGTTAAATCCCAAATCAACAAGGTTATACACACTGTCACACACACACACACCTAAAACGTCCTAAACCCCCATGTCTCATGTCTACACATTTGTTGCCACTTAAACTTTTGTACTCTCTCATATACGTAGTTCATGTAGTGAGGCTTGTACCGTCACGTACATGGGCATGTCATGGACAACAGCCCTGCTCTGATCTGCCTGCTTTATTTTTTGGCGGGATTCCATGTGACATTTCCATGAGCGGTTTCCGAATATTGCATACCCAGAAAACTCGGGTCGCAGAAGTATTGTATAATATTATATGTCTGTTAGGGGGATTGCAGCAACATCCATCATATTTGGCATATGCTTAACCGGCTTCCATACTGTTAGTCAGTTGTGATGATATTGGTTGGTTTAAAACCCCAATGCTGTAGTAAGGGGTAAAGGTTATACATACTGGTTGGTGGCTTCAACCCATTAAAAAACATAGCAATCACTTAGGACATCATCCCAAGTATATAGGTTGAACCGTTGAACGTCAACAATCTGAAAACACCAGTCACACACTGGCGACAGTGTTTTCTATATCGGCCCTACCATCTTACATCCCCCTTTTTTGGTTTTCGAATATATCATCATTTCTGGATGATAAAACCCGAATTAAAAAAGAAACGAACTCAGAAGTGTCTCTTCCGAATTTCCTATTTGATTCATCTCAATCTTCATTTCTGTTCTATGGAAATTTCTGTAACAAAATCCTTCCATTTTGGATGAACCAACACAACCCCAGGTCGGTTCCACGGCATGTCGCGCCTGTTTCAGCTCCGGTGAGGCGTGCGCAATGGCGCAGCCCGCGCAGCTCACCACCTCCAAGACGCTTCTGCGGTCACAGCGGAGCTCCCAGGCGGCGAACATGAAGCAGTCCGGGTCGTGGTCCTCGGCAACGGAGCCCTTTAAAGGGCCGGTAAGGCCGGAAAGGCCGTTAGAGCTAGAAATTGACCAGCTGCAAAAGTTGTGGAGTTGAGTGATGAAACATCAGCAACAACATTTGATTTCAAGCAATTGATGATAGATTTCTGTTGGCTTTGAACTAGGCTAGGCCAACTCTTGGATTTATGGTTTTACTACTGTTACTAAAGTTTTGGATGTGCATCCCAGAAGAGTAGTTTATAATCCAAAGAAACAACCCATATATGACAGGGGATGCCTCCCATCTCGCTCTAACTGGCGTGACATTGATATTTCATTACAGCAACAAACTTTGATGACAGCACCAAAAATGGTGACGGGGCCATTGTATGCCAGGAACTCACCCATTTACATCCATGTTTCGAGCATAGATCCTTACCTTGGGCTCTTGGTCATGAACCGCTGTCGTTAGACTATCAAGTGTTGAAAGCCTGTGAAAGGGCGATAACGATCAAATTACCCTAGAGTAAGCATACAAAAAGATGTGAAAAACCCATTGTTCCCAACGGAAAACCATCTACAAATAGTGGATTTTCACATCTATGATCATCTATGTTAGTCTACCCCAGGGTATCTTCTGAGCAAAATTTGGTTCCATCTGTGCCATGGTCATAACATTAACATTTGATGGATGGCCATCCCCCAACATGGGCAATTTACGCAACCTGTTCAGCGTTGCAAATATGACTTTGCACCATGGATCAAGGTGATCAAAACATGTCGCATTGGAAAATAAAACACAAAAAATGATCAGTTAAGCAGTTAAGATTAGTTAAGCTGGGTGATCTTCACCACTTCACCAAAGTGATTTTCACACAGCAGTTTTTTTTACTCGCAACCGGGTCCCCGGTGCGGGTGCCGAGGCTCAACGACCTCCAGGACCACATCCAAATCTCGCTTCAACCTGCGAGATTCTGCACATGACCAAATCATTGTGACAAAGATTGGCTGCGTGATGTCCCTTCAAACAATATGCTATGTATATTGCTTTACCAACCTGAAAAAGAACTACACTTAACTAACGTGATCTGGGGGAGGTTCCCCTGCTACTGGTGGCCACGAACTTGATAGTCATTGATGCTGCAGGGCAAGGACTACTAGACACAAGCTCATGTCACAACGAATAAATTTAGATTGAATTAGTATATATCAACAGGAAAACACATAGAAAGTCAAACTCAATGAAATCAATGCACTCAGTAGCACACGACGTGTATTGTGATTTTTGTGTATGTATAAGATCATGGCCAATCTTCGAGACCCTGTCAAGAAATATCGTCTACGCCTGTGAATGCCAAAAAATGAAGCACTAACCTATTGAGGAATAATATTGAAGTACAAGATTGGATACTTCAATATCCCCACCTTACTTCAGAAAATATCTAAATCGCCCATCGCACCTAAACGATGCCTTTTCGAAGATCCGCCGGCTAAAGCTGGTAGCTGAGATCCTGCACCAGCGATAGCACTGACATGCACTGAAAGTCGGGTGTTTTTGATCAGGTCCAATAAGACAATCAGTGATAATCATCCATGTTCACAGGGAAAATCCAACTTTCATGTATTTTGAATGGAAGCGTCTATGCACGGGACCATTTTCCATTGTTTTTCCATTGTTCGGCTTGAATGGGAAGAGTTTCCATTGGGAATTACCAACTAAATAAAAATGATAGCATCCCCTCTGGATTCAACATTCTCTGCGATTTCCATATTTGCTGCATGAAGTTATTGTTTGGCACCACAGTGTTTCCCCATTATGTTCGATGATTTTCCCCTCAAAAACCTCCATTTATAGAACCATTTCGAGGAGATCCATTTCCATCACTTTCCCAGCTTTGCCATGAAAAAAACATGACAACAGCCATGGGACTTCCGTGGATTTGGTCGCCATTTTGGATGGATTTTCCCATGGCTTTTCCCCCCTTCCAGTGGCGGTCACGAAGTCACGGTCATCCAGCAGCTCCCGGGGCACGAAGCGCGCCGCCTGTGGCGTGTTGGCCAGCGCTGCCAGCAGCACGGGGCGGCTGCGGAGCGCCGGGGAACTGTGCCTTGCGGATGGGCTACAGGACTTGTTATGGAATAAGGATCCTATAATTGAGGTTATACTAGTAATTGTTAATTAAATGGTTATATAATGTTATATATATATATATGATTATCCTAGACCATAGGCCCATTTATATACATTTGCAATATTTGATAAGTGTTAAGGGCCATAACTGGCTACGAAGAAATGGACATATGGAGAATCATATGGAGAATCAAAGGCCAGCTACTTTGCTGTCTATATATCTGCCTCTGTGTCTCCCTTCGTGACATTTCATGAAAAAACCTGACCTCCATGTATTTCAAGGGCGTTCCTTGCCTTAGCGTGACGTAGTATGGAAATCGTGAATGGTCTTACCCCACTATCTTTTCTTTAATCTGTATGTGGCTGTTTTTCTGCTGTATTCTTTGTGCCCGAACAGTTTGCTAGATGTGTTGATCTCATGCGAAACAAATGTGCAATAGGAAAAGTGTTGCAAACATGTTTCAATATAAGATATCTATGCAAGAAGGCCACTTGTACTGCAGGTAGCGTACGTGAACATCTCATGTAGTTTGCCTGGGCAAAACGGTCGTGCTTTCTAAGTTCGTATTTTCAAGACAAACCCTAGGCATTGACTTGACCTCTGCTACGGGTTCTTTGCTTCAAAGTTGTAAGGCAGATGTTGACAAATGCCAGCGGTGCTCTGAAGCTTTAGACATGACCACCTTGTTTTGGAATGGAATGTAAACAATCAAGGGGACAAGGACATGAAGAACATTGAAGAACTGCAAATATTGTTTTTCTGTTGGGTTTCATGCCATGGTGAGCTCATGACAATCATACTGCAAACCACGAGGAAATTAGCTGCGCTCCTTAGCCTTTTACTCATGGCAACTAGAATTGCTGCTCATCTTCCTTCATGCTGCAGATTTCCTCAAGGAAGATCAAGCAATTGTCCGAAGAAAATAAAATTCTGTACATATAGGCGCAGCTCCGAAGCTCTTCTTTGCCGAAAGCCGGAATTCCATCGAATTCCGGCATTTGTTGGGGTATGGGAAAGGGGGGGGGATCAAAAAAAAAACGAAAAAACACTGATTTTGGGGACACGTTTGGAGAGGTGGGTGGCTGACATAGTCATAGTTGCCAAACTTGCCCTCCCTCACCCTACCCAAATAAGGACCAAATAAAGAATAGAAATCGTGTACTGAAGCCAAGGAACCAATAGTATCAAGCAAAGGTCAGTGGAGGAGGGTTTCTATCGGTGCCAAAGTTTTAACTGTATATTGTAGAACTTCTTGTAGAACTTCGCACACCGGCGATGCCATAAGGGTTATGTATAGGTTATGTATAGTTGTGTGCAAACATTGGTGTTTGTTGATGTGCTCGGCGCGTGCGCGAAGGTGCAGAGCGCAGTATGATGCGCTTTTCATACCGCAGCTTGTAACACATTTTTTTGTCGCATTTTTGTGCTATTTGTTGTTGTTATTGTTGTTGTTGTTGTGGTTGTGGTTGTGGTTGTTGTTGTGGTTGTGGTTGTTGTTGTTGTTGTTGTTTGTTGCTCTTGTTCTTGTTCTTGTTCTTGTACTTGTTTTTGTTCTTGTTGTTCTTGTTGTTCTTGTTGTTCTTGTTGTTCTTGTTGTTCTTGTTCTTCTTGTTCTTTTTGTTCTTCTTGTTCTTCTTGTTCTTGCAACACACCTTATTGTCGCATTTTTGTGGGCCCTGAAAATCGTCACATAGGTTGTGTTTCCGTGTTTTTTTACACTCCTGGAGAAAAAAACACCGTACATACCGATGTTTTTTGCGCTTCGGAAGCCCAAAACCGCAGGATTTTGCGATATTTTTTTGCCTCTGGTAGCAAAAATCAAGGTATTTACAATGTTTTTGTGCCCGTGCCTAGCAAAAACACTGGTATATACGAAAAGGAAAAAACACTGTATTTTACGATGTTTTTGCTTCCCGAGCGCAGCAAAACATTGTCCAAACATTGCTCAAAAACGGCCCAAAACCGACTTCCAAAAGCATCTTTTATTGTTTATATAATTTTAGCATCTTTTTGCTAGCTGGAGGCTACACCACACACGGCGAGGTATCGCCGGATTTTCTTCGTGTGGGTCAGCGTCCATATTACAGACTTCCAGAAAAGACTTGTGTAGGAAAAGGAAATCCCATCTAAGGCTGTTTCCATAGCTATTAAGATGAAAAATCATGGCGACTTATGGGCTGATCACACTTAAGATAAACTAATCAATGGCTTATGAATGCTAATTAAAATGGGAAATCACTGGGAACCTATATGATAATCACACGTCTTAATAGCATTCTCATATCATTTATTTTGACTTTGAGAAGTGTGATTTGTAAAGGACGGGAAATGGAATAGGTCGAAAATGCAACAATTCTATATAGTCGTTTTTTCGTATAGATAGATTAGACTAGTTTGGGTTGGATTTGATTTAGATTATTGATATTTGGATTTGGTTGGACTAGACTATTATAGAATTATAATTAGATATTTAGATCAGATTTAAACACCGAGATATATAAATAGTATATAGAGTATTGATCATGTGAGAAATCAAATGTGTCTGTTATTCTACCTTCAGGAAATCATATATACATTCCAAACGGTTGTTTCACGATTTTACTGCATCATTTAGGGTATAATGATTGCCTTACCAGCCATTGCTGAATCCACGCCAGTGTGAAACAAAGGCCAAACTTCATGTGAAGACTGACGGTTGACCTACTTAGGCTAGTAACTGCTAGCATATCCCGATCAAAGTGGGACATATTTGGGCCAAAAAAACTAGGCTACGGCGCGGTTAGCGACCCGGGGTAATTCATTGATTCTTCATGATGCTTGGTTCACCAAATCATGGTATTTGCAATGTTTTGTAAAAACGTGATAAAAATGTCAAATCGTAGTTACTTTGGGGCCTACTACAAAAAGTGCGTTTCGTGTGAAACGTTCAT
>Ga0126342_10007093_pt1 | contig 19952 bp, 16 predicted proteins | sample Cyp1metagenome_FD_92528 | JGI IMG/M metagenome (GOLD analysis project Ga0126342, IMG submission 92528) | Coral microbial communities from Lord Howe Island, Old Settlement Bay, Australia - Cyphastrea 1 metagenome | ecosystem: Host-associated > Invertebrates > Cnidaria > Coral ... | reverse complement strand
TAGTATTTATATATATATACATATATTTATTTTTTAGTGTGTATATATTTATATATATTTAGTCTCTATATAGTATATATATTTTGTGTATATATATATACATATATTTTTTGTGTATATATATATATTTATTTAGTAAATATACAGTATACATATATATGTATTATTTATTTATAGTGTATATATATTAATATATGTTGTATGTACGTATACTTTGTATATATATATATTGTATATATGTATATTATATATACGTCATGATTTTGGGTCTCCGCATGTGTAAGAGAATGCGTTGAATACGTGTTTGTTTTCTCCAGGCCGAGGAAAATTGATTTTTGAAAATTCAAACGCTTGATATTTTCCCTAGATTCTGCAATCACAAACGCAAAACATAATCTAGACCACACGAATTGCACTTTATTGATGATCATCAAGGTGTCCCTTCACTGTACACTACTCATTTGTCGTTCTTAAACACCGGTCCAAATTACGCATTCAATCTGATTTCATCTCTAGTTTCGTACAAACATCAAGACGCTGTGTGGGGCCTGGCCAAAGAAGAACGGTTTTTGTGTGCTTTGCGTCAAGGTCTCATCCACAGTTCCGTGCGCCGAAACTTGGTTGAGGCGTGAACCGCAGACTGGGTTTGGCTAGATTTTTTTTACACGGTGCCCAAAGAGTTTACACCAAGCGTCAAGAAACGACCCAAAGATTGGGTCAATTTTGGTACATCAACATCCTTTCTATTTTTGAACCACAAACCGTAGTCATTTGTTTGGGTTTGTTTGGATGGGATTCGGGATATACAACAGATGATTAGCTCCCATTGGTGTTTTTTTTTTAAATAGGTTGATGTCGTCCAGAATCAGAAAGTGGACAGAAAGTTGGACCAAACCCCAAGGCATCCATCGGTGCTGACAGGAGTTGGGTGCCTTACGGGCCTAACGCCCCATCAAATCCCCGTCAAAATCAAAACTGGAGCTGTAGTTCATGATTTATGAATTTATGAATTAAAAATTTGAAAAACAACAAAAACAGAGTTTCCTGCAAAGTTAACCAGTAGCCAGGCACTTTTGATTATCAGAAGGAAAATCCCCACAAGTTCAATTACAAGTCCCCTTTATCCAAATATATCCCCAGTATACCACCATTTTTGATGGTTAAATCACCATATTATCCCCATGAAATCCGGCTAAATCCCATGAAATCGCCCACCCATGTGGTGATCCTCCAGCCATCACCGGTCACCCCCGGCGCCATGGCGGACTTCGGGCGGCTCTTGATGACTGCCATGGTCCCCCGTGCTGTCCGCTGCGACCCACCGCCTGAAGTCGAGAGCCGGAGGACGATTTCGGGACTTGGTGGTCAGATGTGGTCAGCAACCCCCAAAAGTAGGACTAGAATCCAATCCGAGAAGAATGGTAAATCACTCGAAATTACTAGAAGCGATATTTTTTTCTGAGTTGCTATACTGTGGTGAAGCATGAATCAGATTGATCCATTGTGATGATTTTGGATGTCGATTGTCAGGACCAACAGCTTGCTCCTGGAAGCGCGGCCTGTTCCCAGCTCCCAGGCGTCGGCACAGCGACTACCAGAGATGGAAGAACTTTGGCCAGGTCCTGAGCAATCCAGGTGAGAACAGATTTTTGTTGCCCCAGTTGCTATGAAAATGGGAATGTTATCATGGTGTTCCTCAGTTTTTGCCGTGAAAATGGCATCCCCCATGATCAGACCCAGTGGATGGAACAGGCAGAGCGTGACTTATTTGTGCCGACATGCTTGGAAATGGTTGAGTTTTTTGTGCTTGGTGGCTGGTAGATGGAGACATCAGCCAAGAAACAGGGGATGCAACAAGTCTTGAGTTCCACCATCTTCCACCAGTTTCTGATCTGCTTCCTCCATTTCTATAGGGGATTTCCCAGCTGTACCGAAGGGGGGAGGGCCACGGGGCCACGGGGCCACGGCTCGGCAGGCCTGACCTTCCGCCGCGCCGCTGCTCCATGCGGCAGAACTGGAGAAGAAGCGCCAGTGCCGTGACTTTGTGACCACACACAGCACAATGGGTGTAGCCTGGGGATATCAAACATGGCTGCAAAATCCCCTATCAAATTTGATTACTGGAGGGTATCTGAAAAATGGGGCGGCATACCTAAAATTGCACTTGTTTCATATTTCTATTATTTCTTAATGTCAACTGGATGGAAAATATGGAAAAACTGATGCCTTGCTTCGTGATAATCCCTTGTCCCTTGCCGTCTTCTGTTCAACTTTGGGATGGAGACCAGGTCTCCGAACCACTCTTGGATGACTGGTACCCCCATTGAAAATCTGCCCCTGTACATTCAAAACTGTTTCTGGAAGATGGTTTCCCCTTGAAAAATTGCAAGTGTAGGTGACCATTTTACATCATGTTACATGAAATTGAGCATTTACATCATTTTACATCATTTTACATTACATTTACATTATTTTACATGAGTTCACATTATTTTACAACATTTTACATCATGTTACATTAGTTTACATAGTTTTACATTATTTTACATTATTTTACATTATTTTACATCATTTTACATCAGTTTACATCATTTTACATAAGTTTACATATGTTTACATTATTTTACATCATGTTACATTATCTTGCTATGCTCACCATGCAAGATCAGAAGTTTTTTCATGTATCCATCGTCTCCTTTGACCGTCCCAGGTCTTTGTCGCGTTGGAGCCGAGCTTGTGTCGGAGCGAGAAGTTGAAGTAGGCCTATCATCAGCGGCCCACCAAACTAGAACGGCAAGACACATCGTGCCACAAGACACAACAAGAAATGTTCAAAAAGGATCCACATATATCAAAATGCAAGTTTGGTTGTGGAGCCACATGGGCAGAAACATCAGAAACATGTCATTTCATGCTACTTGAATGACTTCAAGTATGAGCAGGACTTGCGGCAAACTCAATTCGTCACAGGTGTTCATGACGATGGCCATCAAGATACCTCAGAGATGTCCTTCGCTCCACCCTTTGAGATGAAGCCGGCGAAGTTGCGAAGTGAGCGCCTACCACTTGAAGAGTCAGGAGCACTATCGGGTCTACAGCATACCAACATATGAGTAGCCAACAAAATTATTGTAATACTAATTTAGTTTTGCTTCGCCTTGGCCTTTCTGAGCTTGCACAAAACCTTCATAACCGATAGGGGACGACCCTATACCGATACCCCATTTGTGATACCTCCGGTAGTGCTGAAATCCTCACAACTGATAGGGGACGACCCTATACCGATACCCCATTTGTGATCCTCACAATCGATCGGGGACGACCCTAATTTGTGCATGGCATTAAATTTAACGAACAGTTTACCTCCAGCATCAAAAACGGGGTTGTCGCTTGGATTGTGTTTCGCAGCAGACAGTTTAGTCATCTGCGCAGGACAAAGTACTGGAAGCCTGACCAACGACAAGACATGTTCATTCCACGAGCCTAAACTAGGCGTGGTGTTGACACTGCATGCTCTCTCTGCAGACGAACGCGCAAAAATTGACCAAGTCAACTTCAAATGACTTCAAAAACCGGAGAACCTTTGAAAGTTCTGCCCCTCAATGTCTTTCATGAAACAAACCAAAAAGAAATCGACTGCCCATTGAGAAATGCCCTGCAGGTGACAGTGAGGACAGGCAGTGGTTGCAGGTTGGCCCCCGTTATGGCTATGGATGGGTTTGGTGAGCCAAAGAAACTGATGTTTTTCCATCCGAAATGGTGCCAGAGCCGAGTTCACATGATTTAAGTGGCCGGTGGGAACGGTACGCACTGGTGGCGGGATAGCCAATATAAATGGTACCAATTATGTGGAAATTCCCTACTAAACCATGGTTTCTAGGGAGTGTTTATATAAGATTAGGATGAAGGGATTATTATCATGCCCCTTATCATTGGTTTGAAACCCAACATCATTTGGTGATCCACTCGTCGTCCCACCTGCGAACCTGGTAGGCCAAAGAAGAGTCAGAGCCGCCTGCGTCACATGCCTCGCCCGTGTCACGCTACCGAGAGGTGCCTTTGCTGACCATGGGGCCTGGGAATAATGGGTGTAACTATGGTGTAGCTATGGTAATAACTTCTATAACTATGGTAATAACTATGGTAATAACTATGGTAATAACTTCCTTAAGTTGGGATATAAGCCCTACAACTATGGTGAAATGGAACCCACATGAACTTAGCGGAACTGCACCCCAAAATCTCAGCCATGCTCTAGGCAACGCCGTTTGCGGCCCGCTTCCCAACTGCAAGAAGCCGTGCTGTCACAAGTCCATGTTCCCTGGGAAAGTGTTTGGAGTCGAGGTTCTCTATGAGTGCAGATGTTTGGGATGTAATGTATGCATATGTATGCATATATAGCGTAACATGGCAACATGGGAAGGGACTGAGGGTGCACTTCAGAGCTTACTGAGTGTGCTGGGACCACAGTGACCAGAGTCATCGTGATGTAAATGATGCTTATCAGAGAACACAGAGCAATTTTTACGTCCTTTTAAAAGAAGTAATGTGGGTATAGAAAAACTAACCATCCCCAAATCACCATATTTATAGGCGGTATAAACCATTCCCAAATGGGTGGTTTATTATTGTTTTACCCACACGACAGCATGATCATACTTGTCTCACCCTTGGCAGATCCCGATATCGGACTGCCTGTCAGGTAGCGTGACAAGACCGACACCAGCACGCGCACAACGGACGCCCCTTTCAGAGGAGGCCCAAGGGTTGCAAACTGCCATAGCAATTTGTAGCACCCAAGCCCAGATGTCCATAGATATCCATAGATACTGTATCCATAGATATTCAGGAATCAAGGCGATCAAGATGGAAACTGCGATGTTTCCACAAGTTTGTCCTCACGCAATGATCATGGCAGCCTCCAACTTTTTTTGAGGATGCCTTGGCGATAGTGCGCGACTGGGCTTCGAAGCAGATTCCAGAGCTCATGGCGGCTGATACTTTTTGTAGTGTCAACAGTTCAGAGGATCCTCCCAGTTAGTAACTGGTGAGTTATAACCCATCTATATATGGGATAAGCATAGATAAGCCACTTATGGGACTTACTGTTCACAGGGCTACAATCGCCACTTGGTAAGAGCGGACAAGCACCTCACGGAGACGAATCAGGGACTGCCAATGTGTAGTCCTCTTGGTCCTGGGCCATCACTGAAACTGGTGGTTTCAAAGATCTAGTTAAAAATGTTAGTTCCATAGCGATCTACAATCATTATCGCGTTTGACTCTCATATGCACATATTTGTATTATACATTGAATATATATATATATATAAGTATATATATATATATACAATAAGAGATAATATATACATATCCAGGATGGGTTGAAACTGAAACCACCAAATCGACATTGATGCCAACGCAATCGTGGCATGCGGCTGGACTCAATACCATCATTCCAGTGCAGGTTCGAACCCCTGCAGCCCTGAACAAGCCCTGCACTGGGCATGTGAAGTTTGCAAAACGATCTGCGCAATTGTCCTTTCATCTTCAATAGTAATTCCCAAGCAGCCACACTTCCAAAGGTCAAAGTTCAAGATGGAAGTGGACATTGATCTCTTGGAATATATTTGGACATATTTGGAACTAGGACTGTCTTTTTTTATCCTGGGACAATCAAAATTCCGCCAGCCTTTTTCGACCATTCGGATCGTTCAATTATGATGGTCCCAAGTGACTGTCTTTTTGTCACAGAGTTCTATGGAGAAACACACTGGAACGGGAAAGCCACAAAAATATCTACTTAAATTCTACATAGATTACATCCGTTATTTACCATTGTGGTATCCATTACATGTTATTCCCTTCTATTTGGATGTACCATACCACTGACCTTGCCATGAGTTGCGGACTTTCTTCTTGGGATGAGCGGCGTGTCCAACGGGTCGAGTTGTTCGTTGGGGAGAGGGACAAGTCGCATTGGTGGATATTAAATGATATTAAGTCAATGTTTGATACGATTATTTTTTTGATGTGGATTTCAGAGTAAATCACATTTTTATACATTTTTCTATACCACTTTGAAATCAATGTTTGACTATTACCCTCTAGTAATTTAACATAGCTATTGAAAATGGCCATTTATAGTTGATTTTCCCATTAAAACATGCCATTTTCAATAGCTATGTTAAATTACCAGAGGGTAAATCAACATATTCTGATGATGAAATCACCGTTTTTGATGGCCGATGTTTCGACCTTCCCAGAAAGCCCCTTCACCCCGATGGCGTCAGGCCGAGAGGCGGAGTCTTCTGAAAAACTTCCCGACGGCCAAGAAGGTGACGAATCCCTGGGAAGCAATGGCGAATCCAATATGGTTTCCCTACGAAACATTACTAAACCCCCCTCAAAAGCCATAGTTTAGTGATGTTTAGTATAGGGAATAAATCCGCATATGTGGACCCATTGAGAGGTGATGGTTAATATGAAAGGGGAATCGGACTATGGATCAATGCCTATGAATACAATTTTTGGGGATGGACATGAATGAACACAATGGACATCCATGTCCATCCCAGCTACTTTCATTTCGCCACATTTACAGGGTTTTGACCACCCATGTTTCAATCTTTTTTAGGGCTATGAGAATGTAGCTATAATGATTACTTGTATATTTCAGATATTTGAGGAATTGGGTACGACTGAAATGGGTATGCACCCAAATTATGGCAAATGTTAATATGGAAAAGGATCATCAACCATCAACTTTGGCAGTACCCTATTCGATAATATATTTGTATCATACAAACAAAAGATTGGTTGTGGCCTCTTAATTGTTGGCCGCAACAAAGATGGGAAGTTAGGAAGCGAAACCACTACATTCACTACATCCAAGAACCACCATTTCAGCTGATGTTTCAACCCCAAGATTGGAAGTCCAGTTTATTGAAACAATTAAAAAGACATGGTGACATGATGGATCAATATCTATAGGACCATCTTTGGAGGAGTGAACATCCAGAAACACCAGCTAATTACTTCAATGCACCAGCACCTGGGCATGCGGTCAAAAATTCGACATCCCAACTTGCATCGTTTATAGTGACATTAATGATTATTTCAAAAAAGACATGCGGTATCAGTATCAAAAAAGAAATCTGTTCACCCATGTCTGCATGAATGTAGGTGAATCTGCATTCATGGGATTCGTTTGAAAACACGGTACCTCTAAATTCACGATTAAAATCATCATTTCCACCATGAAAAAAATGCTACCCGCGGGTATACCTTGCTAATATGTTAAATATGTTTAGACACACCCATATGAATATTAATATCAGTGTTTGTCAGTTTTTTTTGAATTTCCCTTGGCATTTCCTGCCTTTTCAGACTGCCCAGTGCCATGACTCCTGACGCAGATTGCCGTTGTCCTCTTTGGGAAGCCGGACGAAGACTTCAGAGATTGGGTGAAACAGAGGACGAGGCTGGCTAAACAGAGACAGGTCAAATGGCTAAACTGCTCAACCTCCAGAGTGAGCTAACCTGGCAACGGGAGAACATGGGTCGAACATGACCGTGGAAACCCCCTATTTGGAGATCATCTTCCCATTGAACATGGATCATCTTCGTGGTATTGAAAAATCTCCGATGTTAACCGTTGGTAAACTAACATAGCCATGGAAAACCACCATGTTAAATGGGAAAATCCACTATAAATGGTGATTTTCCATAGCTATGTTAGTTTACCAGAGGGTAACCGTTGGATCCTGTGGGTTGCTGTCAGGTCTGATTATGAGGCTGCCAAAGAACAGCTGGAGCGCAGACGAAGCAGTGCCGAGGCACAGCAAAAAAGCCATGCTTTGAATGCAATGATGCTGAAATGATGACCCCCACTATGGTTGGTTGATTCGATGGTTTCTGGCGGTTTAGAAATTGGTTTTATCGTATGTTGAAACTCCTGACAGACTATGTTCAACGTACTCCTCAGCACGCTTGCAGTTCATGTTGTTATGGTTCAAAATGCTTCGCCCAAGAATTGGATGCTTCGAATGGTTCAATAGTACACGTACCCAGTTTGTGGTGGCTCCATTGGCTACCCCAATCCATGAAATTTCCAGGCTGCAGGTGAAGAACCACCGGTAGATGATTTGAAGGAGCCTCCCGAGGTCGGGCATGGGATTCCAAGGGGCGGGGCCGCGGATCTTGAAAATCGACCAATGATTGGTCGTTCAACATGGTCTGGTTGGTGGTGACTGGAACCATGGATTTTTAAATAACTTTCCATTCAGTTGGGAATGTCATCATCCCAACTGACCAACTCATATTTTTCAGAGGGGTAGGTTGAAACCACCAACCAGTAAAACACTTGGCTTTGGATTGTTTTGGGTGTTCTGAAGTTTTATGAACCACCCGAGGAATGGTTGCCCAGGTCTGACCCAGGTTTTGAGATATTCGTCGCTGTTGCATCCAGAATTGGAATTGTCCTCGCAAAGTGGCTTTCCATCATTAATCTCACCTGAATTCAACATGAACTCAATTAACCTATAAAAAATGATCTGATTGGTGGTTTGGAACATTTTTTCCATATATATTGGGAATAATCATTCCAACTGGCTAATATTTTTCAGAGGGGTTGAAACCACCAACCAGTGATAAAATGAATGTATCAATCTCACCTCCAATCAAAAGACATCAAGAATCAAATATCAGGACGGCTCAAGAGTGTCACGTCAACGCCAAGCGGTATACCTAGGTACTGTTTTATCAGATACCATCGACATCCATCGACAACAAATTAGAGATCCACAATTGCTTCTCCCAGAACATTCCCAACAAGAAGGGTGGGTGGACCAAAAATGAATTGGCTAACAGACACTTTTAAAGATGCCATCACACGCTCGGGTGGAAAGTGCGCCGCCTTATTTCAATCATATCAATGTATATACATCATCTAGTGGAGGCTGCTACCTCCCGAAGTGGGCCTTTCAGTCGCTAACCGCTAAACATCCTGGCCATCAGCCTCCGGGCTTACTGAGTAAATACAAAGAAATCATTACCTACCAGTGTTTCTCTTCGCTTTGGTCATGCTCCACATGAGCCGCCCTCAAGCTTGCCATCGAATGACGCGAGTGCAGAGGGAATACATGAGGTGGTTGATGATTCAACCAGAAAAGTTTTCACACCCTTGTTGAATTCACAAATTGATGATTCTGACAAAAGGTTGAGCTCCCGGTACTGTACTTCAGCCTTTGTACTTGTGCCTTCATGGCACTTTGTTTAATCGGAACACATTACCAAATCCGATGACCAAATCCCGATATGTGTGCGGAGCTGGGATCCCTTCTCTCCCAATAGGGACGAGTCTTAACTGAGTCGTAGCCCTAGATCGTGCTCTATGTGTATCTCTATGTGTAACACTATGTCTGCCCCTAAGGAATTTGTCCTGGTTGCACCACCACCAGTGGACCATAGTGGACCTTTTCTCAGATTCGATCAGGCTGACTTTCCCAGCAAGATGGAGGTCTCAGACAAGCCGCGGCCACAGAGTTGGTTCCCTTTCTTTCTCGGCTTCTGATGTTGATGCTATGGTTCAAACCCAAATAGCTGATCATTTGTGGATAATGATATGTATATGGTCATTGGTCGCATTGGTCGCACCTACGAACAGATTCAGAACAGTACAGTCCGTACATTCCTCTTGAAATAGTGGAAAACGACCAACATAATCCAACTGTTGGAATTACCAGATAATTTTACCATATTTTACCATATAAAACATCCATTTCTTTTTGGGGCCATTGATTGACCTAAAATTTCATCATCCAATGGTTGGACTTTTCAGGGTCCTGGCGCATGAGCTGAAGAATTTCTCCTTGCCGGACAAAGCGGAAGGCCCCGTCAACGAGGGAATGGCTAGGATGGAGGGAACCAGGGAACCATGCAAAAAAAACATTTAAAAAAACATCTGTTTCAGGTGAAATGGTTGGTGAAATGTTGGTTTTTATGTGAATATTGTGAATGGTGAATCGATTTTCTGGATGGTGAATGTATTTGGCCAGATGATCTAACACTACCCCAGTGGATTCTTGGACGGTTCAGCAGTGTCAGACAAAGACCATATGCAGATGGAAGGATCTCTTTTCTGCGCAATGCGGCAGAAAAATTGTATCTGTGGGATGGCTGAACCACTCAAGTCTAAGAGGGATATGGGGATGGTTCGAAAGTATTCAAAACTACCATACAGCCCCCCCAAAAAAAATGGACGGTTTAGGATCCTACAAATGACCAGCATTTGTGGATCCTTTGCGCCCACACTTCTTGGTCACCTCCCAACTGGTTGATGGAGTCTGGTTCAACCCGTTTCATGGTGATTCATGCATATCATTTGGTTGGTTTTTTGGAACATGTTTTATCCATTAATATTGGGAATGTCATCATCCTAAGTGGCGAAGTCATAGTCAGAGGGGTAGGTATACCAACCACCAACCAATCTTTTTTTTATATGGTTCATGCATCCCTTAAATCCTCCAGACGTTGGTCCAGACGTTGTGTGGTGCCTGGGGCCTGGAGGCTTTGACGAGATCCGATATGAATGGGCCGATGAGGCATCTCCGGGGGAAATGGAGACGGAGATCTCCGTGGTGAAAAGAAAAACACCAGTTGCATTGCAACTGATGAATAAGTGATGAATCAGCGATGAATATGAGGTTTGTCCCCGAAATTGGGGACCCACCTGGAAATCCAGCATTTCAATTCAGCATCCATGTCTGCAGGGGAGGAGGAAACTTGGCCGCCGCACATTTCGGCTGTTGTAGCCATTGCCGGCGAAGCAGCCGTTGCAGCACCGAACCACCTATTTCGCAAAGCTTTTGCGCCGGACATGGGTTCCAACTAAACATGGTGAAATTGAACATTTGAACCAACTGATGGGAAATCCGCGAATGACCGACAAGACCACGGCAATTTCATTTGATTGCATCACACAAATTCAATAAAATTCACATCTTTGCTAGTAAAGCAACCTCATTGACCAGCCATTTGCCAGCCGTTCTGCCGAGCGATTCTGGCTTAACCATGGGTTCCACATGCTGCTGTGACCGGGAGCTGGACAGACAAGTCACCTCACAGGACGACCGCGGAAATGGCTGTGTCTTGAAATAGGGTATAGCCCCAATTGTCAATGGCCATTTCACCTAAACTGGAGCTACTGTACCATATAAAGCCATATTTGGGGGATATATCCCCTTACGTAGCCCTTACACAGACCTTATGTTAGGTACCTCCACTTTAGGTTCCTGAAATGGCCATTGAAAAAAAAAGAAATTTAAGAGTATTGATAGGGGTAATTGTTGACATTGAATGGGATTGATATAGCCCCAATTATAGGAAATTAATAGGATTGATGGGGGTACACTATTTTAAGACGGAACATGATGATTATATATAATTATAGGTTAATACGGAAAATTATAATTAACACTTGGGTTTCGTGTTGCACAATTTTCAGACAAACCTAAATGTGTCCAAAGAAACCAGGAAAAACTTTGGAAAATCCAGTGGAATTGGGCAAAGCCTTGACCGTAATACTTAAGGGATGTGATCGATGTGGTCGCCGTTGCTGTGCCACTGTGGAAAGTCTCGTCGTCCTGTGGTTTTATCACCATTGTTCCGAATCCAATGGCGAGTTTGGCATACTGGAGCAACACCCACATTTGTTCATGTTCAATCCCATGGCTCTACTGGACCCAAGTCGCCGCAACGATTCCAGCCCTATGACAAGATGATCCGAGGGTGGCTGTGTCAAAATCCTGATTTTTTCCTTCTGTTCACATAGCCGGTACAGCTAAATGTTCATCCTCAAAAGATATGGCATCATAATGCATAGCAATAGCTGGTCAAATGGATCTTCATCCCCCCTTGATGCAGCAAATCCATAGATTTCAACATGGCCAAGCCTCAGGAGGCAGGCTGCCTCAGAGATGATGCACAGATTGCTGAGGCCCCAACTTCCGTTCTGTTGACATTTTCAGACACCACCTTTTTGGTTTGGTAAAGGGGAAGGGCCTCTGTCAGACCTTTGTGATCTATTTTTGGGGGAAAGATTGGGGAAAACAAAAAAAAACAAGAATTCCCAGGCACCCCAGCTCAAACTTGAGGCAAAAATGACAGGACGTGATGCCGCATGATGCCGCACCGCTGCGACTCTCCGTGCTCCTTCCAGGTACTGCGCATGGCTGAAGAGACAGTAGGTGGCTTGAGCGATTGGCAGCGTAGCTTTTGCACTCCTGAGGTTCCTAAGGGCTGGAGCGCTCGAGTCAGGGCCGTCAGGGGATGGATCAAAATTCGGGAACGCAACTCAACCGACTCAACCCATAGTCGCCGTTGGATGCCGTTGGAAGAAACTATGTGTGCATCCCAGAAGCCCAATCTTAGGGCAGGAGCAGTCTTTCACGAGTACCTAAAGTGCAAGGAATTGGTTTGCTTCGACCCCCAATGTTTGGAATTGCAGATGTTTTCTCCCCAGCTTTGCATATGCAGGTTTGAAGGTGAAGTGACTAAGCATGGCCATAGCCAAACCATTCTTTCGTTGCACGGTAAACTTCCTAGAGAAAACCCTGGGAACTTTGCCGGCCGCAGGTGTTGAGAAGGTACTTAAACGGCCGGAAGGGAGACCCTTGTGCAGCGGCAGAGATTTTGGCGAAGTCCTTGATCTGGCGAGAACAGTACAAGGACCAAAGCCCGAAGATTCTTCAGGGTTCGGAGAAGGCGTGGGCGTGTAAACAACAAGTCTTTTAGAGCGAACCAAATGAAGTCTCTGCTGAAACAGATGTTGGGCGATTTAAGATGATGTCAGAAATCCTCAAATTTTGACAAAATTTGGACATAGCCATGGGATGCCATTGTTCGGCCCATGGGCTTTTTGTCCAGACTTCCAGCGAGGATGTTCTGACCGGAAGTAGATTGCCGAAGTGGCAGGGAGACTTCAGACTTTTGTCCCAGTCCGAGGATGGCCATCCCCTTTTGTACCTGTGCTTTGGCCGGGTCAAAGCATGAGACCCCTTTGGAAAGTTATTGATTTGTTGAGTGATTTGAAGCATGTCTAGTATTTATATATATATATATAATTATATAAATATATCTTTACATGTATTTACATGTATTTACATGTTTTTACATGTTTTTTTCTGGTATTTACATGTATTTACATGATGTATTTACTATTGACACTAGCCATCAAAAATATCTGCCCAAAGTCCCTGAAATGGTTTTGGATGCAGTATGAGGGGGGTATTCCTCTGTCGGAAGTTCCTTTATTGCAAAAAAAAACAATGCAAGAAGATGCCCCCCAATGTCTTGCAGATTTTCTCACTGAAATCACTGAAATCCATGGTGTTTTTTTTCATGTGTTCCCCATGGTGGCCGCCCAGCCCAGGTGCTGTCAGCACCAGACACGCGCCTTCAACGTGTCCGACACTTTGGAGCACGTTGCAGCGGTGCTGGAGACAGCTGTGAAGACGATGCCCAAAAGTGTCCAGCAGGTGGGGGTAGCATGGGGTACCTTTCAGCAAGGGCTGGCCGTGCTTAGTATCTACGTGTCACTATTTGATATGATTTATCATGATTCAACATGATTTATCGATTTATCATGATTTATCTAATTTGATCTCTATCCATGGGGGAGTAAGCATATTGCAGGAGTTTCGGAGGACGACTTTTTGTTGGCAGCTGTAGTACTCGGATTGCCGCTGAGATGGATGTGGTTGTGGACTGCCACGGCTTCTGCTTGCGATACAACATGGACCCCCGGGTGGTCATTGGTATCGCCGAACTCCTGCGCCAACCCTACAGGGACCGCTTGAGGGTTGCCGCGGCCTCAGGATGGATAGTCCGAAAATTGGCAGTAATGGCTATATTAGAAGGGGAAGATCAACCAAGCATGGAGACATATCAAGCAAATTTGAGGAACAACATGGAACAACCAATTCTGGAGGAATCATACTGAGAATGCACTGGGCACGTGATTTGCGGAGGTTATGATGGTGGATGCGCCGATGATGATTCAGCCGGTTTGGAGCACCTGTGCAAACAAAGGATGCTGTGGTGTCATTCCATACAGATAGGAAGCACCACACATGTACTGATTGTATAATATAAATATATGTATAGTGTAATTTAATATTTCATTATATATTATATTTACATTTATATATATATATGTGTGTATAATTATACATTATGGCCGCTATACATGTAATGTTTGAGGAAGAACCAGGCAGTTGTACTTCTCATTCACAGGCGACTGATGTCTCAAAGAACGGTCAAGGCATTGCCGTCGCCCATCTCCGATCCGAGGTATTGTTTATCCTTTGTTGCCGCCTGCTACACAGAAAAAGTTTCGGTTTTTGAACGCCGATGAAGCAGGGCTGGCATTGAAGGCGTGGCAGCTGCCAACGGTGTGTGGCAGGAATTAATCAAATGAATTCCTTCTATGTCTACTTCAAGATTTAGAGCGGATTGACGAGTCGGCTCTTGAAGCAGCAGGATCCTTTGTCATGTTGCCCTTGGTGTTCAAGTTGCAATAGCAGGTCTTAAAACAACGGTGAATTGGCCGTGTAGGGTGGTGATTTGGAATCCCCAGATTCCCCTTTTTGAAGCCACCAGACAAGCATTGGTGGATTTACCTAAGCCACGCCCAAGCTGGCGTGCCACAATGCCGTTGAAGCGGGGCCAGGAACTGGGCAAGGACTGCGCTTCTACCGTGTGGCAAGTGATGCAAAGCAATCGAGGTCTACGTGGTCTCAAACCTTCCAAGCCCCGAATGCCTAGTCTCATGGCACTGGATTTGTCTGGAAAGAGGATAATATATGATTACCCCAAAAATTGATAGTGCATCATAGTGCATCCCTGTAATATATGTAATTGTTACCCCCAATTTGATAGTTGATCTGATCACTGGTCCATGTTTATCTTATTTGATCTTCATGTTTCTTTTCTCATCTGTTACCCATATTTTGGTTCCAGGTCCAGGCCCCAGGTCCACCAGGTCATACTGTACTCCCGGTCCCTGCGGCACGCCGGCACCGGATCCGAGGTGAACTGTGCCAAAGCGGCCAGATTTCAAAGTGCAACTCAGCAACGATCAGATGGACGACGCTTTGGGCGGTCGACTCGATGTGTTCTTTTGTCCAACCCCGAAATCCACATTAAATATCATTAAATGTCATAAATCAGTCATAAATCCACTGATTTTAGCATATTTTAGCGCTACGTGTATCCAACTTTTTTGGAAGTATCCGGGTTTGGGGTAGCCAATATTGACACAATTATGCACTTCCTATGTTTTGCCACTGAATTAGTTCTCTTTGATGCATGCAGCTTTCGCGATGCTCAAGCATGTCCAAGCCGTGTTCAATGTGTTCTACCTCAGGTCAAGAATTAGATGACATTGATGCGGGCATCCAAAACAGTGCCGAGAAATGTGGGATTGCACAGAACAGCTGCAGACCAGAGCCTGGAGCACTCCGCTCCTGGAGTTTTTGCCGTCGGCGCATGCGGCCGAGGCGCCCTGACTAACTGTCAAGGTCCTGTGGCGAAAATCTTTCCATCCAGCCAACGATCATTCACGTGTGCGTTGGCTGGTTCCTTTCAACTCTTGCAATTCGCAGAACATCTCAAAACTATATCAGACTTTTTACTTTCACCTTGTCACCTTGACTATTTGTGCCTATATTATACATACGTATATATATATATATATACACATTATACACATTACATACGCCTTGGCATTCAGATGTACTAAGTATGTAAGTGTCCCAAGAGAGTGGAGGTGTTTTGTGATAAGCCAAGCAACTTTCGAGCTTCGCCTAGCAGTTTGATGATTTTGCAGTAGGCGTTCCCTTCAGATTTGTACATACGACTTCTGAAGGTGGTGCTTCGCACTCGACCACGGTTCTCTTTTTGCATGGCAAACGGTAAACACGAACTTAAAAACGAACTTTGTACAGTACAGAGGACTTGCAGGACCTACTGTGTCCTAAAAGTGCAGAGATGAGGGTAAAGCTGCTGGCTACAGGATGGAGCTGACATGAGTTCGCATTTTCCATCATTTTCTGCAGTTGACATCCAGGGGGGTCCAGCCAGCGCATGGTCAACATATGTCAACATTGACCAAAGTGACGAGACATCGGAAGATGTAAGACCGGATGTAAGGCCAAGGAATTCACAGCAATTTCAATCCAGGCCCAGTCTGGATTGATAAGTTCAGGCATTTTCACGGGGACTATTCACTATTCAGATCTATCGATAATGTATAAAAATTGAATGTATTAATTGGGGATCACCAAAAATCATGATCAATCATTCATGTGTCACATACATGATGACAATCCTCATGAAAGCCAGCGGTTCTCGTTTGAAGACCTGCCGACCTGCCGGAGAAGTTCGAAGACAGCCAGCTGTTTTCAAGTGAAAACTCCGCCAGAATGGATTCCAGTAGACAGTTTTTGGATCAGGCATGAAACATCACGAAACATAGATCTGGATAAATGATAACGACCTCACTGCGATCCCTCTGCGACCTCACTGGAATGATGGTTAGTGCTGGTAGGGGATAACAATCCCAAAATAGGCTTGTTTCATGTTGTTTCAGATTATATAACATAGTGAATTATTTGAAATTACCCAGATACATGAAGTGGGTCAAGGACTTTGAAGGAATAGCTTTAAAGAAGTGACGGCAGAATCCTTGCCTTGTAATGCCACAGGCATTTTTCTGGTTGAGCCATGGGGATTGTGACGCGCTTGTTCTTGTTGATGGCATTGCTGGCAGCAAGTGTCACTTGCTTCAGATCAGACACAACTACGGCGGCTGGAAGGGTACCGTCATTAGTCATTAGTGTGGCTAGTTTTCAAAATGCCACTCAAAGCGGAGACAACAGAACTTGTGAATATCACGAGATAGAAGGACAAGAACGAAATGTAAAGAGTACCGGTACCGGCGTATGTTCCCAATTTGATGTCCAATAAAGCTGGTGTAATGAAATTGACAATGCCGAAAAGTGTTTTTTTTTGCCATAACTGATTTTGAGACTCGATACTGGTGGTCATCGCCAAGCAGTTTCTTCCCGTACTTAGCCCTTGATGCCCTTTAATGAACTTGGGTATCGGATATCGCAGATTGAGATCCTACTTGAATGTGCGTCCAATGCGACATGGCCATGGCACGGGCGGACTTAGGCCACTTTGGCCACTGGTTTTTTTGCGATGCACTACAAGGCGGGTCTTCGTCAGCATTTGACCTGGAGAATGTGTTGGAACTGTCCATTGTTCCAAGTGTTGGTTTCACGACACGGAAAACTCCCTGGGATACTGAAAAATGTGGTCCAACATTGCAGTATGCGCGTATTTCGTGTATCCGAAAACCAATCGTTTTACGGAGCAAATTTGGATGCATTTGATCTTTCGGTCGCCCATAACTTTGAAGACCCTCAACTACAATTTTCACCCACTATCAAGCAGTCTGTACCTTGATTTTGACATAATTTAACATATGGTAACATAATTATTTTAATATTCACTAATCATTTACCCATATTTACCCCTATTCTGCCTATTCACCAATGATTTGCAAATATGTTCACCAAAAAAGAAAACTGCCTATTCCCCAATGATTTGCAAATATGTTCACCAAAAAAAACAACATCTGGGGAATTTCTCATGTTGACCTCGTCGTTTGCCTCGTCGAAGTTACGCGTTGGGCGTTTTTTTTCCAGGTCTTTCTGGAGCTCTTGGACTTGCCGAAGTTTCGGCAGGAGATGGAGCGGTGGGGTTTCTTGACTTCAAAAAGGGGAGTTGACCATGGAAAAGGTGGTTAAATCACATTCATCATGGGTCATACCTCCATTATAATGTGGTTAAAACAATGGCCATTTGCACCATCCCCCAGTCATCACCATAAATATATAGCTGGTATGTGGGTATGGATCAATACCTATAGATATATTTTTAGTGGGATGAACATCCATAAATCCCAGCTATGACTTGGGGTGAACAAAAGGTACCAGGGTTTTGACCCATCCCCATATGTGGGTTTTGACCATGGATTTTCATGGCATTTTGGAGGTTGAACTATGTTCAACTGATCTAAGTATCATGTCTAATGGTTTAAAGCATCAACGGATGGGGATATACGTTATATAAAATATATAGTGGTTTGTTGATGACTCGATGACTATATTATGGGCTGATACTATCTTATATATTGAGGATGATCAGAACCCATCAATGGGATATGGCTTACCCAAAATGGTAATGACGAACAGTTTGCTATTGAAAACCCACCATTCAAAGAATTGGTAAACGATCGGACTACATGGGCCATGAAATCATGGGCTAACAAAACATGATAAACATGGCCTGCTGGGAAATCACCCATTGAGTTTGCTGATTTTCCCACTACGTAATATTTAGATGCCATTATCAGTGCCCAGTGGTTTTCCTGTGGTTTTCCCATCGCCATGTTTGATTCCCGGAGGAGAGACAAAAATCGGCTCTGAAAATTTGAGGGAAAACACCGTTCAATCCACCAGTTGAAAGAACCTGACATTTTCAGACAGACCCAAATTCTCCAAAAATTGAATGCTAGTTGGGAAACTGATGATAAAACCCTGGGATTTACAGCACATACTGTAGGGGTGCATGATGGTGTATGCCACCCCATGTGATGTTTGGAGCTGTTCCGGCTGGTGAAGAGCCCTGGGCTGAGGTTATGAGCAGTCAATGATGAAAGATGTTCTGAAGGCACGTGGCAAGGAGCCAGCAGAATTGCGAGACATGTGGGCAGTTTCAAAGAAGCCAGTTGATTGGTGTGTTTTTCTTTCGGGGGTCATGCTACCCAAAATTAGATAAAATTAGATTGGGGATCATCATAATCCAGTGCGGGAATCCCCACCCAATGGTAAACTAACATATAGCTATGGAAGCCCTGGATGTAGCCACGGCCCATTTGGCTCGATGATTTACCTACCCTTGGTGATTTTCCAGTTCGCTATGGGTGCTCATGGTTAATTACCAGAGGGTACCTAAAAGGGACTTCTTTCGAAAAGGTTTTGGATACGGCTCATGTAAGAGGGATCTATTTTCCTCCAACCTGCAGATGGCACGTTACTTGTAGTACCGACGTACTACTTGAATGTACGGCCCGGGTGAGTAAGTGGAATAATATACAACCCACAAGCCAGATAGAACGGAACTGATGCATAACATGTTTATTACATGTTATTACCTACTTGTTAAGTGAGATGTACCCCTGAGTATCCATCTCATTTCGGAGCTTTGTTGATTTTAGTTTCAATTGTTTGCTGCTATTCCACCAACCAGATCATTACAGGACCCCCCATAGTTGGCGATAAAAACCATGGTGTCCTGTAAATGTTCCAATACATACCCGCCGGTGTCCACAAACATGGCCATTTCTGGAAAATCCCCGAACTAAATTGGAGGCACCCTCTGGTAGTGAAACGTGGCTTGCTGGAAAATCCCCCAAATCAATGGCGCTCGTTGATTTTCCCAGCAAACTGAACCTCCATGGCTAGTTCGGGGATTTCGAGACATCGCTATGTTTGATTACCCTAGGATACAGTAATTGACTATTATCAATCACTATTGTACATAATCCATGATCAACCGTTATCAACCACTATCAACCATTACCATTACCACTTCCTGAATTCACGCCGGTTGGCAGAAATCGCAACGGGTTCCTTCGCGGTTCCAGGAGTATGTGATCTTCCTTCGCTGTGGTGCTGGAGCAATTGCAGTGACTTTGGCAGCTGGACAAGGATTCCGAGGCGCACAGCGAAGGCAGCAAAGGCAGAGTGTAGGATTTCTTCCATGAGATCAACCCAAAAGGACCCAAAATATCACATCCCAAAACGATATGATATATATAT
>Ga0126342_10007092_pt1 | contig 19953 bp, 27 predicted proteins | sample Cyp1metagenome_FD_92528 | JGI IMG/M metagenome (GOLD analysis project Ga0126342, IMG submission 92528) | Coral microbial communities from Lord Howe Island, Old Settlement Bay, Australia - Cyphastrea 1 metagenome | ecosystem: Host-associated > Invertebrates > Cnidaria > Coral ... | reverse complement strand
TATAATATATATATTATATATATATATATATATATATATATATATATATATATATATATATATGTATATATATATGTATATATAATTATATAATATATAACTATATATATAATATTATATATATATATATATTATCAATGCATATATCATAAGAGATCAAACATCTATCATTTTCGTCAGCGTCGTCACGTCGGCTGGCCTCGGCCTCATCGCCTTTCAGCTGGTTGGCCTTGAAGGCCGAGAAGATGCCCGGGTAGTAGGCCAGCTTCCCTCGCAGATCGCCATGTTCGCCCGGAGAAGGTGAAGGACTTTTTTCGTTTCTGACCAAAAAAAAACGGGTGAGAAATTGGAAAAATTGAAGAAACTTATATACTATAGTTATATTATATAATAACATTATATTATATGATATTATATTATATTATACTATATTATATTATATTATATTATATAACTATGAATAACTATGATAACGGGTGAAGAAAAAAACATCCAGTGAAGACATGACTGAGAAATGAGTTTGTTTGTTCATCTCAGTGAAAAGTTGAGCTATCAGTGAAAAGCTGAGCTATCACGCTGAATGCAGCAGAAGCCCTGGCCTTTTTGAGAACTGGGCGAGAAATGGACCACGTCCTCGACATGGAAATTGGATCTTCAAAAACGAGCTGCTGGGTAACAAATGATGAGTCTACGTCATACTATACCCATGCTGGAGGCAGAACATTGATGACATATGATGACATATATGAACAGAACAGGCTGGACCGCCTCCAAAAAGGGAACGTCGGCAAAACATCGAAAGCAGTGAGTCATCAAAAGCTGATCAACAGTTGTTGGTCCACCATGTTGCTATGAACACTTTGCCGAGTCTCTGTACAAACGAGATCCAGAAAGTCCGGGTCATGCGAAACAATCATTGCCGCTCCCTGACCATCGCCGCAAGTCCTTGTGGCATCAAAATTGGCTTGTATTTGAATGACTTCAAAAGCTGTCGATTTGTTCAAGGCTGCTGGCCTAACTCTGCATACCTCTAAAAATACGGATTGAATCTGGATTCTGTGTGGTTCTGCTTGCAGTGTACTTACTTGGAGAAACATGACTGTACAATATATCATGTGTGGATAAAGCAACCCCAAAAAGATAGAAAAGTTGTACATCTGGAAATAAGAGGTAAATACCATGTAACCATGTATACCATCCCGGAAACATGGTTCTATCTTTTTGGGGATTGCTATATGTATATGTATGTGTATATACAATAGTATTGAATATGGGAACGAAATTATGGAAGCGAAACTGTGAAGCTGGACGCAATGAAAAACCAACTTGGTTGAAGCTCAACGATGAGAAGTCCTGGAGAGTGCTGGCCCTGTTAGGCCACTTGCAAACTCATTGGTCTCTTAACTTCGACATGGCTATGAGTCAAAACCCTGGTACCCTAAGTGATTTAAAAATCTGACAATAGCTGGCTTCTCCTGGTTAATGGTTATTCCCCCAGGTAATGTGATTAAAACAACAATAAACCATCCCCCAAATCCCCATAGATAAGTGGTATAAGCCATTCCCAAATGGGTAGTTTATTATATATTGGATTATATTGGTTTAACATGGTTTATATAACCACATTAATAGCTAATGCCCTGCAGTATCCCCACATCTTTCGCCGTGCTCATCGTAGCATCGACTTGATGAAGTCCACGAGCCATCGCACACCTTCAGCGTCCAAATGATTGGTTGGCTCGTCCAACAGTAGGAGATTCGCCTGGCGAGCTGCTACCGTCCTTAACCGGTTGCCCCCCAACCCAAAAATGATGAAAAGGACGTGAAAACAGGAAATGATGGAAATGGTTGGTTTTTTCATTTTTGGTGGTTTACGTGGAAAAAATGACAGGAAAGCCCCATATTTCATGGTAAAAACACCCATGGGTTTCCTGTGGATTTTCTGAGGAAATGGATCCAATCCGCATCAATCTGCCTTCCGCGCCACAGCACATGCCAAGGCCAAACGCATCTGCCATCCACCGCTCAACTCCAACACGGCTTTACCCATTTGGTCCTGAGGTCAGTAATGGTTGGGAATAGTACTGGCTACTGCTTAGTAATGGTTAATAAGAGTTACTGATGTTCCTGGTGTTAGTATTGGTTTTAATACTGGCTAATAAAATGCTACTAATAATGGTTAATACATACACACATAAGCACGAGAATTGTATAGAAATTTGCAGAGCAGTTTCACCAGCTATGCAAATTGACCTGCTTAAACGTGTTGATGTCATTTGATTTTTAGTATAAAACCATCCAATTTGCGGGTCAATCCTCTTGCGCCATCATCCTTTGAGAAGTGCCTGTTGACCTGCTGTCATCCCCTTTCTGCTGATTGATATATCTACAAGTACTCTTTTCATGTCGTTTCCACATTCATATTGGACTAGTTCATCATCCCCATTAAAGCAGTTTCCGGAACCAAAAACTTTCACCACCAAGAGAGGTCAACTGTTCAGCGTCTCCTCAGTCTCGAAGCCCATGATGTGCAAAGCCTTCTCCATTTCCTCTGCTGAAGCCGCATCTTCTCCAACATTGCGCTGCGACACGTAGTCGCAAACCTCGAAACTTGACTGGTGATGTTTCCCGAATTCCCAGAGAACTAAAAAGGGATTGCGGATTGAGGTAGATACTTGTCCCATCTTTCCCCTTTGTGAAAAAACATCATCAAGACTACCTTGTGAGGGCCGCAAAAATAGACAATTTAACATGATTTAACCACTCTTCAACCACCAGTTCAGGTGATGTATTACCCCTTAAAAACTGCAAACATAAGGACCTGGAATTGGAACAGAACCGCGATGTTGCCTGAAAGAGCCTGAGCATTCTGAGGATAATAAAAGAAAAAAGGATAAAAAAGGATGCAAAGAGTGCTTAAATTGATGGTAGTCTGTCCAAATCTTTCCATCTCCAGAAAATCTCCATGACTCGACCCTTGGGTTTTCACTATCGTCACTATCGCTAGGTAAGATGAGGCATTTGAACTTCAGGGATACCTTTCGAATAGGTAAACCATGGTAAACCCATGGTAAACCCACTGTTTCTGGGCATCCACGTCCTCTATGACTCTATGATCCAATGCAGCTCCCGACCTTTGTTGACCGTCGCACGCCCTGCAGAATTGCCTGGCCCAAGGTCGGGGTGACACGAACGGCTCACATGGAAGCTGGAAGGTTTTGATGGTTGGAAAATCGATCAAATTTCAAGGTGTAAGATGCTCCTCTGAGCCAATTCCATGGTTCCAAACCTTTAAAAATACCATAAAATACCATAAAATACCTTAAAGATCCTTAAAGCATGGAAAAACCTCTGGGTTCCAACTCGTCTTCAACTTCAGACACACTTTCTATTTTTAAGCATTCCAAAACCTGGCAGCGATGCATAAAAACCAGGCCTCATGGCGAAGCAAAACCACTCGAAGATCAGGAAACCCAGAGATATCTTTGCTGGCAATCCTGGATGGCACCGTCGAAAATGGTTATGAAAATGGCCAGTTTTTTTCTTCCTGGATTTCATGGATTTCATGGGAATTAATAATTTAATAGCAATGAACATATCAAGATTGTTATTGGTGTTCTTGTTCCCTGGCATTCATCAAATTGATATTGGATCGAAAAAACAAACAACATCTGTCCTTGTTTTTTTTTGGGATTTTGCAAAGATACCCTCCAGCAATCTGACATGTTTATACTTTTTATCTGACATATCTGACATGGCATCGCTTCATTCCATCCTTTACACCAACTTTACACTAATCTTCTCCGGTGATGTCTTGATGTTTTCCACCTGGCGCACCTGGCCATCAATGTGGTCTTTCCAGAACCATTGGAGCCAATCACTCCGTAGCGGTGTCCGCGCCTGCGCCGTTGCGAACCGCAATCATCGATCATCCAATCCGCAGAATGGGCGGAGATCAATAACCATCTCAGAGATCCAGATATATTGGGATATGTATCTACATTCTACATGGTATGATGTAATATAGTAACAAAATACAATATTATATATATATCATACGATTAGATATGACAAGATGTGACATGACATGATCTGACATGGCATGGTATGATGTGACGCTATAATGACACTATATGATAGGTCATGAAATGATACGATACAATATGCTATGATGAACATGCACTTGAAACTGCCAGATAACAACGATAAGATACATTGTGTTCGAAACACTTTGTCCTGCATGAATAGCATGTCTCAAACTCTGCACACTTGGCTCAACAAATACCACTTTGACCCTAGCCTGATCTCTAGACACGCACCCCGCAGCAATGGCTCTGGACTGCCACCGTACATTAGCAAGAGATTCCTGGGCTGGATTCAGCCACAAAACCGGCACACATCTGAGGGCTCCCTGATCAAACTCCGAAACATCTCAGATCCCACCTTTTACACCCGGATTCCTCATCGGCCAGGCCCCCTTTTCAAAGTCAACACTCATTTGGCCAAAATTTGGCCAACATCCCATCATATCACTATCATATCCCATCCCAGCTGACTCTGCTGTCCAAGGAGCGGCACATAACATAAAAACTCTTCATCCACGGCGCCCTGCTCTGCCGGCTCCGCAGCATCTGCTCCGACCGGTGCAGCAGCCTGGGCATGTCCAAATGTCACTTGTTTGCTGAGGATTTATCTTCAAGGATAGCATTTGGATGCATTTGATGTCAATTTTTAGTATTAAGATGTATTAAGATATATTAAGATGTATTAAGTGCATCTGAATGCCCATAAAGTCCATCGATTTTGGGGTTGAACGGATGATCACCCCGATTTCAGAGCTTGGATCGAAACCAAAAACCAACAGGACACGGCGTACGGCCTCGACCACTTTGGCACAGAGGGCTCGGGCGTCTTCTGTGGAGACTTCGTACTCTTCCAACATGGGCAAGAAGCCCTCCTTCAGAAAGCTTCAACACATCGCAAAAACGTCAAACCCCCAAGGCCTCAATCGGCCTCAATGGTGAACAAGAAAAAAAGAACCGCAAAAACACGGGATGATTCTTCCGAAACAGAATGTTGCTGGCGCTTTAAATCATCCCTAAATGGTTTGTTAGAGATCTGAACGGAAGATGCATACAATATCATACAACTTGTAACGGTGCCACCTCCAATTCCCGTCTCAATGACTCCGCGTCATTGAAATCTTCCACCAGCGACACAGCCATATTGGCCAGGTAGTCCTGAGCACAAGGGGAAAAGGTGAAGGTCGCCACAACTGGTCAATGCAGATCTTTACTGAAGTACTGAATTTATAACAATCATTAACAATCTACAGTAGTGTGTATATATATATACATATACATATATATTCATATATAATCTATATTAGCCATATCTGTATCATTTATATATATATATATGTATATACAAACATTGCTGATATGGCTGATAATCATATATGATCTATAATATATATATATATATTATATATATATTGTCCACATATATATATATATATAATGTACATATATATATATATATAATCCATATATAATCCATGTATATATATATTGGAAGAAAATCAGCACTATCAGCAATGTTTTTGCACCGAAAACGCGCCGAGGCTCGATAGCATCTTCATCTGCTGGGCAACTCTGCTTCACAGCTTGCCTGGGCCCAAGGGGTTGAACCCAGCGCTGGGTATATTATATATATATATGTACACAAATACAATAGGATGAAAAAAAAAGATTACGGTGGTTTGCTGATCCCCGAAGAGCTAAATAAAACTCTTAAAACAGGGTTGTGTGTGATGTTGTGTGGTACATCTATCTGCCCCAACAACACTAAAGACAACATGGATGTCTATAATCTATCATAATTATTATATGCAGTCAGGATGTGTGCATTTCCAGTTTACAGATGTTTCTCGCGTACCCAGTTTTGACTGGCTGCCACATGCACCACAGTCAAAACTTTGAATGCAGTATGGTCATCCAAGCCAACACAGACCATGATCAAAGAGGTTGTCTCAACAGATTGAACTTCCAACAGATTGAGCACAATTCGCAGCAAACATCCCCAGTCTTAACATGAACAGAGGGAACGGGACCCGTTCCGACGACCGCCTCACTTTGTCTTCTCTGCTAACCTCTGGCGCCACCTGGCTATGCTGGATCCAGTCCATCAACTCGTGGCTCGTGTCTCAAAGCTCAGGACTCGTGTCGTTATGGTACCGTGAAACTAGCAGGGCCCCCTGGTTCTCGAACAGAATTCATGTTTCGGAACGCATTGATACACCTTCAAACGTTCTATCTCATTGTTAGATTGCCATCAGCGCGGACCTTTGGAGCCAAGCCAGTGCCAACCCGAAATTCCGATCGCAGCTGGTTTCATCTGGAATTGTCTTGTTAGCACTCCCAAATTGCATGTGGAAGTAATGGTACCACATCGTTCATATACCATCTTGGAAATCTTAGAATCTTAATTAATCATCTTGGATATCCATAGAGATCTTAGTGAACGAATCACAAGAAGTTTGGGGTATTCTTCCACGCTCGCACCTTTCGCTTGGGCGGCGCAAAGACCGAGGCTAAAGTGGGCGCATTGCCAATCTTGCAGGGACTGATCAAGTTCGATGGGATCGCAGAACAAGGGTTACTTTGACGGCGGACATATTTCTTCAGACTGTCTGTGTTTCTGGAAGATTTTCAGGGGACAAGGCCTGATACACTGGCAGTTCTCCTTTGCTTCCAACAAAAGAAAAACTAGTGCCAACAGCAGACGAACATCTCCCTGGGTTCGTCGGTGGGTTTCCAGGTATTGTTCGAGGCGCCCCTGTCCAAGAAGAACATCCAAAAACATAGACCCTGCAGAAGGAGATGGACATCTTTCCTTTTGGGTGGGCATCCATCTTGGCCATCGTGGCATTTGTATGCATCTGTCACCTCGTGAACATTTGTGAACATCTTTAAACTATCCAATTCGGACTTTTTGGGGGTGCGCAGTCAAATGGGGAATAACATGGAATAACATGGAATAACATGGAATAACATGGAATAACATGGAATAACATGGAATAACGGATGTTTTCTGTTTTTTTCAACATCAAACAGCAATTTGGGTCCCCAAGACATGAAAAAAAACAAAAACTGCGACATGACAAAGCCGCATCGCCTCAGGTGGCTTTGCTCGGGGCCGCATGGCATGCGACTTCAAGGTTTTATTTTAATTGTGCAAATTGTGCTCACCTCATGTGTTGATTCTGATTTTGTGATTTTTACAAACAAACATCGACTGGGTTTGCCCAAATTCTGGTACTTCAGAATCCAAGAACTCATATCATTTGAGATGCCCATGGGACAAACCCAACTATGTCCAATTTCGCAAAGCTGCGTGTGGAACACTTCCGGACTCGCTCTGCCACTTTGATTCACAGTGGCATCATGAACGGCTCTTACTCAAAGCAATTGTGCCGCCAGCTGAGCCAAATGTGCAAAATCCATGCGCCAACCACAGATGGCCTTTTCTCCAAAGACATTACAAATCACGCAACAAATCTATCCAAATCCTGCCAAAAACCAACCAAAACCCACAAAAAAAAGAATCAATCCCACCAAAACCTTACCGTAGCACAAACACACCAAAACCCACCCAACCACTCACCAAAACCCTACCAAAAATCATGTCAAACACCCACCAAAACCCACCCAAAAAACTAAACTACCAAAACCATACCAAAAACCCACCAAAACCCCAACAAAGACTATGCAACAAGACTCACCACAACCCAATCAAAAGCCGACCAAGACACACAAAAGCCAACCAAAACCTTAACAAATACCCCCCACATCCCGACCGAAAACCTACCAAAACCCAATCAAACACCATCCAAAAACCAACCGAAACCCGAACGCACCAAAATGAAAACCAACCTCCTCAAATACCCCAAACCCATGAAAACCCTATCACACAGCCACAGAAACACCCAAGAGCCAAGCCTCGACCTCTGCCTGCGAACTTTGTCGAAGGCTGCGCAGGAAGGCGGCCACCTGCAAGGTTTGAAAATGTTCGAAAGGATGCTGATGACAACGCAAGGGGCCACCTTGTTGTTTTTTTAATGTCCGAAACTGGAACCCCCTTTCGGCTTAGATTCATTCGCAACCCATATGTCTCTGTCTCATATTCTCCTCATTCTCCACATGGTTTTAAAAACCCAAGGTCTGTTAGCCATTGCCCATCATTGCCCTTTGCCCTTGGTTGCAAGGGCCTTCTTTCGGGTTCCTCCAGCTGCTCGTTTTCGGGGACCTAAAGGGTAGTCTCTGAGGATCTTCAACGGAACAGCTTCCAATGGGGTTTACCCTCAATTCATCTATCACGCTTGAAAGAAATCTAGCACGGCCATGGAAATCCAAGCAAATGCAACAGTGTAGTTTTCTTCCCTGTACATGGGTCATTCCAGCTGTCAATCCTGAGTTTCATGCTGGAGGCTGCCATTCGAGTCCTGGTGAAGCTACTTTGGCGCTACTTTCAATGCGCCTACCAGGATCCAGGTGGTGGAGCCGTAACTCTCGCGATCCAATTCTGAAATGACGCTAGTAAAACACACAAGTAGTAGGAACATGTAGGAACCATAGGAACCATGCTGAGCCATAAGAACCATGATCAGCCAGAATTTCTCTATTGATTGACGCCTCCTTATTTGCAGGTGTCTTTATCATAGGCAAAAATCAGAGAACAGCTAAATCCCTGCTGTCATGGCATCACATCAGCATCAAGGAAACCAGCTTCATGTCAGCCATGTCGCGACCTTCCTGCCGTTCATTCTGCAGATGTTGTGAAGTTGGCAGTTCTGTTTCTATACCAACTTTCATAGTTGGTGAATCCCCCACATGTTTCCCATATATATATATATATTAGTCAGATGATTTTCCCATATTTAAGTATTGGCATTTTCCAGCAATTTTTCGTCAACTTCCCTGCTTCTTGATGTTCACCTGTCGCCCAAACAGCATTGCTACCCGGCACAGCAACAGGCCGGTCTCCTAATCGCTGGCCTGGGAGCAGCATCATGCGCCATGGAAACTCATGAAAACATGGCGAGTCTCCTCTGCATGTTCAACCCAACAGAAATAGACAGAAATCATCTGGCTCGTCAAAAATGAAAACCTAGAAATAGACTCATCGAAATCTCATAGATCTCATTTATTTTTGCGTGTTCCTGTGACAAATTCCGCTCACTTTCTGAAATGCAAAATCTTGACTTCTTGCCATCTTCCTGTGCAACTCCGTGATATGTTCAACACAACTCATCACAACTCCCCGGATGATGCCCTGCTCCACCGAGCCCAAATGCAGTTGCACTCGGCAGCGAGTCTTCTTTGAAATCGAGTCGTCTATATCGGATGTAGACGGGAAATTCACGTCTACTGATCACTTCTTATCACTTCTGATCACTTCTGATCACTTCAAATTTTGGGTGTCCCAATGTTGACCCATATCCTGGGGATGAAGCTGCGCCCTTTTGTCCAGAAGCTGCATCTGTCTGCACCGGCTTTGCCAAGCTGTGCGCGGTGACATCAACGATAAAAGGATAACTGTTGCCTCAATCTCTGCTCTTGCTACTACCATACTGCTGGTGTTCATTGCAATTTAGTCGATATATGTCGATATTTGATCCTTTCCAGTGTTCCAGGATTCCAGAGGCAGGAAATAGATGGAAATAGCATTATCGCCAGCAAGCCTTCCCTTGGGGTAGGCTCCGCGAAGGCCAAAAAACTGAAAAGCGGTCAATGGCGGCTTGGCCACCACAGCCGAGGTCAATCTCAATGTATCTTTTACACGCGTGCCACAGTGGAGCCAGGAAGCTGAAATCAAGTTGAGCAAGCCATGCAGCGTCATAGCACATTTTTTCTTGAACCATGTGAATCATGCATCATGCTCGGTTGAAGTACTCCAATCAGAATCCAGGTTCATTTCTGCAAGCCGCATCCCAAACAGGTAGTGTCTCACTTCGAACCTCCCAGGGCGGCAAACGGTGAAAAAGTTGCAGGATGTTTAATGACCTCCCAGCAACGTTTCCGCCTCAGAAGCCCTCATTTTCAATGGCCGCCAGTTGCCAGAACTCCTGGGACCCATAGTTCTTGGGTCATGCTGCGGAATTCATAGATATCATGGTCACCGTGGTCACCAAAAATGTTCAAAAAACGCTTGTGTTTCTAAGTGGATCGAGGCAATTTTAAATGCCCAAGACTCCAAAACCCCGCTTTCATGGGCTTTCATGGGCTTTCATGGGCTTTCATGAGGTGTTTTCCCCAGAGGTCCTGTAAAGGATTGCGACCCGGTGCAACGACCTACAAAGAATCTCGCCAAAGTCATGGAATCCTCCCCAGTCCCTGCTTCACATACAAAAGTGATTTCATGTAATTTCCCTGATGTCCAACGATTTCTGGCGTGTGGAGATGTTGGACATGTTTCGAACCCCTTTGAAATTTTGGTGTTTATCATTATTTTCCAGGTTAAAATTGCTATTTGGTGACATGCCACTATGCCCCATCTTGAAACAAACCCGTGGGGGCCATCCCCGACGACAGCCAGGCCTTTTCAGCCTGGCGGAGCTGAGGGATACAAGGAATGTGACCAATCAAACCGGGCTTCGAACCAGCGAACTCTTGTTACCCTGCCATAAATTCAACATACACGTACCATCACATACCTATGGAAAATCAACATGTCTATATAATAGGTACATTACCATGCTTAGTCAAAACTTCAGATTTTTGTGGATGCAAAGATTGACAACTCTCGAATTTGCAGGGGAATCATCCATTTTCGGGAGGTCACCAAGTCCCAGTCTGTAGCTTCCTCTAATTCCAGGATGTCGACCTGTGAAGTCATGCACAGGAATGGGTCAAAATTGCTCAGAGTATGTCGAGACCGACCTATTGATGTTCCTACATTTGGGAGGATGAATGTCCAGCAATACGAGCTATTTTGATGTGAACAAGATAGCTTTGTCTCAAGGGTACGAGTACCCCATTGGCCATAAATTGGGGCCTGATTTTTGGTCCGTCCCTCCCCCAAAAAGCTGGTGATCTTTGATCATTTATGACCCATCACCCAACAGGGGATGCGATCATAAAATAGCTTCACTTGGGTGTCTCTGAAAATAGCAGACCTACATCAAATCCCATAGTTTATCATCATTTTCCCATAATTTTCCCATTGAATGGCTGTTGAAACGATATCCCCCACCATCCAAACCATCCAAACCATCAAACCATGTGACCCTTGCCACCTCCCGCACAGCCGCACCCCTTTCAGCACTTTTGCTATCACGTGCAGCTCCTGGCATGGGATCCCAGCTACGTTGGGATAACCCCCGACGAAATTACTTTCTTCGAGTGATCCCCACCAACTGATATTCTATCTGACACATATTCTGACATTGGCATTCTATCTGACATATATTCTGACATTCTATCTGGCATTCTTTGTGGCGTTCTATCTGACATCTGGCGCTCGCCATTGAGGTCCGCCAGCGCTGAGATCTGGCGCACGCTGTTGAGGTCCGGCAATGCCCACTGAGATCCGGAGCTCGCAGTTGAGATCCGAGGCTGGAGGAGAAGGAGAAGGAGGAGGAAGCAACTCTGATAAAGTCTAGAGACCCTCACCTGGCAGGTGGGGAAAAATGGTTGTGATGCACTTTCCAACTGAGATGATCCTCCACTGTGGCAGGCCATGACACCTACAAAGTCATGTCCAATCATCTGAGACAAGACCTTACTTGAGTAAACAAATCAAATCTCAAGTTGGAAAAATGAACTGAAATCCAAAGTCATCTAAAGATAACTAGAGTCTATTTCATATTCAACCTGAACCACCAGAACCAACACAATTGATCATCCCTGATGTCTGGGAACCCGGCCTTCTCGATCATTGCCCAGAAATTCAGACAACACCTTCCACCAGCTCAGGGGAACTTGAGGAAACTCTATGTGATGTCAAGTTGTTTGGTGTCGTGTCGCCAAGCGCATCACCCTGCCTTAGACAGCACTTCAGTGGGCACCATTCCCAGCTGACAACTCGTGATGTTTAACCTCAGTGATGCCCATTCTCAACTTCAAGTTCAACTTACTGAGTTAATGTCAACCCCAGATTAATAAACCCAAATCTGTCTAGGGGTTTATTAATTGTGATGGTTCCATAAATAAACAGCCTAGGGGTGTATTAATCTGGGGTTGACATTGCTGTCTTCAGACGAAGTGAAATATATTGAACGTTCATGAACTTTGTGAGGTCAAGTTGACACATCAAGGTGGACATTTTGGACATTTCAGTGAGCTACCGCTGGCCTGTACCATGCAGATCTCAATCGACGGCAGGCGTGGATCATAATCACGGACTCCTGAGACGCCTGCAGACCCGATGGGTGTAGATCGACAAAGATTGGTTGAAAAATAAGACGGTCCGGGCCAGGATCGATACTTTTCTTTTTGAACCATTGTAAACCAGGGACCTGTGGGGTCAAGGTGTTCCACTCGTTTGCAAGGTTGAAGTACATCCAGCGATGAAAAAGCCAAGTTGACGCTCCTGGGTCTAAGCCAGAAAAATATTGAACTCACACGCAAATCATATCATTTTAAAGATGTTCAAAGAATAGAGGGATAACATACTATGTTTGTTCTACATAATGAGCAACTCAAGTACAGCCTTTGCCTCAAACTTTGCCCTCTAATGGGTTGGTCCAACTCTCATGAGAAGGCTGGGACAATTTGGATCTTTCCAACCAACCAGCTGAAGATTCAACCAGCAGAATTGGATGATCTTCCCACATTGGTTTGGAAGTCATAAGAATCTTTGAAACCATGAATCATTTATGGGCATGGATGCTCTTTGACAAATGGGCCCTGTGTGCCACTCAAGCCTGTGGGTCTGATGAAGTCATCGTGGAATTCCACATCTCTTCGATCTCTGACAAATACAGGACCACCTGATGTGAACCGTGCCGCCACGGCAGATACCAAATCTCCAGAACTGTCGAACCTCTTGAAACTTTGTGTGGCTAAGTTTTTGCGTTTTACCGGTTTCCTATGTTTCCTGTTCCCCGTCGCTGTCTGCACCGAACAACCCTTCCACCGGCCATGGAGCCCCCACACGTGTGCACAGAATGTCCATGGCAGGCACTGGTTGCAACTCCAGCAGAGCAGTTTGAACGCTCGCCTCACCGCGGCACTCAGTGGCTCTGCCACTTTGAAGTTCAAACTCTGGTGGGCCGACCAGAAGAAAAACGGTTTGAAAAGATCATCAACTGCCATCAACTACCTGTGACCAGAGGCTACAAGGAGTTTGCAGTAGACTGGGTGAATCTGGCATCAAACAGCATAGAACTATTTTGAAGGCAGGTTGCTATACCATGCTCTGATTCGCCGAAAAAAACCCGAGCAGACCGCAGGAGTTCCCGTGCCTGCCAATTGGTTCGAATCCTCTCGGGGATCTTCAGGACGGTGCCCAGCTCCTATGAGGCGAGGCTGCCGCTAAAGAAGCTGGTCGTAAAGGGGCGCGTAAAGAAACATCCAGTTTGTGTATTTTCAGGTTTCAGCTGGGGTTATGCCTATAACTATAACGCCCAAGTAGACTGATAAACTTAAAAGGAATGCTAAACACCGTTGAGCGCAGCAACTCTAGCTACTTTTTGCCTGAGCCGCATCAGCTGTGGTACATGCTATATTACATGGTGTTATACCCGGGGTGCAAATACACCCCCGTCAGGTGAGCCGGAACGGCAAGACTGCCCACTTACCAGGGCGAGACCGTTAAGGTCTGCCTTGCCGACATAGCTCGCTTGCAGCCTGAGGTAAACACCCGAATTGCGGCTTTGTACAAAAGTCAATCGATCGTCATTGCAAGGTGCTTCTGACTTATCCCTCTTCCCACTCAGTTCGGCCATGCTCACCTTTTGGTACCAGCGCCCATGCCACTTCTGCCACTCTCCCGTGTAGCGGCGATCTTGGTGAGATTGCTCAGGGCGGTCAAGCCACACACTTGCTGACGTTGATGAGGATGCTGCTTCCACTTTCGGTGATGTTCGGGCAACCGGGTTAGCGGTGCCTTCTTTTTGCAGGACCCTGGCCGTAGGCAGCAGTTTGTTCGGCCTTTCGCTTGGCCTCGTTCTTCTCTTTTGCACGATCTGACTGCTGTTTCTTTTCAAAAGCGTTGGCTTTGTACGAATCCAGGTTGGTGTCCTTGATGTACCGAAGGTGGCGCTTGGCGTCATCGACCTTCACCTGATCAATCCCTGTGTTTGACATCAGCAGATTGTAGTGAGGATTCCTTTCGAGGTAATCAATGTATTCTTCCTCACTGTAGATTTCCGTTCTGTACATATACAACCAAGGTTGATCGATGTAACGGAATCTGTCAGGCAGGTCAAGGCGGCCATCCAGGTCCAGGGAAGCGAGCCGCATTGCATTGTGTTCCACTTGCGAAGCCTCAGAGACACCCATCTTCACCTTGAGCTCTCGTGCGGTCGGGCTTTGGCAAATGAGCTGAACGAAGAAGATCATATCGTTCACCGTGCACAGTCATACTCATTTTCTCCCTCAGCCAGCAAGCTTTCTGCAAATGTAGCATCTTTCGTAAACCTGTCAAGGACCGAATCATAGCCCATCCCAATCGCTCTTTCTGAACGTCCTTTTGCTCGTCTGATGAGATCAGCTTCAGGACTGGTGCTTCCTCGTGCTTGGTCTCCGCAGGGTTTCAAGCTGATTTCTGGTGATCTTCTGGAGGTACTCGCCTTTGAAATCGTAGAAGACTCCAAGTTTGTGCAAGGCTGCTTTGCGGCGCTCTGCAATTGCAGTACGCTCAGCCTTTGAGAGACCTTCCGGCCGCACACGTCGCATTCGAGTTGCACTTTGATGGTCTTGGCGCAGCATCTTCTGCACTCACTGGCCTCGATCTTCACTGTCTCCGGCTTCTGTGCCTGCTCATCGCTTTTAAGGCGAGACTTCGTCACCAAAGATTTTGATTTGGCTGCCGACTTGGATGATGGTAAACCCGGTGGTGGGGTTACCGACCCCGCCTTGGCTGCTTTGGCAGGAGGCGCTTTTGGGGCTGGCTCCAAGAACACTGCTGCTGAGGACGCAACTGCCACTGGTTTCGGCTCACTCGTTAAGGCGGCCTTCTTTTTGGCTGGTTGCTCTTCTGCAGATGGTTCGGCAGGCTTTGCGACTGCTTTGGGGACGTCAGGCACTGGTGGTTTCGGAGCTTCGCCCTTTGGGGGCGGTGGCAACATTCGACTGCTTGCGTATCCAGGCCACTTCATCAAAGCTGGTGGCGGAGGTTTGACTTTTCCTGGAAACTTTGGCTCAGCGGGCATGCCAGTTGAAGCAGCCGGCGAACTGGCTCGGCGAGAAGATTGTGCTTCATATGCCTCGACCTGTTCATGAACTCCGGCCTGAGTTCCACTTTCAACCGCTTCGGTAACCCCAAACTGGCAACCGTGGAATGGATATTGCTTCAAAATGTTCTTTTTGAGAAAAATCGAACCATTGGCCACTTCCAATACGTGCAATTCTTTGAGAGTTCAAATGCAATTGAAAAGTTTGGTCCATCGATTTGGTGAATAAGTTTTTTGAAGTGGCGTGAAAAGCTTTGTGAATTCTTTTGTTGTTGTTCAATTCTTTCGGCCCCAGTGTCAGTCATTGCATTGATGTATCCCCAAGGACTACCACCAACGCAAGGTAAAGAAGCGTAAAGCAAAACTTCACCCTGAGGGTTGTTTTCACGAAACGGCTGGACTTCTTGGGCTAGCCAATTACGACAGCCTTGAGTGGTGCCATCTTCGTTCTCACAGCAACCCGAATGAGTCTACACCCTTTGCTGGCGTCTCGTGGCGTGCATAACTTTGAGTCATGTGAACAACAAAATTCAATCAAAAGCCTTCGAAATGATGTTGACTTTCTTGGCCCCCTGATCATTGGCATTGGCTGCACAGGCAGGTCGGGAGTCCGCTTGGCGCACCTTGTTCTTGTCGTCGGTGATCCAAGACTTCCCAATGCTCATCAGCCTGAGCGCATGCTCCCACTTTGTGGGCGAGGTGAAGGGCTTCGTCAAGATGTCGGCGGTTTGCCAATCAGTACCCACATTAATGAGGTCAAACTGTTCCTCCTCAAACTGTTGCTTCATCCACTTGAAACAAATGTTTTGGGTCTTGTTGGCATACCTCATTGTCGAAGAGTTTCCAGTGTGCATCACCGTAATTTAAGCTTGGTTATCTTCCATGAACTTCACTTGATAGAACTCTGGAAGATGGGCTTTCAAACCGTTGATGTTTGCCGCAGAAAGGCCCCCCTCAACATTGCCATACCTGATTTCATCAATCTCTTTGTCAATACATGTGAAAACAGGGTCCTCTGGTTCCGGGGTGTTAGGCTTGGGTTTTACGCCAGCCTTCTGCGACAACTCCTCGAAGACGCCCAATTGCTCCAACAAAGCTAACATCGGAATACCCTCTGCCCTCAAAACATGATTGGCTGAAACGACTTCTGCTTCTGTGGATGAGTTTGCTACAATTGTCTGCTTTTTGCTGAATGCATTTAGAGGGAAATAGGTGTTGGGACCAACTAGAAGCATGGCACACCCTGATGTGTTGACTTTGAGTCGAATTCCCCTGCATGATCAGCATCCGCAAACAACCACAGTTGGCAATCCTCAAACGAGTCCTCCACAAAACCCTCCGTATAGACATCTGTAGTTGACTTTATGTATGATACAAGTCGATGGGGAGCTATGTCACATTCGACCGACCATTTCGTCACTCTAGATGCTAAGCTTGGGTAGCTCTAAGGAGGTCTGGGCGTGCCGTACGGGCAGCAAAGAGAATTTTCATTCGAACCTTAGACGCGATCGGCTGCAGCCTCCCTGGCTTCTCCTTCTCGTCAAGGGTAGGCCGAGCAATCCCCGCTTCTGTGAAGGGAGTTGCAACCACCGGCAAATCGCTTTTCTGGACCTTTGCCAGTTCACAGTAAGCATCTACGCAAGATTCCATGAATGAGGACATGTCATACCTCACAAGATTAACTGGCTTTGTCATGCAGCCAGACTTGCTATTGGTGACACTCTCAATGCTTTTAAACCGTTGAGCTTTCTTCTCTTCTTGGCATCCCTTTTGTCCCGATGCGGACCGGGTCTGTTCTTTGAGGGTAGGGCGAACTGACTAGAGTTGCCTGACTGGTCACCATACTTGAAGATTGTTCGACCCGTCCAGAAGTCTATTGTCTGAATCTTTTGGTCTACAGTCATGTCATCTTCAACGACTGCTGAGCTTTCATCTGAAAAATGCAAGTTGAGAACTGGAAGACCTTTGAATTCAACATTTTTGTCGAACATGGTAACCCGTTCTGAATGCAAAGACTTGGCAAACTCCCCCCGACTCATCACCAGGCTCGAACAACTTCTTACGTGGCTGGAGATGATACCTTGTCCAAGTTTTGTTGATGGGGTCATGTTGCCAAAAATCATTGGTGCGATGTTGGGTCTGTGCGGCAGCAGCCGATTGAGAATCAAACACATGAGCAAATGGGTGAGCCTTTCGTGGAAGAGTTACATTGTTGAATTCCACATGTTGACAACCGAAGTATCTGTCATATGGCTCGGGGTCCCCAATGTTCACAGCACGTCGAATGCTGGCCCATGCTTTGTCCACGTTCTCAGTCGGACCTGCCAGTTTGAAATCATCCACATAAACGACCAACATGCAATTGTACTCAGCATGATAGAAGATGCTTTGCCATACATCAGGGAGAATTTGTTTCCAACCTTCTTTGCCGATTCTGCTGTTCAAATGGTTTTCCCAAATACCACCGCTATCGGGGTGCCCATATAAAGCTAAGACCAAAGGCACCATTGGCTGTGGCAAGGAAAGCCAAGTGGGCACACCAGTAAAGATGGCCTGAATGTACCCTTGGATCGCATCAGCTTGGGCTCTGGAGAAACCGGGTTGAGACCCAAAGGCATCTAGCAACTTGGCTGCTTATAGAAGCGGGACTACTGCCAAGTTCAGCGAACAGTCCGTGGTCAGAGTCTTGGTCGCGGACGCTATTGCCCTGGAACACTGTATGACCCTTGACTTTTCGACGAGGATCACCGGCGGGGAGTTCCGATCCTTTTTCATAACAGGCTTCGAAAATCCGGGCTAAATGTACAGTTTTCCCTTGTCCACGAGCTTCGTCCACAATGCTTTTACATTCTCGGACCCTAGACTCGTCCCAAATTCCTTTTGTTCTGAGGTTTTCCCATTCCTTATCCAAGGCAGCTTTCGCTTTGGGGTTCTTTCTAACCTCATCTTTTGGGACCAACCGCGCAACAGCAGAAAACAATTCTAGTGCAACTTTGAATTCCAACTCTTGGATCTTTTGTTTGATCATTTCCCTCAATTCCGGTCGATGCAACTCAGCTCTTGCTGGTGCGGACTTTGGCATAGCAGGAACACAAAACTTTGGTCTGTCTGCTGGAATGACTTCCCATTGACCTACCTGTGGCTCACCTGAGGGGCTAGGGTTTACCCGAAGCTTTCTTGCAGTCGCCACTGCACCTTTCTTTTTCTTCGGGCCCTTTGGAGCAGCGCTTGACGATGCAGCTCCACTGCCACCTGACATTTTCTCAGTTTCCTCATCTATGAGCTTTTCCCTGTCCTTTGGACTAAGCATCTTCCAGAGGTCTGATGGAACTGATTCTGGTCGCTTTGACCCTTTGTACGTCTTGACAAGACGTGTGCCATCCCAATGATAGCCATCCGGAATGGGTTTCCAGTTGGAGTGTGCTTGATTTCGGGAAACATTTCCTCTTCAGCTGGTTCATCTCCATGGCAAGTACGTTAGGTACTGCCTCCGCTTCCGCTGACGTGTCAACTACCTCTTCACCTTGATCATCCTGTCCATCTACTTGCAACTCGGCTTGAAACGGAATCGGACGAGGATCGGCAATGACATTGTCTTCAAGGCCGTCTGGCTTGGGCTCTTTGGCATCTTTCAGTGCACGGAGTGGAAAGACGAATCCTCCCTCGATGAGCTCTATGCGCCGTGCTCACTGCACGGTGATGCTTCCATTTTCAGCATGGTAGTCCAAAGCTTCAAGCTTGGCTACAGGACACTCACCCTTCCATGCAAAACCAAGCTGAATGTGGTATCCCAAAAACACACCATCATTTGCGGTTGGGGACGTTTTTCCAGATGAATTGTCAGCCCTCTTTGGGTTGTTCCAGAATAGTATCTTTGCACCAAAAGGAATCAACTGACCTGGAAAATCTTCATCGACTCTGGGTTTCCATGGAGCATCATCACCGTTCAACTGCGGAGTTGCGTTGACAGCCATTGAAAAATGCTGCATTGCAAGTGGCCAATACTGCAATGGGAGACCGGACTGCACAAGGTTTGTGCAAGTGCCTCAAACATGTGTCGGATCTCTCTTTCAACAAATGACTTTGAGCTATCTACGTACTCACTTGATGTTTGATGGCGATACCCCAACTCTCCAATCGTAGAAAGAAGTTCTCGTGAGTTGTCCGTGTAAACTGCCCCAACTTCATCCTTGTGAGAAAGAAAGTGGTTGAACGCATTTACACAAGATTCCCCTGACTTGGTTTGACTCGGATAGACATGTCTGAACTGGGCGTGGATGTCCTTCATCACCAATGCCACAGTTTCACCTTTGAAGCCTTCTTCAACATTGGCCTTGACAACAGCGTGGCCGGCTACAATGTGATCCCCAAAACTCTTAGTGTCCAATCTTTTCTGCCCTCCCTTTTTCTCTTTGCGGGCGGCGCCATCATGCGCGCCTTCTGGCAAACTTTGCAGAATGGATTTTTGGAGTAATGGCAAAATTGGTGTTCCATGCTACTGGCTTCCTTTTCAAGGTCTGAGGCCTTCCTAGATCGGATGTAGTCTGTCTCACCAT
>Ga0126342_10007091_pt1 | contig 19954 bp, 13 predicted proteins | sample Cyp1metagenome_FD_92528 | JGI IMG/M metagenome (GOLD analysis project Ga0126342, IMG submission 92528) | Coral microbial communities from Lord Howe Island, Old Settlement Bay, Australia - Cyphastrea 1 metagenome | ecosystem: Host-associated > Invertebrates > Cnidaria > Coral ... | reverse complement strand
ATATTCAAAAAGCTGTTGAGATTTACATATATAACGTGGTACTACAACTAAGATATATAACGTAGTAATATAAACATAAGAAATGGTATACTATGTCTAAACGTGGTTACACCACCACCTGCCGTGGAAACTGCTTCGATTTCGGCTTTCGAAACTGCTGCGTGGCACGTTTTGGCCACGCCTTGAAAGCCTTAAAACCCTTAAAACTTAAAACCCTTAAAACCTTCAAACACGTTCTTTTAAAAACTCAGCGTCCCACCCTACCTGTTCCGCCGTCTCCATGCCCTTTTCACGGGTTCCACGCTACCAACTGCTACCTTTATTACCTTTGCGTCTACACGCCCCTCCTTACCCGACTTCCTAACGGTGTCGGAACAGCCGTTTGTTGACTTTGGTTCCGCAGCACCCTGCCTGCCCGACCTTGCAAGAGTCTTGCGCTGCAACTTGCCACGATTGGTTTTACAGGCCGCCCCTGCCCACACTACCTCAAGCCTTCAAAGAGTCCCCTGTTGTTTCCCGCTTTCTTCTACACTGCCCTACCTTCCGAGCCTTGTCAAACATCTTTTCGGGGGGGTCGGCGGCACCAGGGTGTCAGCCCACTTATATTACATGTGTTGACTCGACATACAAGTTGGAATGATGCCTGGTCACTCAAAGCACCGCTGAAAGCACTGAGCCAAAGCACTGCTGCTCCATTCCAGCACCATGGCTGCGTGGGCAAACGTCCAATTGATGCCTAGGGACTTTGGCTTGGAGACTGACTGCATGTAACTGCATGGATACCTCCAAAGAAAGATTTCCACAACGATCAAAGATTCAACCTCTAGAGCCTTGTATCCTTTCAGATCCTTTCAGCTTCTGACTCTATATACTGATACTCAGTATCGACTCACTCTACTCCTACGATCCCTGAGGTCTCTGCCACGTCTCATTGAGGTAGTCGATCGCCCATCCTGCAAGGTGCTGGTGCTAACATGCCGGAGCGCAGGAGCTGCATAATGCAATGACTAATACTGCCCTTGAAGGGTCGTCCTGCGCTGTGACAGTCCCCAGACCTTAAGAAGCTCAATACGAGCTGTTTGAGCCACAGAACATTTTCCGCAGAAGACTTAAATCTACACACGGAGCTGGGATTCAGGCTCCATTCCTGACGTGAACGAGATGAGTGCAGCTTCTGGTGTACGTCTCACATGGATGTTCCTGCCAGATTTGAAGCTACTGCACGGTAGATGTTGCTTTGCACCAAATATACATGTCTGTGCCTATGCAATGCTATAGGCTGCTGTTTCTGTATGAAATAACACGATCTCATCTCTATGACTCTTGACATGCTTGGTCTCTCAGAACCTTGAATCGCAGAAATGGATTGACACAAATGAAGTCGGTCCAGGGTGCATCGGGGGCCAACAAATGCGTGGTGTTGGTGGCATTCCCGCAGCTGTTGGCCTTTGTGAACAAAGCCAAGCAAAATGGATTGCGCAAAAAGAAATAGCGCGGAAATATGTTCTTTGAACAGATAGTTGAGACTGCACAAGATGGTACTGAAGAACTGAATTGTTGAAATCGGAAGAGCATCACTGAGATGGTCAGAGAATGTCAGAGAGATCTAAGACAGAGCCATGCCTAATCAATTTGTATGTCCAAACTCAGTCTGAGAGCACTGCTGCCCGGTTCCTGCAATATTCGCAAACTTCCACGTAGTATGTTGTGTTTGACTGCAACCTCAAACATTTGCACCAATGATGAACCATCAGATGTTGGCACCGTGCTCAAAAATGGCATGATCCAAACCTCCTCAGCACCGCGACACTCAAACGATTTCGGCAAGATTCTGAGGTCCCCACCCTGTCAGCATACACTGTGTCGGTTCACGGTGTCGAGGCATACATAGCATCGTTTCATTCACAATCTGCAGGTCCTCAAATTGATTTTCGTGAATTCTCATTCACAGACGGAATGCTACTGCACAAACTACCTGTAGCTGTTCGTCCGAGTGCTTTTGGCTCTGGCAATCTGTGGCAATAAACTCGGTCGCATGCGCTTTGTTCAGTATCCTCGTCTGAGCCCACCTGGACCAGTTTTTGGACTTCAATGTTTCCAAGATCTTCCAAGCTTCGAAGCCGCTTCAAGGCCAACAACATGAGCGACCAACAGTGGCATTGCATGCCCCGCCTGCCCTCTAGACTCGGCCTGCTTCACTTCAAACGCTGTAGGATTCAGAGGAAATTGTGAAATGAATGGAGGCCCTGTTGAATTACTAGGAAAAGGTGGAAAATGCATTTTGCAGCGCCTGAAATTTACTGACAAAGCCCATAAAAATGCAATCTCGCAGTTCCTGCCAACAACACAATCGGCTCCAGACATCCATCTTGTCGATTGTCGAACATCACTTCTCTTTGCTGGACGCAACAGGGAAAAGCATTCGTCAACATGCTCGGACCCTCGGCTCCAAAGCAAACCACATGTCGTGCCTGGAGGCTGATTGGTGGTACCAAATGGTGCCACAGGAATCCACACGATACCAGAAGCACAAGAAATACCAGTGCTGTCCAGTGCTATCTGGTGCTATCCCTCACAAGGAGATCTTGGCACACAAGCTGAGCTCAGAACGGTCCCATGGTCAACAGACCTTGGAGAGCGGCGTGAGAAATATTAGATAGTCATCCCAAGCCCGCCCATGTCATCCTTACACAAATCCCTTCTGCTGCAAACCGAACACATCTGCCAAAAATCATCCAATAGGCCGTGTCTTACAAAGCAAATCAGCAAAAATTGCATAGCTTCTGGCTAACCAGTGGTGCATCTGCTGGAATCGCTGGAGTCGTAAACTTGGCAAGAATGACCAGTATCTGCTTGTCAACTGCAACGTGACTTGCAGAGCAAAGAACTCTTGAGACTCTTGGCTCATCTTGGCTCATCTTGGCTCCTTGCCATCTCCATCTCTTCTGTCCAGTTCCCTTTGCTTAGTGGATCCAAGCAATACTGGCGCACCTTGACAGATTTGGTCGATGGGTTTGAGGCACAACAGAAGCCGTGCAATGCTTCTGGGAAAGCTGCCCTTGCATCGTAGGTGGTCTGCGAAGCAATGCCTTCACACTATGTGCGACGAACAGAATAGATTACAGTGGTGCTTGCGATCGAATGCATATCAAACCATCAACACTTTGGAGACATTGCATGTGCTGCATGTCTGTTGACAAAAGGAAATCTGTCCAAAATCTGTCCAAAGCCTTCTGAAATTGTACAGTTGACATCATCCTTTCGCGCATCTACGCCTTGGTCCCAGAGCTAACAGCCTCTCATCTAATCTCGTGCTCCATTAGCCCTTATAATAAGTATTATGGGCCTTTATGGGCCTTTATTGGCCTTTTATTAGCCTTTATTATCCTTTACCTGGTAGCAACGTTTTTTCACAAAAACGTCTTGGGATGTCTTGGGATGTTTCGGGATGATGGGGCCCTGTGGTTTAAGTCAAAGATTTGACAGGATTTAGACATGTTAAAATCGTTAGGATGCCTCAGGATGCCTCAGGATGCCTCAGGATGCCTTAGGTCTTAGGTGCCTTGGAAATTCGCAGATGGGCGCTGTGTGCCAGGCAGTGAGGAAAGTCCTCCCAGTCTCCACCTTTGGCTCGCAGCTGCAGCTCCCAACCTGTCACATCTCAAGTGGGAGCTGCAGCTCAAGTTGAATTGGTCCAAACGGTCCAAACGCAACCAGCAGAGACTCAGAGTTCCTGAAAGGGGCTTTTGAAAATTTTGACGGCACCATTGCACAAAAACATTGATGTGATATAAGCCTTTCCAACTGCAAAACCCAAACAAAAGAATGTGGTCAACTCAGTGATAAGTGATAAACCATCCCAAAATTCACCAAAAATGGGTGGGATAAACCCTCCAAAACTTGGGTTCACCACATTAGTATCCAACATCGAAAGGTTGAGGATTTGAAAGTGTTGGCGCCTGTAAAAATACAATCATTGCATTTGCCAGCCTCAGGAAAAGCAAACAGCACATATTGCTGAGCAAAGTTCATCTTGCATAATCTTGCTAGATTTGAAAACTGCCGCAGACTTGCATCAGTGTCATTGTGTCTTTAGAGGCAGCCTCAGACACCGACATCCCAATCAAATGTAACGGAGATGTTGTAGTCAATGATCTCGACCACTGCAGTGAAGTTTTCGACCGGCTCAGCAGCAATAGCCGTTCCCTCAGGTTTCCCGCCGACTCGATACGTTAGGACGACAGCATCGCAGCGATGGGAAAAAAAAACAGAATGTATGTATGACTTGTGTATGACCATTGTATGACCCCCTTTGAGGTACAATGACTATAGAGCTGGAACTTGATACTGTTGGCGACATAAATGGCAAGTTTGCAATGGTATGGTATTGGAAACCACTTCATCAAACATACCAATGCACTGGTTACAGGCTCGGGTCAGAGATGGCAACTTAGGCTGTCACTGACATCACCCAAATCGGCTCCGCGATGTAGGGCGAGTCGGCAGTGGGATCCAAGCATTCTTCACGCATTCCTGGCAACAGAAAACGCCCAGGGAAATGCGATGTGCAAATAGAATGGAAATATGATGAAATATGTGTAATCGCGGCAAAAATCGCCTTGAAACTCTCTGGCAACTGAGTACCTTTGCTCCAAGTCGCACCTTAAACTTACACCTGCTCCAGCCTTATCAAGCTTTGATAGTCTTCTAAGCCCACCTGAATCCTTCGTCATGATCTAGACTCAGGTTGAGCTTGTAGACTGCATTTGTAGACCCCAGAGAACAAAAAGTTGTAGTGGAGCCGCATCTCTGGAATTTGTACCAGGAACCCTTCTGAATTTTGAGCTGTGCATCTCTGCTGGAAAAACACACACACAGCTTTTTGAACAACACCATCAGTAGTAATCTGACCATTCAAACTGTCCACCACCAAACCAATGGACTGAGACTGTTTTGTACCATCGAATTTGGCTGGTCAGAATCTGCGAAGACCGTGCCAGGCTCACGCAACTGGTAGAGTTCTTGGCTCCAGTAGACTTTCACATCGCACCTCAACGCCAAGTGGGCCAAGTCTAAGTCTGAGGCAAGGAGCCCGACTGCAGAGACAGGCAACACCCAGCGACACTTAGCGACAGCATTGTCGCATATTGTCGCATTGTCTCAACATCTCTCAACCCATCCTACCGTGGCTTAGAGTCCGCACCATGGAGTTTCACCTGGCCACTGCTGATCGCAAAGACTTCAGCCATCTTGAGAAGGGTAGCATGCTCTATGTTCAGGAAACATTTCCGTTTCCAGGGTTTTCAAGTTTCTGTGTCTTTCTGCATCTGCTAAGTTCGTGGCGAGTGTTTACAGCACAATGGCTTGGAATGGTATGCCAGACCTGTCAAGGCTTTTTAGCACCTTGTCTGTTGTGAAGTTCTGCAGCTATGCAGTGCATATGCGTTGCGTATGCAGGGTGTGCATGGAGCCTGGTCGCAAACCATGGGATACTTCCAGCAGGAGATAGGACCATCAGATGGGGCCTGCCGCTTCAAGCACTACACTGACACCACTGCGCTTCTTTTGAAGAACTGTCAAGAACTTCTTTCAAGAACACGTGTCGCAACTGTGCAGACAGCTTCATTGCTGAGGCTCTTTCAGTGTCTTCAACAGCATGATTGATGAAATATCACAAAACATGCAAGAGTGTTCAGATCAACTTATGATGATTGAAAATGTTGGTGCTTTATGATGTTGCATCAAGCACATTGTCTTTCGAAAGTAACAACGAGGCATAACGAGGCCTCGCTGCTGTTCAGCTTAACCTGGAAGCTCCACTGGTGGAAGACCTTAGGGATCTTAGAACGAGTTGCAACGCTGTCGTGAGGCGTCATGGGGCTTCAAGTCTCTATAGACTCTATGCTTCCAACGCAATCGGTGCTGTCATCCATCTCCAAGCGCGGCCCACCGATGCGAATCTCAGAAAGCCGATGCATCGGAGTAAGTTGACCATTTTAATACCAAAAAATAGACGCCGGAGTAAGCCGTTTGCTGGCATGTAGTCTCTCAAGACTCCTGGTGTGAAAGAGAGCCTGGAGCAATCTCAACTTTGTGCAATTGCAAATTGCAACACCGTTTTTCAGGACAGAGCTCAATTCCAGGAATGAATCACATCAAATCCATGCGGCTTAGACGTGGAGGCAAAAACCGGGACACAAGTGTTTCTCAAGCACAAAAACGAAAAAGAATCAGAAAGAAGGGTTGCAACGCTGCTTTAATGCCACACCTCATGGTGGTGCCGACCACGGCTTGCACTTGGACATCCTGGATGCGACACAGTTTCACAAAGCAGAAATCTGTACATTACTTCAGTGTCACTTCCAGTGTCACTGTCTCTTCGCGGTCAGTATGCCGCAGTATGCCGCAGTATGCCCTTTGGGCACCTCTGGCTGTGTGGCAGGTGCAATTGTTGTTTGGTTGGGCCTCGACACGACATGGCACGACAAGGTGTAGTAGGGGTGTAGCAAGGCAGTCGATGTTGAATCGATGCTGCATGTTTTGCTGCTAACAGCACTGAGTTTCGCGCGCCAAACCAGGCAGCACAGTCGCGAGACCTCATCAGGTCCGCAGCTCAGAAAAAAAGTTTCAACACAATCCGAGGATTCAAAACAAAGTTTCATCAGATCCAAGACAAGCCAAGACAAGCAAAAAAAAAGTGCAAAGTGACAGCCAGCTTAGGTAGGAAGACTAGGTAGGGTGAAGACAAGGGAGCACAGCGTACGTAAGGGAGAAGGAGGCAGGAAGGGGTCGATCAACATTGAGAAAAGCGCTCTGATCACAGAGGCCCACTCTTCCAGACGCCCAGGAGAAAAGCCAGATTAAAGTCAGAAGCTTGAACTGCTATGAGTGGTTGTTGATCAATGTTAATTATTGAATTTTATTCTCTGATACTTTGCTTTGTAGGATCTGATTTGCCCTCAATTGCTAGAAAATAAAACGTTGCAGGAAACTTGGCATCACGATGCAGCACAGCCGCATGAAACTAAGAGGCAGACTGCTGTCAGCCTCGGAATCTTCACATCGTTGAGCCACCTGCCGAAGGTATCCAAAAGTCCCAGTATTGGCTAAGGTCTGCAACTGTTGGAGCAAGCTTTTGAGTTTCGGTGAAACTATTCATGTCACTTGTCCGACATCTTTCATACCAGGAAAACAAAGCGTTTCTCGTAATGTCATAGGCATACCGGCACACGGGCACACGAAACACATCAAGCACACCTGCAAAGAAGACCAGTAGAACATGTAGTAAATTGCATGCATATGATTGTATATTTATATGTGTATGTCATTATATGTCTATATTCCATGTCTATATACACACATGAAGCAACATTGTACCAGGTGCTTCCCTTTTACCGACTGCTATCACTATGCCACCTGCAGCTCATAGCCAGACAAGCTCTTGAGTCCCAAATTCCGCGCACAACCTCATATCATGAAAGGTGGACTGGTAGACATCCAATGCTGTGCGACACTACGTGAATAGGACGTACTAACAAGAAATGAAGTTCAATGTATGATGTGCCAAGAAAGCAAAACCAACCATGCCATCCTATACCATCCTGCCAGTCAGAAGTTGATCACAGCTTAATGAGACATGGAAAGTGATTGAAAGCTCCCATCAAACAGCCCCCTTCCGGACCTGTTGTCTGGTGAAGTGGATCATCATTGAGCTGGTTGTAGCTGCTGTCGACTAACCAACAATGGCCATAAGCTGCCTAACAGCAGATTCTACATGACACCAGTTGACCGGTGCAGTGTACTGTGATATGAAATCTGAAATACTTAGCCTCGCCTGAAAACGTAAGGCACGACAAGCTGGCTGCAAACTGCAAGCAATTTGACAGGCGGTGACCTCAAGGGTGTTGCTACAGTAGTGCCGTTGTGTTAGTGCAATCGAAATCGAGAAGATCTATACAATTGGTATAATATAGTTGCAGTAATTTCAAACAAACATATCTCAATTCTAAATGCACCAAAAGATGATGTCGACATATTTCAACAAACGTCAACATTGAAAAAAAATGAAAGAATTATGAACAAACGTCTACATGGCAAGTGCCACAGTGCCAAGAGGCCAGGAGTTCACGCTCTAAGGATCTCTAAGGATCTCTAAGGGACAAGCATTTTCAATGCCCGTGATTGGACAGTCTACACCCGGGATGCAAACCTGCACTGCACATGTTTAGTCTGCAGCGCACCAGCAATGAAAGCGACAGCATAGCAGCTTAGCAACAGCTTAGCAACAGCAAAACACGAAGACTGCAGTCATCTGCAGTCTGTCACACTAAATCTTGCCAGGAGTACACTGAAAAATCCGGTGTAGGTCTTGTCTTTGTAGCATGCATAAGTCTCCGTCACGTTGCAAGAAGTTGCAGTTTCCGGTTGCCTTGGTGAGATCCCCGTCACCCGGAAATTGACTACCATCAGCTGTGCTTGTGAATTGGCTATGGAGCCCATATAAAAATCACACTAAAAGGCATAGACTCTGTGCATAGCGCAGCTGAGACGAACATATCAGTGCCTGCCCACTAAAGTTGGAAAAGAGGCACAGCACACAGTGCAAAAACTGTTTGCACGGACAACTTGCCAACTTGCCACTTGGAAAAGAAACCAGTTGTAGGGTAACAAGTGCTGCAACAAGCATGGCAAAATGCCGGCCGATCTTTTGATTCCCAACTTTCAATTCCTGGCACCTGTCTTCCGAGCTTGGACATCCCAATGCATAAAGTTGCATCTCCCCTTCCTGCACACAAAGTGTGTGTCCTACAGCTTGGGAGTAGCGACCTAGTGATGACTGTATGTGACTGTGGCATCTTGAAGTTGTTGCCTACCAGGCCTGCCAGCTTGCCATTCAAGAGACAGCCAGTAAGGACCAGCCTCGGTTAATTTTGGGAATCTCTCAGAGAATCTCTCAGAGAATCTCTCAGAGAATCTCTCAGCGCTCTTAGCTCGAATCGACCTGAGGTGAAGACTGCGGCCACTGTGGGCACAGGAGCTCCAGCTGCTTCTGGCTTGGTCGAAGTTGTGAAGCTAATCACCTGCATCACTTAGTTCGGCCCGACGACATCTTTAGGACATCTTTGCACGATTTTGCACATCTTCCTTCCTCAATACTCGTCGATGCAGTCAAATATTCATTGCTGTGCATATCTTTGCATCAATTCGTGCCTCGCTGTTTGCCAATGGATTCACACATCTCAGCAGATCGTTGATGAATCAAGTGGAAAGCAAATGTGATACAAAACTACAGCATGCTTGGGAATTGAAGAGGTCTTCAAAGAAGTCTCTGATAACCCATAACAAGGGGGCTCTTGGCGCCAAACAGTTCGTACACCGAAACCTCAGACATTAAATCGAGCCGACAAGTTATGTTGTAACAACAGCCAAGGGAGAGCATATGGTTTCTTGCTCTTCCATCTTTGTATGCACAAAAAGGTGAAGAGTCTATTTACCTCTCTCTGCATAACTAGATAGATCGAGCAATAGATAGACAAACACATTATATTATATATAATATACACATATTATGACATAAATCAACTTGGGAAAGACTGCGACATATTTTAAACGACAAGGCATGAAAAGCTAGAGGAGTCTGGATGCTCACACATTCCTTTGCAATTCAACTTGTATCCAAACTGCACCTCTGCACCTTTGCTGGACTCTGTGCATCTCTGTAGTCTGTGTGTTTGCAGTCGACTTCTTTGTGCTATCCAGTTCGTCTCTTAAAATGAGAGCTCTCTTGGGCTCTGACTTCATAGGTGACACCATCAGTCAGGCCAGTCCTTGCTTGTATTTGCAGCCAAAGTTAAGTTAAGCGGAAGCAACTGAAACGTCTGTTGGTAGCAAAGGACTTGGGCTCAATGAAGGATCTGACTCTGCAGATTTGACTTAAAGATAAGACAGACACCCTATTTTGATCAAGCATCAGAAATTGCTCGAGAAAGGAGGTTTAAAACAGTGCTGGGACTAAGCTCGGTACATATTCATCAAAGAAGTCTCCCTGTCGATGCCATCTGTTGTAAACGAGTGTGACACTGCGCCTGCAATGGGAATAGCATGGAATAGCTATAGGAATTGTGTGTAGCGATGGGAATTGTGTGATTGACTCAAGTTCAAATATGTTCACATCCACGTTTGTGCTTGATACGAGTTCTTGGGCGATTTCGAAACATTTTGGAATCTGGTGTGAGTATATACTTTTTTAATACTGTTCCCACGGTGACTGGCTACTTGCGACTTGCCTGCTGCTGTGACTTGCCATCCAACGTGTACACAGTCATTGAGGCTTCCAGGTGTCCAAGCAACCTTTCCAGATCATTTCACAGTCTGGAACAACAAGATGTAGCAAGGATGTAACAGGATCCGCAAGGTCTCCCTTCGGCGTTCAAAGATGAGGTCTGTGCAAGAATCCAGAATGGTTCACGCTGCACATCATAGAGGCCAGTGACCTGAGCCACGTTCCCGTGATCAAAGGCATTGAAGGCATTGAAGGCATTGAAGGCATTGAAGGCATTGAAGGCATTGAAGGCATTGATTCGGATTGATGCAGACTTCATCTCACTTCATCTGACTGGCAGTTCAAACAAGACTTGAACGTGCTTGAAGCAGATTCGCTCAAGAGTCCAGTCAACTCATACGCTTAGATGAAGACGACTGTGGCTGGCAAGGGGTTCACCTGGTCTGGATAAAGGTAAGTTGACCAGCGACGGCTTACGAATGACCAGTACGCCTTATCAGCCAACAAGAAAGAAGAGTGTGGCAGTATGGCATCATTCGTCTCCAAAATGACACAACCGACCTGTGCCAGTGTTGGGTAGGTTTCGTAGTCTCCATTCAGTGTATCATCCTGGCGAAGAAGTTGGACAACAAAGAATCAGGAAGAATAACGAAGATCGACGAAATTGACGAAAGGAAAACATAAAATGCAACAATCGTTTTTACATGTAGATAACATGAAATAACTGTAAATACAGTATCTTTCAATGTCCGCTTTCTGTTTTGTTGCTCCTGGCAAACCTCCCTGATCCGCACATAGTAGTAAGCATTGCTGATCAAGCCTAGCACGCAGAGGCTACTTGGACCCAAGAGAACAGCAACCTTCAGTGAGTGCTGGAGAGACTGGAGACAAACCAGCCTGAAACCGTGCACAAAGTGGTTCTACGGTCCTTCAGACATCTGCTGATACAGCTGGTACTTGCTCCTCATTGGACACTCAACACTGCTTGGGCAGTCTCCTCTATGAAGCACTCTGGCGCAGCAGTCCATTCAGAACTCCTGATCAACTTCAGTGTGAGTTGAGGCCAAAGCCAGAAATACTCAAATATCTAGAGCTGTATTCTACATCTTCGAGAGGTTTCAACAGTTCCAAGATGTCACAAACCAGCATGAAGTGCTTGCACATTCAAGGTAGCCCCGTAGCCCCGTCCAGTGTTCAAAGAAGAAATGGCTCAAATCCACTTGCCAACGGCGGAAGCTGCATGGGTAAAAGGTTGGGTCCTGGGCAGGCAGAAGACGGGCGTTTCGAGCGACGTACCAGAATCGCTGCTTTGATACTATGGTTACTATACATCCCTATATTTGCACATACATGATATTATATATATATTATAAATGTTCCAAGCTGGAATTGAAGGATAGTGACGCAAACTGGCAAGCCTTCAACACACTGATTGACTGGTTGGCTCAATCTCAAGCGCTTTGCGTTGCAAGATGAAATCAACAGAAAGATGGATTGCAGAATTTGTCGGCATAAAACTGAGTTACCTACAGTGAAGTCTTGCTCCTGAAGGAAAGGCAAATCAAAAAACTCGCCGCTGGTGGTGTTGTGAGATTCGAAACATCACAGCAGCACTGCAAAAACCGATTATAGTCCATTTTACTATATTTCATTCCAAAATATGTGCTTGCAGTATCCTTCCAATCAATAGTCAGGGAGTCTGGTGTGCTTGAAGTCACAACCAGATCAACCTCAAGGGGAGTGCTATTTAAGCTTCAGCAAATGGAGCAGCTCTTGCTATTTGGGTGAGGCATCTGAGTCAATGCTTTTTCAAGACCCAAAAATCACGTTCGTCCAATTCGTCCAATTCATCCATTCTGTTCGCCCAGGGCATTTGGTGAAAGAATATAAAAATGACTAGGGATGCTTCGAACGCAAAGGCCTGTTGTGACTGCAAGACGGTGGCACTTGTGCGTCTCTTCGCTGAGGTGTCCACTGGTGGGCGGGGGCGCACAATGCATTCCCTGTCCCCGCCATTCTGACTACCACAAGGCGTGGTCATGCAGCAGTGGTCCTGATGCAGCTCCATGATTCTCCATGCTTCACATGTTATCCATGTCGAGAACATTACACAAAAAGGAACAGTGATGCAGTGATGCCGTGATGGTATGTGATGGTGGGGTTTGTGGTTGAAATTGAACTGAACCCAACACCATCCAACAGCGGTCCGCTCTCACGCCGCCCTCGAGAGCACTTGTCACCTCCAGAGACCATTGATTCAAACTTGATCGAACTCAATCAAATTATATCAAATTTGTGTTCACAAGAAAATCAGCTGGAAATGAATGTGTTGTTCGCAAGCGACCCAGATCAGGATAGCTGAGGCTTAGAGCCTTCGCACAGCTGTCAGGACTTGCACACCTCATTAAATCGTGCAACTTCCAAACGTCGCAGATCTAAGGTGATCTAAGGTCTCCTTCCTTCGGGACAACCTATTCTAAGCCAGCAACATGTATGGAAAGTTCATCGCGCACTTTGCTCGGCCACCACCTCAAAGTGTGACAATCATACCAATTTGTGGGGCAGCTAAAACAAGCATAAAACGAAACGCTATCTGACGCTATAAGTATCTCTTACCCGGTCCTATGCCTTTGTAGCAAAAGTCTCAGCGAAGCACGTTGCCAACATCCAATGCCATCACCATCAAAGCGACCACCTTCAAAGATGTTGCTTTCAAAGCCGTCCTGCAAAGGACTCTCCATATTGAACGATGTGCAGTACACAAATGAGGTGCCAAAGCATCAACACAAGCCGGAAGTAAACCGACATGTATCGACTGTGTTCAGAATTTCAGGTGATTAGTTCAGACCAAAGTCTGTGCTACACTGTGGAACTCAACACCGATTTGATCTGACTGTGGGATGTGGCTGTGACATATGCAAAGCTCACGAACTCCGCTCCGCGCAAACAAAGAAGTCATCTCTGCCACTGTGCTGAGAGAAAGTGCAGCCAGGCAAAGTTGGCACCTCATCTCGCTATCTTCGCACTAGGACTCTACATGAACTCTACATGCAAAGCATGGTCGAAGCAAATGCGAAAGAAGCATACCATGATGCCATGCCTGGAACATCTTGGATAAGACTTGGAACACATCTTGGAACACAAGTCTTATTTCTTCATATTTCTTCGACAATGGGTCGGCCCGAGGCCTGGATCTCCACAAACGGACTGCTCAAGCGATCGAAGCCTCACACGCAGTGCGACGCAGTGTAAGATCCTACGCCCAAGAGGCTCAGACTCCTGGGATCTCCTGGGTTTCCATTTGATATCAAGTCATGATCAAGTTGAGACTAAAGTCATTGATACGATTGATATAAGTTGAGAATGTTACAATGTTGAGACTAAAGTGACTAAAGCATACTAAAACATACTAAAGCACAATACAGGTATCATCAAAGCGCTTCAAAGGTTCCAGCTACAAGTTTGTCGCACTCGTACTTCGTAGACGGTGTCCTTCCACAAATGAAATCAGTGGTCCAATTTGAAGCCAGGAACGTTTACAGGGAAACAACTTCTATTGAGCTGTTCGCAGACTTGGTGCCGAGCTGGGAAGAGCCAATTCCCTTCGAGTTCTTGCACGGTGCAACTGCTTTGCGAAAAAGGCATGTTGTTGCCTGGCACGATCTGTTGCAGAGGCAGAGACGCTTGGAACTTGGCAGCTTTCCACCAAAATATAACTACGAATCACTGCGCTCCAATACTGTGTCTCACTGTGAGCAAGTTGCCAAAACATGTCAGCTCTTAGATGCACCATGCCAGGCTTGCATTCGGGAGAGAGCAGCCACTCCTGTGTGCCTCTAAGCAAGCGTGCTCTGACATTGTGCATTTGATGTCATTTGCATGACCAATCACTAACAGTGGCTGGAGAAAATGCTTCGCACACTTATGATGCCTCCAGATTTATCGGAGTCCCCTTTTGCGCCAAGCCTTGCCGTCTCAGGAAAATGTTCCAAACGGAGCAGTAGCAGTCGCTCATGTACCTCAGTTCGACCAACTTGATCAGACTGAGAGATCCAATCCTGTCAGAGTACCTGCATCATGGTCCGCTGACCATCACAAGGCCCCAGCCCGCCAGATCCGAATGGCAACCAAACCAGAGAGATAGACTGGCAGAACAGGGAACTGAGATGAACAGAGTCGCAAGCTATAACAAAACGCGTGAAAAGCAGCAAGAATGCAAGGCAGAGCGACATTGGCCGTACGTCCGACTGCTTCTAGCCTGTGCAACGCATGTTGGGTTCAAGGAGTGGACTGTACGTGTCGTGGAGGACTGTGGCCCGGACGTAGCAGGAGGCTGGGCCACAATTCTCTTCATGTCATCTTGTGCCACCTGTAGTTTCATGGTCAGCATCTGTCAGCATCTGACAGTCAGTGCTATTGATTGGTCTGAGGAGATTGCTGGATCATCCACGCAGGAAAGGTATAAATCCTGCAAGTGATCTTTGGCAAATTCGAGATTTCAATCTGTTGTGTCTCTCGTTCAACTTCGACTCCCCATGTTGCAACGCTACATTTGCAGCTGTCTCGTTAGTCCTGACCCCAGCCAGCGTCTGGCAGATCTGTTCGGATGACGTCCACCTGAGCAACTTCGGACTGGAGGCTAGCATGATTTCAATGATAATTTCAATGATAGCTAGCATGACCACCATGGAAGATTCATGGAAGTTTGAAGCCCTGGAGGCCTGGTCTGTCGCGTAGCACAACGAGAATTCGTCTTGACAGCACTTTGTGTGGTAGGCGCAGGCCTCAGCAATTACTCTGAGCAACAAAATGCCAAGCTGCAAGCAAAAAACAGATGAAAACAGTACCAAACCCAAATTGAGTGCAAACGAGCAGAAGTACTAACAACTGGTATCAAACCGACCTGCCTGTCTACATCATTTGCCAAAAGGCGTACAATATAGGTACACTTGCAAGGCTCTGGCATTTAGTCCCTGCGAACCGAAAAAGATCGTCTTGGAGTTGGTGTCCGGGTTCGTGCCCACGTACACAACACGACCGACCTCTCACCAGCAGAAAATTGCAGAAACATTGCCTACGAAATTTCCAAGAGCTTGGAATCGGGGATGTGAGACAAGGTGCAAAAGAACTGCCAGTCTGATCACAAAAGAAGGTCGGAACCTGGGTGGTAAACGAACTCTCATCCAGCAAATACGGACCTGGGATCAAGGGACATATTGGCAAGATTCTGCAAGGCTGTTCCCTGGACTCTGGATGCAATGGCCCTGTTATGCTTCTGGGCTCACCAACTGTCACTGGTGTTGTGGATGCAGGTCTCCTGCACTCGCAGGTCATAATTTGTGTAGGTTTGCAATCCAACCTCAGTTGTTGACCGCAGAACTCGGGTGCTATTCCCAAGGCAAAACATCTGAAGCGCTTCAAGCTGCTTCAAGCCGATTCAAGCCTTGTCGCAGTCTTGAGGATCCAGCAATTCGACACGAGGTGGCACTGCGGTCAGGTAGAGAGCACTCAGGCACCGGTATCCACGAATCCATTGCGATAGCCACAGGCTTGACCTGACACCAGGAATGCCACCGCTGGTACGGCTTTGTGAAAAATAACATGTGCCTAAACTCAATACTTATTCCATGGGGCATGATGTGCTCCTGGTCTTTGCTCTTGGCCCCACAACCTTCCCTGCTAGCTGGATGAGTTTCTGCCAAACTGCAAGATTAGATCCTTTTACTTCTCTTCAATATTGCACATCAGACTAGATGAATGCAGAGAATTCACGTCTGCTACTATCAATAGCTGCGATAGCCACAACAGAACATGATCAACAAAGCCTCCACTTTCCACGACTGAAAAAGACAATCCCGTGGCTCGTTAGCTGCCTGACAGCTCACATCACGAAAGAGGAGAGAAACTACGAGAATCTCGAGAAACGGGAAATGATCGCAACCACCAACTATTGACAAACTGGCTCAAAGGTCCACATTTAATGCAGTCTGTCAAGCTGAGTTTCTTACCCATTCTAAATCCATGGTCGTCATGGTGACATTTGTCACCTTAACAAGTTTGAGAAGATTTGTTCATTGATCTTCATTGACACTCCATCCATGGCATGCGAAGTACTTCTACTTCACCACGGCATCTACTTCTACTTCACCACGGCATCATTCAAAAGTTGTTTGCCACAAGCCGTTCAAAAATGTTTAAATGTTATCTTGAAGTACTTGGCAAAGAGGCAAGGCTCAGGCATTGGGTCCAATCGGTGTCAACGCCCAGGCGGGAATGGTAGCTTTCAGGCGATCAACCTCGGTGCAGTGAAGCGTTGCCAGGCAACGACATTGACAAGGCCTTGACGTAGTTTGGGCCCATGCGCGACATTACACGCAATGGAAACCTTTCAGAATACTTATTGCTGGGAGTCAGCTCTGTTTGATGTGGCAACTTGACAAATTCTGATCTGAATGGGTACATGTCATTAATTACTCTGAGTACACGAGTACCTCAGAATACACGACTCAAATGTCATGTTGAAGTCACAATAGTCCGCTGTAGTCGACGATAAACATGTCATGTTTTACACTTCGCATCTCGGTGGAGCCTGTGCTGAGGCAAGGTCCACCCATGGGCTATCAGCCCGAGAGTCCACACAGCGTTCGGCGATGCGAACATCATACAATGCGTTGCTGACCTTGACAGCGCACATCAGCGCACATCAGCGCACATCGCACTCGATGTGCGCTATGTGCCCCATGATACGCTGCCGCTACAGCTCCACACTCTCCGAAGCTGGGAATCATAGGAATCAACAGTTGGAGGATGTTGGAGGATGTTGGAGGGGTTTTCCTTCAATTGCTTGCGGTACTATTTCGAATACTCGACGCGTCCGAAGACTCGAAGACTCAGGACGTAAAAATCGAGCTCCCAGCCAGTCCGCTGACATTGCACTCCGCCACATCTCGCTGACCCTCCAAACGACATGAAGCAACTGTAGAACCTGGGCAACAATCATTTCTAACAGTTATTAACATTACTATGTCTACTATGTCTACTATGTCTACTATGTCTACTATGTCTACTATGTCTACTATGTCTACTATGTAGGTTGATCATGTTTGCGCTGAGATTCGCTGAGTCAGAGTCCAATAGAGATCCAGAACACTCTGAGTTTGCTACTCCAATTGAGGTCTGCAGAGTTGTTCTCCAGATCAAGGATTTCGCCATACCTCAGCGCACGATGTGCATCTTCGATGATCAATGCATTCGTCGGTATGTGCGGGTTTTTAATTATCTTTAATTAATATAAATATACACAAATGAGTCTTGTTGTTTCCTCGGGTGACGGTAGGTGCGGAAATTTCTGGATAGAAATGGGTGCAACTAGAAGCAGCTCCAAAACCCCATAACTCGCAACAGATCAGATTCTCGAATGTCTTCCATGGGCTCAGGATCTTAAAATCTCTGCATGCCATTTTTGCGGAGATGTGAGCTGCATCAGCGTAGTAGCACTAGGGGGTAGGCGTTTGGTGGGGCGTGCACCTTTGAATCGTCATATGTTCAAAAGAAGTTTAGACGAGCTGAGATGAGCTGAGAAGCGCTGACAAGATAAGAGTGAGATGAGCTGAGATGTCAAGAGAACAAGACGAAAGAACAAGATGAAAAAAAAACGGATATGTCAGTCAAGTCAGTCAAGAGTTTGTTTTTGCAATGCGGTTGCTCGACATCTCATGAACTTCCGCCCCCGGCTTGCCCGGGTAGTTCTTGTATGATTTGTTCTTGCCTTGCTTGTTGTTTCCTTTCATTTTGGGATTCTTTGCAGAGTAGAAGGGTCCACTAGTCATTACATACTTTTACATACTTTCAATGCATAGATAAATATAGATAATCTGCACAGATAATCATATGACATATATATATACTTGATAATACTGTCGTCGGATTGGGCCGGTCTGAGAAGGCAACCACTTCTCTGTGACAGACTCGCGAGAGAATCTGTCCACCAGGTCCCCAAATCTTCGGCCCTGGGCGCAAGCGGGCTGAACCGCTATCTTGAATGTTCCGACTTGCACCGTTTCAATATAGGACAGATGGGTACTAAGAATTATAAAGAGGCCTATTAAGATATTTTAAATAGATATGATTATATTATATAGTAGTTGGTATACTAAGATGTATTTGAAACAAAATCTCACAAAGTTGATTACAGTTGATTGTGTGCAGATTGTCCAGCTGTGCAGGCCTGCACTTGCACATCCCAGTGGGAGAAGACACACTCTTGTGACTCGCCAGGGTCCCACTTCAGATTCAGCGTGAAGGGTTCAGGGGAGGTGATAGTCCTGGCCGGGCGTCCAAACTGTCCAAACGCATAAATGCAGAATTTCTGCGGAATGTCTAAGATCTCGTGGGAACAACACAGGGAGAAAGTTTCCAAGTTGTGAACATTGATTCCTGCACGCCGGTCCGATTAGTAATACACTCATGCAAACGCAGCAATCATGCCATGTCCACAGATTTTCTGGAATATTTGCTAAGAAGGGCCAAATCTCTGCCTGAGTACAAGAAGAGCAGACTTGGGCAGTGAATGGATGCGTAATACTCTATGTGGAAGAGTAGTTCATTTCAGCGCTTCATTTCCATGCTCTTTTGCTCTTTCCAAGTCTGGAATGCTTTTGCCTTCTCTTCCTATCTCTTCCTTTTCCTAGTCCAAATCAGTTCCTCAAAGCACGGGCTGCGGGCACGTGAACTAAGCCAGGTCACCACCAAAGTCGCATCGGCGCTTTCAGCTGTTCCGTCACTGCCTAAGCACAGGGCCACACAAAAACATCTAGGGAAGAAGGACCGGAACAAATGCCTCATATTGCCCAAAGCTCGGTGAAGGCTTCCCAACTAAAGGCAACAGTTCCTTTCGGCTATGCAATTCTTCCATTTGCTCCAAGGCTTCCGCATCTCTCTCGCATTTGGACATTGTAGAAGGAATAGCTTTGGACCCCAATCACCTCAGGCATCAGGAGTCATCAGCGGCAAAGCAAAACGCATCGCCATTCCAACGATTCCCCGACTGCTTGTGATGCTTCCCCGAGCATTTCCACAATTGCAAAGCGTGCCTGACAGCTCGTGACTGAGCGATCCTGGTAGCGTCAAAGCAAAGGATGCAACAGATGCGAAGGACTTACTTGGCGGGCCTTGGCATACTCTGCGCAATATCAATGCTATTCGTTCTTAGTGTTCAATGTTGGTTCATAATTAATTACTTTATGTTTTGCCGATCTCACAGTTACATGATTTATCGTGCTTTCGTGAGTGGACAAGTCTCAGAGCTTCCTGGAAAATTTTGTCGACTTGTGATGACTTGACGAAGAATCAGATTAAATATACATATACACATATATGATATAAATATAAATTGTAGTGTTTCGTAATTCAAGGGTTCCTACAGCTTTTAAGGACTTACTATAGCCCCTAAGGGTTAAAGCATATGCACAACTTTAATTCAAGCAAAAACATCAATATAGTTTGAAAAAAAGTTCCGCAAAAAATAAAGCAAGTCCAGACCTGAAAACTATACGAAAAAAACAATGCTGGAATCAATCAACCCCTTGCACCTGAATAGCAATGCACCAAAGGGCAGTAACTTGACTCAAGCGTTAAATGATAGCGCAGAGAGATCGCACATTTTAAGTGTTT
>Ga0126342_10007090_pt1:2500-19954 | contig 19954 bp, 13 predicted proteins | sample Cyp1metagenome_FD_92528 | JGI IMG/M metagenome (GOLD analysis project Ga0126342, IMG submission 92528) | Coral microbial communities from Lord Howe Island, Old Settlement Bay, Australia - Cyphastrea 1 metagenome | ecosystem: Host-associated > Invertebrates > Cnidaria > Coral ... | reverse complement strand
GGACGAGGAGGACGACGAGGAGGACGACGAGGAGGAGGAGAGGAGATGAGGAGAGGAGAGGAGAGGAGGAGCAGGCAACTGACATAAAATCTAACAACCCTCACCTGGCAGGTGGGGAAAAAAAACTTTATTAAATCACATGGGTATGGGTCAATACCTATAGATACATTTTTAGTGGGATGAACATCCATTTACCAGCTATTTTGGGGTTCACTAGGTACCAGGGTTTTGACCCATCCCCACATTGATATGTTGTGTAGTCCTAAACTCGTACCATACCCCATCACAATCAATAACATACCCTTAAAAGATCCAAGGTAGAATGGGACATCCGGTTTTCTGCAAACAAATTATCTACACATGGACAATTTCTGGCACAATATTGGTTTACCAGAAGAAAGTAGCCACTTTCGAAAAACTGTCCACAGTTTACATCACCACATTGTGCATTTGACAGCGCACATTTACCCCTCAATTGTCGAGAGTCGAGAGTAAACTGAGGGAACCAAATTCACAAGGCACCTTTGGAAAAAAAAGAAAACTGTAAGATCGCCAAGAGGGGAAATGTGTAAGCTCGTGGCTCTGAAGCTTATGTCGTATGTCACTGGTTATGTCCCAAACGTGCTTGGAGCCCCACAAGTGATGCACATTTTGGGGTCAAACTCATCCTGATATGATAACACCATTTCCAGGAATCGTTGAGGAAATTGGAGGAACCATCTGGAAAGGAATTTCGGAATTTCCCTCGTTTGAGCGAATACTTTAGTCACTGGCAAGGAAAATCAACAAAACTGAAACCACCAACCTGGTCCGGCCAATCTCAGTCGCAGACTGTCCCACATTCCACACTTCGATAAAATTGCCGAAAATTGCACTTGTTAGCAGTTTTTGCAAACTGCGAGTATATGACATTTAATATTGTAGTATATATATATATCTGGGTAAATTATAATATTTCACTAACCTGAATTAAGGCCATTTGGGGATGATTCCCCTTATTAACCATCATTCCCAGTGACGTCGCAGTGAGGTCGTTATAATTTTCCCAGATATATGAGGCATGAAAAAACAGATGTCATCCCATCGTGTGACTGCTTCCTCCGGATTCCCTTCAGTTGCGATGTCATCCCCTGGTCGTTTGAGGGTTTGACCTGGCCCAAAAACTCCACTGGTTGATCATCATCATCGCCATTCGCCATTTTGGGGTTACCCTCTGGTTATGTCAAATAGCTATTGACAATGACCATTTATAGTGGATTTTCCCATTAAAAATGGTGATTTTCCATAGTTATGTTAAATTACCAGAGGTAATACGTCATTTTCAAACACACACCCACAGATCAAGCATCATCAACCGTGATCCAAAAATGCGCTCAAACCATCTCAAACCTACTTGACGAGCTCCTCGAAAGCAAGCTTCACAGCTTTTGGCAAGCCTCGCCTGTCGCACAGAGGACCCAGCTACCTCCATCAGTGGGTGACATATCCTGGTGGTTTATAAACCCCATTAATTAACTAGCAAGTTGTAAGTATATCATAAACCATCATAAACCATATAGTTATTAGTTATTGGAGTTACGTTCGCCAACTTAGATATCGACCGGGGGCCCCACATGCCCCACATTGTGGTTGATTGCTGACTTGGGTTGGACGCCGGCGTTCCAACAGCAAAACGATGCTGGGATTATCGCAATGACGTCGCAATGACGTCGATCTACCATTGACGTCTTCCATGTACTCTCTATCTTGTTTCAAAATGTTTCAAGTAAACAAATGAAGCCGTTCCTGGTTTCAACATCGTTCAACCATGTTCAACCCACTTTGGGTGTGACAACCAGTGTTTTGTGACAAACTATGTGAAATTTCTATGGTTTTCCCACGGCAGTTTCCCCAAGAATTTCACGCGCCTATTGAAGTCCAAGGCGAAGGACACCTTCTGACCCCTGGGTGCCGGTGCTCAGGTCGCTGTCAACGTTGTTTTGTTTGGTTGACAAAGATAAGAAAGGCATAGAAAGGCTGTTTAACGTACAGAATCTTCGACCATTTGTTGCATTTGTTTATATTCATCTATGTGATTTGTTGTTGTTCTTTGACGTTTGTTTGTTGCATATTGATTCATCTTTGACCGTTTGACCACGGCTTTGGTCAACAGCAGAGGAATAATCAGTAGACCATGCAGCCACAAGAAAAAAAACGCTCCCTGATATCCGCTAAAGTCATGGAACCCCCCACCCAGATAAAATCAACGCAGCAATTGTTCTACAAAAATACAACAAGAAACAAAACAACAACTATATAAAACAAAACAGAATCCTCAACATTCAAATACAACAACTACTTGATTCCAAATAACTATAGTTGTATTGTATATCTAGACTTACGGACTGTAATATTTTAATATGTAGTTTACATTGCGTGTAATACGTGTGAAATGTCAGAATTGCAAAGATATTTTGTAAATCCTCAAAGGTAGCCCATGATTCCATTCTGCTCCCTTCCAACCCCTTCCGGTCACATGCTCTATTGCATCTGCCCAAACATGTTCTACAAAAGGAACGCCATGTGGACACGACACCAAGGGGCCAGTTCCACTCGTCATGCGGTAGAAGCCGCGGCGCGAAAAACACCTCAAGAGCTGCTGGTCAGTGTTTTATCCAGTGTTTGATCCCGGCAAAATTGCCTACATTTTTGGATGGAATTTGGATGATTTGGGAGTCTCTTTTGATTTAAAGTGATTTAAAGGGTGGCATAGCTATCTCTATATATAGCATTGTCTAGCCGAGTCTAGCCACCTATTTGGGCAAAGCAAAACAATTTACAATGATCTTTTCTTGACTCTTAGAGGCATCGCCAATCAATGAAATCCAGTCTTATTCCAGAACAAGCGCTGAATATAACGCTGTTCCTCCAGGTGCATCCGATAAACTTTGCGAAGCTCCACAACGATGCAACGGTGTGGGCAAAGAGAACCTGCTGTCGACAAGAATAAACCAATGTTTCAAGTCACTAAACCTCTGAAGTAGTTCTCGGAAACTGCCATCCCACCTCGTGTCTGAAACACCTGCAGATTGAATCAGGCTATCTAGAATCTATACAGTAGTAACTAGGGCCATGGGTAGACTCCGTTGTCATCACTGATGACGTGATGCTGGCTGCATTTCTTTGCCCATATATATATATAATTAATAAATATATGCGGCGATATCACTAGCAAGATATCAAGACCGTCGAAGTGGCATGGTGTTCCAATTCCTCAATAAAGAAACACGTGCTGGTCAAAAGGATCAGATTGATCAGATCTGAATCTTTCCAAAGATTCTTAAAGACGTTGTCACATGTTACCACCAAGCTTCACTCCTAAACAAGTGAGGTCAGCGTGCAATTCACTCAGCCTATCTGACACAACCCTCAAATTCGCAAAAACAACAACAACAACAACAACAACAACAACAACAACAACAACAAAAATTACAACACGGAGAAAAAACACAGAGAATCTACAGAATCCGAAGATGGATTTGTAACATTTACCAATTGGAAATTCAGCCATGGGCCATGGCAACCGACCCAGCCAGTCCCAGGAGTCCCGGGAGTCCCGGCATCCCCCAGCTCGGGACACCAGATCCATCCGTAACTCGGCTGTCTGAATCTGGACTCGCCCATGGGTATCCCATGGCTACCAGCTACTATAACCATTGAATACTTAGGTGTAGTTGATGTTATATGGAATTTCTGCTTGGCTGACTTTTAAAAACAAACTGTTAAACACTGGAATGGATTAAACATGATCAAACTAAGCTGTAGATCTGGGGGCAAAAACCAGAATAACCAGACCCATCCAGGGGGTTCGCATGGCCACAAAATGACATGACAACGGAAGATGGTTGAAACATGTTGAAACCAGAAGAGTTTCACCTCTAACGTTGTCATGTGGGATATAAACCCTAGCAGAGGTGATCCTCCCAATAACAATCATATGGTTTTGTTCAGCCCTTATATATAAATGTGCTTGTTGTTGGATGATAGACCCTTTTGAACCCTTATGAAGTTGGAAGGTCGGCTTTCTGTGGGGTCGCTGAATCGACATGATGTATTTTCTTAAAATAAATAAAACATATTAAAACATATTAAAACCCTATTTCCCTTTGGAGTTTCTGTGAGTAGAACATCTTTGGAACCTCTCTTGCGCCGATTAAATATCTCCCATGTTTCGATATCGGTGTGTAAATCCCTAAGAAATAGGGTAGTAGCCATGATGTATACCTGTATATATACCCAAGATATCCCAAGATCCAGTAGTTTAGCATAGTTTAGCATCATGTCCCCCATCATTTGATGGCGAAAAAATGGGGCACCATTTCTTGACACACCCATATGTTCTTTGTTTCACCCGCTGCAGCATGTTGCTGCGGGAGCCGTGACTCAAGCCCCAGCTACTGCAAGTGGGTGGGGTGGCATGGAACATAAACAGCAGCACCTGAAGCCACACCTATACTGGATCCATGTGCGGCTTCTGAGACTCTTGGATTGCTGACATATGATGAATTTATACTACACATTTTGACTAAACGCATTTTTTAGCACCAATTTTAGCAACCTGAACAGCGTGACCTACTAGAATCATTATACCCATGTGCCGAACTCGTTCATGCCATCAAAAGCGTTGAGGGTGGTCTTTTCAGGTGCCACAACTCAGTTCCGCCTTCACCAAGCGTCGAAGGCGCTGAACCAAGGACCATGCAAGGTGATGCTTCCTAGTTATATAAGTTGGTTTATCAACCAACAACAACTACTGTATGTATACATATATATATATACATAATACATATATATATACATAATATATATATACATATAATTCAATTATCCTAGATACTTAGCCTAATCTAACTATAGACCAACTTCGCGTTCCCGAACTGGGGCACCACCTTGTGGGAGATCTACTTCCTATGAAATCCGAAAGGCCGACCGTCCAGTCGAAGGGGACGATCGGATTCATAGGATTTTGATGGATTTTGAGGCCTACCCTCTGGTAATTTAACATAGCCATTGAAAATGGCTATTTATAGTGGATTTACCCATTGAAAATGGTGATTTTCCATAGTTATGTTAGTTTACCAGAGGGTACAACTGTTAAAAAAATGGTCTCAGCCTCTGAATTTTCGCAAGACTGAGTCGCAGCCGCATCGCAACTCGTATCATTGCGCTTCGCAACATTTCGCAAGGTCCTAGACCAGAATTGGAGCTGCCTGTCCTGAGGGTATCCAATGTACAACTGGTTCTATGACTGTTCCCAGTTGTGGGCTGGGACATGCTGGGACATCCCAAGTACAAGTACAGCATAAAAGCACTGCCTTGACACTTTAGCTTGGTGAGGTCATGAGCCATGTCACAGTGACCTTTGCAAATCATGATGTTTTTGTTCCAATATAATCTAATATATATATATATACACACATATATACAATAAATATACGTACACCAGTACTTTATCTGGTTGTTGGCCTCAACATATCAAACAAAAAACAGAACTATTAGTTGGAGCCAATTGGAATTACATGGTTGTCCTCTGCGTTTCTCTGCTAAGATTTCAGAGAAACACATCTTTCAAAAGATTAAATCATCAATGCCCTTGTCGCATAGCTTCCCTTCACATTGGGGGTAGATGTCTAAGCACTCCATGACAAGGTACCGGTGGGCGGATGCAGTGGACAGTGACACAAACTTCCGCTGCTGGTCAGTGGACTGGCACAGTGGTCGGAGATAAACCTGCGTTCATCGCAGGGGGGGGGCAGTCGGCAGCTATGGCTATGGATCAAAACCCTGTTGCCCTGCTAAACATCAAACACATTCAAACAGATATATATATATATAATCGATGTGTCTGAACCCTGGGTATTCCAAAGTGCCATTTTCACAGGGGAAATGATATAAATGATGATTAACACATGAACATGGGATAACATGGGTCCCCATTTTCAGACAAACACATATCAAATCTACTTTCGTGGGCTGATCCCTGGTTTTTTCGCTTCTTCGCCACCCATCCCATAGATTGGAATCATCCCAGCTGAGGCTAGAAACACGATGAATCAAACAAATTTGTTAGATATGTTTCTTAGATATCATAATCCCATAATCCAATCATATCCCAAAAAACTGTATCTGGAGATGTTTTGTGGATGGGAGGGCTGCTGATCCATTCTTGACCTCAAGGTGGTTGGCAAGGAGTACTGATCAGCACAACTTCGGTCTTCCTCACGCGCGCAGAAATGCCACACATTTTGATCGTCATAGAAGACCTGCCGCTGCGACGTGACTGATGGAGTTTCAAACACCTCCAACACCTCCAGGCTGAAGGAAAAATAGGAATCCAGAGTCAGTGGATGAACCATGAGACTTAGAGAAATTATGCCTCTTTACGGTATAATATTTATAATTATCACTGAATCATAACAACATATTTTTGATGATCAAACTGATCCCTTCACGAAACCCGTAGGCGTGCCTCATAGTTGACGTGTTCATATTTGAAGCCGGTCAGGTACCTTGGTGGAAGATGAGGGACCGGGTCGCGCGAATGAGTGATGCGGTACATTGGAATGCGCCGGGCGAATTCGTGGTCGAAGGCGGCCGCAAAGTTCAGATTTCCCACACGGGGTGACTCGAAGAGATAGGACAGACCCACATTGTAGCCCCATCCTGACGCCCCGTGACACTGTGATCTGCGGATCCGGAAAATCATGTTGTGTGATTAGCTTAGCAGCTAATCAATATACCACATATACACACTAGCTAATACACTATACATCATACATATACCACATGTTGAGACCATCAGAAGTTGTACAACTACTTCTGTGTCAATCATCAGTACAGCAATGGCATCATGGGAGACAAGAAAATCGATATATTCATAGTATATATATATATATGTTATATTATAGTTGTATAGTATATATATATATGTTATATTATATTATATTATATATATATTATCATATATTAGATATGATCATATGATATCATATTAGAGGTTTTCTTTAAATGGCCATACCCCAAAATCATCCAAAATTGCCTACAACTATACATGTAAACGACACCAATGGCTTGGGGTCGCCGAATTTTAACGCTCCAAGGCTGCCCGACCATCGTCCTTGTAATGTACACATGGCAAGCGTTCCAACCGCCGCCCCCAAGGAGTGCCCGGTGATGTAGAGATTTGAAGTGCTGCTGTTGCTGCTGCTGCTGGAGTTCCCAACTTCATGTCTCGGCACGCAGCCGATGTCTCTCAACTTGTCCAGGACTTCATCCTTCACATTGCGCCAAATGCTCGAAAAGCCATCCTCCACATAGCCTGCTTTCAGGTAAGGTGGCAAGATTTTGACAAAAGCACGTCTTCAAACAACACGTAAATAATCTGATGGCTCAATCTTCATGGAACTTGCATCAACGCATTGAACCAGCAGAATCCTTACAATTGAATTGGATCCTGTGAAAAAAACATGATTCTTATGACTGGCCAAGGAGCAGCCCTTGCACCATTCAAACGGCACTGGCGTGTTCCAGAATCGAAAGTCTTCGATCCAATTGGTAATTGTGGTGCCTCCGGCCAGGGAGGCCCTGACACGTCACGACTTTACCATACAGATGTACTCTTGTGGCTATAACATGCTATAACAATGCCATCAACTAGCTTAATTTGGCGGTTAAATGAGTTCATGTGTCTATACATGTTGTACGCATATAATATCATTGTCGTATCTAATTATATATACATTATACATATACAAATAGATATGATCTTTTATATACAGTACAAAATATAAATGATGACCAGCTTACTGCCAAGAAACGTGTGGGTTTGTTAATGGGGGACATCATGAGATCAAATAAACTACGGGATCCCGGGAACCCTGTTTTCAGACACAAGTCCAGCAAGTGTTCGTGTTCAAGCAAAGTTGCAACATGGGACAAGATGAAACACAACTTATTTGGCTTATGTCTTCAGCGTGGCTTATCCCCAAATGATCAACAATGCCTGGTGGGTGGTATACCTACCCCTCTGAAAAATATGAATTCGTCAGTTGGGATGACATGTCCAATATATGGAAAAATAAAAGCATATAAAATCCATGTTCCACACCACCAACCAGTTTCTACCCATGTTTCACCATGAAGAAATTGCATGAAATTGCCTAACATTATCTAACCCTCGACCATGGTACTGCCACGAAAGGAGATGACACATCCATCCGTCGTGCGCGTGGACATTCTTGCCAGCAGCAGAAAGGTGGATCTCGGTTGGATCAACTCCCGGCGTTCAACAAATCCTCGACAACCGGAGGAGTTGGACGGGGAAAGCCACAACAGTTGTTTTTTTGTTTACCCATAGGATCCATGTATGGTATATATGCTAACATTGGGGGTATATTGATGGTAAATGTTACCATATATAGCATACATGGATCCTATGGGTTACTGTAAATTGAAGTTGATTGTCTATGAAATCAAAGTGACATCAACTCTGGGATGCTGATCCAGTGCTATTGGGATCTAACCATTATTTTCATTATCATTACAAGTAATTACTATTATTATTGTCATGTGTATGATCGTTACAATATTGTTACTATTATTCTTGCCACTAGTCATTATTATTATACTAATCCCTGCTCCCTAATACTAAACCTCCCTCCTAAACAATAAACGTATGGTTGTTAGTATTTGAGAAACTTCCCCCTAAAATTACTGTAATCTAAAAACACATGAGTCAAAACAACCATTGTTCCGATCTCGAAATCGATCAGAGTCCTTTATAACATCTATAACTATAAATATATTGCCAACAATTGGATGTCAAAGTGTTCCGCTAATATCAAATCTAAAACATTAATCAACACAACGACAATTTGGGATTTTAAAAGACTTACCCAGATAAACAAACACCCCGGAGTTAACACGAGTTAACTACTTTTTATCATTAGGGGGGTGAAACCCTCAAATTGAACATTGATGTTTAAATTGTTTTCCAAAGGGGACAAATGAACGTACAATCTTCAAATCTGATTTTTCCCAAAACGATCAATCTGGGGTAGTTTTCATGATTTAGGGAAGGTTTAGTAGTAATGGATGATTTATTGTCACTATTACCCTCCAGTAAATTACCATGAACCCTGATAGGGCTTGGAACTTTAGTTTCCACTAAAAATAAAGGTGATTTTGTGATTTTCAGGGTGATTTCAGTGGACATTGACCTGTGAGGCGTAAATTTTAATCATTGGATGTTCAACGCCACTTTCTCTCGGCAACACGAATCATGGGGAGTTTCCACCGTAGGTCTTCGGAGTCTGTGACTCTGTGATATGACCCTCTGGTTATGTCAAAATAGCTATTGAAAATGGCCCATTTATAGTGGATTTTCCCATGAAAAATGGGTGGATTTTCCATAGTTTTTTGTATGTTTACCAGAGGGGAATTGGATGTTCCAAGAAACCATCAACCAATCCGAGTTACGACTAGTACAATCCATCACTGGTTGGTGGTTGACCTACCCCTCTGAAAAATATGAAAGTCAGTTGGGATGATGATTCCCAATATATGGAAAAAATGTTCCAAACCACCAACCAAGATCATATCTACAAAACAAAGCTATTGGATTTTTCGACTTTTCGGAAACATCAGACTCCATCGGCATATCTGCACTGAGAAACTCAACGTCGAGGAATCCAAGTGGATCCCCACATCTTCGCATGGCCTGGCGGAAACCCAATGGGATAAGGTAGGCCCGGGTTATATGACAAAACGTTGGAAATCGTATGAGATTATGGAATATATTTATGGAACATAAATATACATGGAATAATGTCAGAATATCAGAAACAATCACACATGAAACCATCCCCAAGATCACCATAAATGGATGTGTATAAACCATCCAAAAATGGCTTGTCATTGGGTTTCATTGCCCAAAATCCCAGCGAATCGCCCCAACCCCCGCCCCCAGAGACCCGCAAGTCCAGTTCTGCAGCGAGTCGTTGGCTCCGCAATAGGAAGCAGAGGTCCTTGGTGACGCCGAGATGTGTTTTTCGAACTGGGGATCCAACATGACAGTTTTGATGGGTAGAATGGTGACACACAATGTTTGTTTTTATGTGTTTTGTTTAACCATCTGGTAAACTAACATAGATATGGAAAATCACAATGTTCAATGGGTAAATCAACTATAAATGGGCCATTTTCAATAGCTATGTAACAAATTACCAGAGGGTGCATTAGGTACCTATTTGTTTTTGTCAATTGCTGTGATTCATCCAAGCCTGCTGCTTGGTGATGAAAAAGCCCTTCATTAAGGATCCTCAACCATAGCTAGAAAACAGAAACATGTTTGAAACATTCAACCAGCCAGATATATCTTACTGTATATATATATATACGCATAGAATAAGCATCAAATGATCTGTTTGAAAGATGTTGAACCCAACAAGCAACCAGGAATAATTATCAGGAATTGATTATGCTGTAAACACAAAACAACCAACTAAACCAAAACTGAAATGTTAGTCAGGTATCAGGCTTGCAAAGGCCCTTGCAACAGGTTCCTGTCAGGGTCAGTTGGTTGGCATCATTTTGTCGAGCTGTGCTTCCATGAGACAGATAGAGAGAGAGAGAGAGGCTGTAACCAAATATGGAACCATGGCTACAGCACAATAGTGCCAGTGTTCTCACACAAATCACTTTCAAATTCAACATGAGTGCGCTCTCATTCTCGAAGTCAAAGTGTGTGCTTTGTTTTACAATCAAAATAATCAAAGAGAACCAAATATAAACAAATTCAAACAGAGAATCTGACGCTTGAAACACTCTGTGGACTCTCTCTCTCTATCTGGATAGAATTTGGGGAGTGTCCTAGCTTTCAAATATGTCAAATGTATGTGTCTTGTGTATTTCCCCATATATCCCACACATATATACATTATATACACATATTACTTAATATGTCTTATTTTTGAACTAAGACATAAAATGATGATACCATGTTACTGCATTCATCTATTCCTTCCATGCTTCGCTTTCCCTTGGTTTGCACCTCATAGGGCCAATCGGGTGACGCGGCAGGCACAAACCAGAGAGCCCAGGCGGCCCATGTCCCAAGGATGCGCCAAAACGGCGCCATGAATTCCGCCCGCCACCGAAAATGATCCGGTGGTGATTGGGACGCAACAATGATCCAATGATTCCAATGATGCACTTGGATGCACTATAGGTGTTTTTTTTTGATATGTTCTTATGATTTCTTATGGATCACCGATTGGAGAAGCTTTGACTCAGAATTTTGCCACTTGTAGACATCAAATGGATCCAAAAGGCACCAACATGTGACCCAAATGGCTATTGGTTGCAACACACTTCTTAAATGGACCACTGATTTCATCTAGTTGACACCCGATGTCAGAGTCACTCAATTGACCTCATCAACTATTGTGCAGCCAGCAGCTACGGTTTACACGGACAGCATCTTCAGCTCCTTTGCTAAGGCATGAGGGTAGTAAGTGCTAGGTAGGTGGACGGTAGCTGGGTAAACACTTCTAGTTCTTTCTTACATGGTCATGGATGGTCATGGGGTATCAGAGCTATCCAACTGCTTTCCCAGCACGGGCTCGAGACAAGGACCGTGTCAGCTACAACAGCCTCCACAATGGTTGCATCGCCACGGTGCATGATCATAAACTCCTGTTTCCGTCAATTCGAAGCATTCAAACTCTTGATTTTGAGATATTTTGACAATATCCTAGCCCAATGAACTTCAAAACTAGACTAGATCAGGAAGTTGCATCGCAAAAGTAGAGCCATGAAGTTATGGCCCATTATGATCCGTTTTCAAGGGATATGTTTTTGTTTGTTTTTGCCCAATCACTTTGGCTTCTCACTTAGAGCCCAAGAAATCCAGCTTCCAGTGATCATCAGTTGGTCATCCGCCTCCTGGCCCTGGCTTCACCGTGCTGAGTCTTCCAACTCACCCTTCCCTCCCTTGTAAATCTCACCGAAATGCCGTCGTTGGGCCTCCAAGGTCGTCCCGAGGCGATGAGACAAAGTCACAACTTACCCTCTGGTAAACATACAAAAAGCTATTGACAATTGCCATTTATAGTGGATTTTCCCATTAATAATGGTGATTTTCAATAGCTATGTTAAATTACCAGAGGGTAAATCGAATAACATGTACTTGTTCAGGTATCTATATGGAGAGTCCAGGCCCAAGTATACATTTATGTGATTTTATGTGTCTGCATGTATGTGTATCGCTACTAGCCTGCCACCGAATTATGAAGATTCGTGGATTTTGGCCATTTCCGAAAAAGGGACGATGTCCTTTCTGGAGTGGAGATCCGTCGAACTGATACCAGTGACTTTAATTCATGGGTGGCGGTTCTGGTGAATTTCCTATCAATTCAAACACCATGCAGGAGAAAAGTTCCGAATGCTCTCCGGAGTTTAGGCTCTCCATTCATGCATCTGGTTGGTTTCCGCCGCAAAACATGTCAAAAAATGCTATATGTCAGTGCCATGGACAAAACATGTCAAAACATGTCGTGTATGCCTCAGTGTCCATCATGGCATCAGGAATCCCTGATGGATGACCAATCACTGCTACTGTTCCTGAATTCTACAACCAAGTTGTGACGCAGTTGATCCACGTGGCGTATTCAACATGTTGAATCCGCAACTGCAAATTCGATATCCACCATACATGGTGGTGTCATGTGGTGTCCATAAATGAGGGTACCCCAATAGCTGGATGGTTTTTAGTGGAAAATCCCATGAAATATGCATGATTTGGAGGTACCGCTATTTCAGGAAACCTCCAGATTTGTCATAGACCCACCTAGTTCTAACCCAGCTCCAGGGCCCCCCACCATGGCAATCACCTGGCTGAAATACGGCTGAAATTCGACCAGCAAAGATGTGAAGCTGCCAAACTATCCAGATTCTTCACCTTAACCAACCTTAAAATGATTGGATATAAACCAACATATAACATGAACCAACTGAACTAGGGATTTGAGATAAATTTGATAATATGATTCTTTTGTTAAACCAGCAATGATCTTGCAGGTTGAGCCTCATCGAAAATGTGACAGTGTGAAGTCAACCAAAAATCATCACAGGGGTGGAAAGAGTAATATTAACGAAACCACCAAGCAGAGCATGTACCACTTCCAGACGCATTGTTCTGCTAAAAACCATCATGATCTTCAAGGGAAACTCTTTGAGTTTTCATTCGTACCTGTAATGTACTCACAATGAACAATATGTACAAACAAAAGAGGTATGTCTATATGCGGTATAGCTTACACGCCATACATGATCAACTGGGATCCAAGAATCCAAGGGGTGAAATTGCATGCAAACGACAAATTCATCAAAACACATTTGCAAGATGCACGCATCTGGAAACGGCACAAAAAACACACCAAACCCCAAATTGTGGTCAGGATAAACTTTGCCAAAATATGCCAAAATTGTGTGTGGTTCAGTAGCTCAATGTTGCCTATCACGTGGTTGGTGAACATCAATTCGTAGCTGCTTGGCTCCACATTTTCCAGGGGGATATGGATACTTGTGATACTACTCAAAAAAAGTCCCCATATTTGGCGAGCCAAATCAAATCCCAAGTTATAATGATTTAAGAATGAGTAAAATGACTGAGTTCCAAGTATCGTAGCATATGATCATGGTATATTAGAGTATATATCCAATGGCATCTCCAATGCTATGATTGTTCAAGGTACTTAGAGTTCCATAGTTTCCTCCTATCACCGGCTGCGCCTGCAGCAAGGCATTTCGGACAGACACTGGCGGACCCTGGAACCATCCCAAGTCACGGGGGTACCCCAAAGGTTGGATGGTCTTTTCTAGGTTTATACTGGAAAATCCTATGGAAATGGATGAGAACTGGGGATACCCCCATGACTTCCGAAACCTCCATGTATGTTCTATTCATGTCCACCTACATGTGGCCCATGCTTGGAGTATTTCTTGGGTAAATCAACTACCTGAAATCTGGGTTGCAAGAAACAAAGTAAAAATCATGGGATGGGTTAACCTCAAAACATTTGGATACAAGTGGCAACATAGTCGGAACTGAGCTGGCTGCATAGTCTTTCAAGTCCTGCGAAGGGCCAACACATATTGTTGGTCAGTGGTCAGTCTATGGTTTACAAACCCATGAGCAAAGCTGTTATTATCCACATGTTCCCTTGAAGATACTGTAATGTTTATATAGTAACTTTAGTACAACAAGTATATAATATATATATATGTATATACAGACATATCTATATATGTATATATAGAGGCATATATATATATGTATATATATATACATAGACATGTTCATGTATATATATATATACATAGACAGGTGTGTATATATATATACAGTCGTATACATATATATATATATACAGTCGTATACATATATATATATATATATAATATGCAATATATACACAGTATATAAATGTATATATATATATATACATACTGTATATTTAAACGGCTACTGTCCCAGTGTCCTGAATGATGAAGTGTTCTTTGGTCGACCTATGTAACACATATCTCAGTGAATCTGGACTATCCTCGATATGTGCAGACATGACTCCATTTCAGGGTTCTTTGAAACTGTCCGAAATAGGGTTATACCCTTAATATAATGCACCCAAATTGGGCATATTTTTTTTTGTTGGGTTTACCACATTCATTTGATATCACCCAATTACCTCCATATGGCTATCTTCATAGGGAAAATGATCATGAACCCCAATTTTCAGACAAAGCCACTTCCACAGCCACAGTGCTCCTGTGAGCACACCGTGGTTCCAGCCTTTCGATTGCCAATGCATCGACTGCGGCCTGCAAGCATATCGAACAAAGTCCTCTGCTTGGGACTTGACTGGATTTACAACCCTAGAACAACTCGAGGCGAGAACATGATATCATATAGTTATATACTATGTATCATATGCATAGTAACCCCTAGGGATATAGAACATTTAATCCTTGCTATTTTAGCCGGAATTTAGTTTTCGATCTTTGTGGGGATTACTGTATATATATATGATATACATACCATACATGTATATATACATACATGGTGAATCTTAGATACGTGTCAAAAAATGTTGGTTAGTACATTTCCCCATTGATAGCAAAAGATTAAAGTACCAAAGTATCTAGCAAAGGTTGACCCACCATATATGTATACTATGGCCATGTGGACAACTCTGAACTAAATACCCAGAGATGTTTGTGTTTGTGTTCGTGACTTACCTGGAGTCACACACACCCATATGTCATGTATATAATATATATGTATATATATATACTGTAAAAAATATTAAATCATACTATTATATACATAATGACTGGTGGGGGCCAGTGACTATATCTCAACATACTCAAGAGATGGACAACAAATCAGTTTTTGAAGTTACCGAAAGGGATACTACTAGCTGTGGCGCGATTCAGATGACATCAAATTCATCAAATGACACATGTCTTGCCTTCTCGGAACATAGGGGATCAATGGATCAAACTTACATAGACCTTTAAATAGCCTTGTTTTCTTCCAAACCATGACCAGCTGAGCTTCAAACAGGAAAGCCACCTCAGGGGATCAAGATCTAACGAAGTGGCCACCAAGTTGGACAGGTTGAAAATAGATACCGTATAAGTAATGTGAGTTATTGAAGCGTCCAAGGCGTTTGGGGGTGATTTTGTGCCTGCGTGTCATCCTTGGGAGATATTGAAATCCCAACTGTTTGCATCCTCAGACCCCGAAAAGACATGGTTTTTGTGGGCAATGTGGATCTGGAAGGTGTCCAGACGGACCATAGATCATAGCAGAAACGCCTTCCAGCTTCCGAAATGGACCAGCTTGTGTACAGTACCCAAGTTTGACTCTGGTCTTACTTGTGTAAGCAATGCAACAATTCTAAGTACCACAGACGTTGTCACCATAGTTACTGATCCATACTGATCCTATTGATTGTTACTGTTTGTGTGTGTGTCATATCAGCAGCAACAAGTTGGTCTTTTCCAATTTCTCTGGGATTTTGAGTTTTCCAAAAGTGCCCAAAATGTGTTTCTTAGAATCCCCACTTACCCCATGTTGTCAGGGGGACATTCATCTACCTGTTCCATCCCCGGTCACACAGTTTTTGTTTATTGATGTTCATACAAAGTGCCCCCCAAAACCCTTAATTAATGATATATAAATAAGGTAGTTTATTAATTTATAACCCCATGTAGCTATAGGCTATAGATATACTATAGATATACCTTCAAAAAAAAATAACTGGTTATTATAATGTTATGATTGTTATCATATGTTATAAAGATTTATAAATTACCTTTGCTATCTTTGTGGCCCCACATTGGATAGCGCCCCAGCCAAGTCGCCGTCCCTCCGGTGGCTGGTCGAGGGGAAGGATTCGACCTGGTGGCGACGTGGGAAACCCCACCTGGATCCACATGGGGAGTCCGATGAAAATGAGGTTCAAATGGGGAACAAAAATGATTTTCCAATGCCTAGGAAAATAACATAAAATAACCATGAACATGTTTTTTTCCGTATTTTTCCTAGGAACAAAAAGCAACAGTTGGGGGATTCCGGCAACCATGCTGAGTCGACCAGCAACCACTAGAACTTGGGAGTATCCCGGAGGGAAACCAACCATAAACCACCAATGAATGGACAAGAAACAGCAGCCAAGGGTTAAACAAACGAGAAACACAAATATGACAGCAATGCCATCAATGTCTACGAGTCTACAACACAGTCTGGTAATGTCTGGTAAGCATACAGTGGCCAAACGATGGTATCAAAATGCAGGCAACTTTGGCTGGCTGCAAACCAACTGGGGTAGAGAAACCCATCACTCTGAGCTTTGCGAGCCTCGCGACTTTGGTTTTGAAGCCGATGTCTGATTTCGAGGGACTGGTACGAAGATCTGGCTGCGTTGAGGAATTGGATATCATGGGTGTGGTGTCTAAGTGGAATGTCGGGGATAACATCCCAGCCTGCCAAATGCCCTAAACTTAAGTAATTCCAAAGCATCCGTCCCTGAGTTACTAATTCAACATGTAAGTTCTATGGCATTGGGACATGTTATATTTTCACATGAAAAAAATGATTTTGGATGTTGACTTAGGCTCTTCCATCCTCAGCGAAACTGTCCATAAAAAAACTATCTGATCATGGGAATCTTTCACTTCCTCACTTCCATAGCTGACCGTTTAAAAGAAACAACACATGCCATCTGGTAATTTAAGAGTTTGCTATGGAACATGGCCCATAGATGATTTATATACCTAGTGTTTCACTAGTGACTTTTGCTGATGTTCATTGGTTTTCCATAGTGAAGTTCAATTACCAAAGGCTGCTTCTTA
>Ga0126342_10007089_pt1 | contig 19954 bp, 18 predicted proteins | sample Cyp1metagenome_FD_92528 | JGI IMG/M metagenome (GOLD analysis project Ga0126342, IMG submission 92528) | Coral microbial communities from Lord Howe Island, Old Settlement Bay, Australia - Cyphastrea 1 metagenome | ecosystem: Host-associated > Invertebrates > Cnidaria > Coral ... | reverse complement strand
TATATATACATATGATGATAATGTGATTATATATATATGATTATTATATGATTATATATACGATTATATGATTATAATATGGTTATATATGATTATAATATGATTATATAAACGATTTTAATATGATCATATATATGATTACTATATGATTATATATGGGATGATAATATGGATTTATATATATGATTATAATTTGATTATATACATGATTATGTTTTGATTATATATATATATGATTTTAATACGAATATATATATATGATTATAATATGATTATATATGATTATAATATGATTATATATATGATTATAGTATGAATATATATATAATATTTTGTACACTTCCCTTTGCGCTGCTTCCCCAGGAGTTGGAGTCCAAGCATCACAGTAGCGAGCTGCGGGCCTGGAGTCCCGGTTGCGCCGTTCCGGAATCCGTTGGGGCCCGTGTTCCCCCCCATGGGATGGGTCCCCAGATGGTCAGCACTGAATCTGTGTGTTTAAGTGGACATTGTATGTGGTGCAGCTGTGGGCATGGACATGGACAGACCATCCGATATGACGAAGACACGTACATCTTATATACAAACATACATACATACATACATACAGACATACAGACATACAAACATACAAACATACAAACATACAAACAAACATACATACATACATACAGACATACAGACAGACAGACATACAGACAGACAGACAAACATACAAACATACAAACATACAAACAAACATACCTACCTACCTACCTACCTACCTACCTACATACATACATACATACATACATACATACACCACATACATACAACTAACCATAAGAACCAGGACTGGCCACCCATCACCAACGCCCCAAACGCCCCACCACCACAGGCCACAGGGGGTGGGGGAAACGCTAAGAAGCAAGACTGACCCATTGGGGGGGCTGGCCGACGCTGCACCAAATGTGTATATATATATACATGGATTGAACCGTTACCAAGTTGTGGCGAGGACAGCTAGACACCCATTGCCTCCACTTTCAATGTTGTGTGAAAGCAGTGCTTGGCAGAGCCTTCAAAAGGACTGCCATTCTTGCTTCAGCCAGTGGGAAGTGCTGGGTAGCAACATTGATGCTGGGGGGGTCCAGGGGCTTATGGCCCTTTTCGAAACTTTTGGTCGATGGCTGTTTTTTTGAAGAACCCAGTATTGAAGGAGACACATATTTCAATCATCAAAGACGAGGTATACGAATTTAGATTTATTCGCAACTTTTTAAAATTATTTCCAATCATAAGTTTTTTTTTTTCGGGGGTTTAGCAATGATCAAACACCATTTTTCAGCCATGAAACGCATGCTTTGAGTTTGAAGGGTCATCAAACACGCGATGAACTTGGTGATTGTGGTTTTTGGATGGCCGAAAAAATCCGGCCCAATACATCCCAGCACCCTTGGTTTGATGAGGGATCAAAATTTACTATGAAAACTTGGCAATTTTTGGTAAATGGCTGCAATCCCAGCGATGAACATCTCAAAATTTCCATCTCAGCAGTCAAGTGGTTGAAGCATGTTGCTTTGTCTGAACATGGGGCAAAACCACCAGAATTTGATGGTTCATTGACATTTTCCCCTTTTAAGGTTGGGTACATTCACATCCATGTGAAGTCAACTGGTTCTTCTTGAATTCCGCAATTGAATCCATTGGATTAGGGAAAACTTATGAGAATCTCGATTTAGAGGTACCATGGAACACCCCATTTTCACAGCCTCATATCATGACATCTTTTTTGTGCAACCTCCAAAAAGATGCAGAAGAATCGAGCCAAACTGAAAAAAACTGGAACATTACATAAATTTACATGATATTTGATAGAAATTACACATAAAATAGCTGACTTTTTATGACTTTTCCTGGTGCCCATGACCCATGGCCCATGACTCTTTTTACCGAGGCTACGGAGGAAAAGGATCGTGCAGCCTGGAGCCCGAGATCAGCACATGGTGAAGCTTTGGTGCATGGAATATTCATTTTTGTTTATCTATTTTTTTTTACATGTTTTTCCATTTTTTCCAATGTTTCTTCATTTTTTTTTACATTGTTTTTTTTGTTTTTTCCATTTTCTTTTTTTCATGTGTTTTTTCATGTTTTTTCATTTTTTCAATTTTTTCCATTTTTTAAATTTACTTTCATTTTTTTTATTTTTTTCATTTTTTCAAAATTTCCAGGGAAATTCATAAAATTCATGCAAACAACTGGAACATTCATATGGAACATTGGGAAGATGTGGGACTTGAACTTTGCGTGAAGCTGGTGATGTTAGCGGATTGCTCTACACTCTAAACATGTCAATTTCGATGGGGGAAAAGCACTGATTTTCGCCTTTGAAATGAAAGGTCACTGGTTGATGGCAACATGTTGGGTCCTTTTTTAAAGCTGTAACCTTGTAGTTTGATGATGTTTCCCACATATATTCCAGGTTTCAAACTTTTCGTTTTTTTTGGTGTTGCAAAAGAAGTACTTTGCTCAGATGAGCCCGGAAACCCTTGGTGCTTCATGATATGTAGCTGTATCTTTTGGCTTCCGCCGTCAGTAGAACGTCTTGGATGATAAACTCGCCTTTTTGTCGATGGATGTAGAAATTAGCTTCGTCCTAGCTCAACATGCCAAATCTTTGGCATGCAGATAGTCAGTTCAGGTCAGTTCGCTTCAGCCTTTGAAAATTGTGTATCTGCCAATTCTTGGCCAACCTCACAGCTGGACGCTGCAGACAGTCAAAGTTTGCTGTCAGTGTGTGGAACGAAGCACACGTGGCGTCCTTCCTGAATTGACGGCTCGGTGATGCATGGTTTGGACTATGGCTCCATCAAGGCCATGATGGCAGCCTGCAACAGAGATAGATGCAGGTTGACTGGAGTTGTTCACCAATTTTCTTTTCTGGCGGTTTTTCTGTATCTCAACCAGCCAATTATTTTTTGGGGGTCCGAATTTCTCAGTAAACAACGAGGGCAAAAACAAACTGGCTAACTTTCGGTGAAGCCCCTGGCCCAAATTGCACATGGATTCCGGAAGTGGCTTTGGTGGATACAGCAGTTGAATCAGTGCGACCAATGGTGACCAAGCCGGGCCAAGCGTTCAATTTTTGGGTCCTCTTGAGGTAATTCTTTTGCCTTGAGAGGTTTGCCTTGCCAAACTGGAAGTGCACCACGCAAGTGCTGCTTGTGAAATCCACACGTGTTGCTCTTCAAATCCCACGCTTATTTCCAAGTATATTAGATATATCAGCTGAAGCAACATTCCACAAGATTGTACTACCCGGCTATCCTTTGGAATAATAAAACAGTTCGTTATAAATAGAACACCATTTCTCATCGAACAGTAAAATCATCGATCTTCATGGGCTTCTTCATGGATCTTGGATGTACACCCCATCCCCCCAAAAAAATGAAAAACACCCCCTGTCAGAAACCATGAAAACCATGAAAATCAATGGGTTTCCTGGAAAAAATCCACCTGGTTTAACAGTTTAACAACCCTAAACCCCTAAACCGTTCACCACAGGAACGCTTGCAGCGCGAGATGCAGGAGGCCGAAATCGAGGCCGAAATCGTGATTGACCATCCCCAAAAGGATAATAAATGTTAGTACATGATCATATTCATGGTATATGATGCTATTGAAATCTATTTGAAATCATAGGTAATAGACTGGTAATCGTATATTTCATAATTATAGACTGAGTCTTAATATGAAGTATATTAATGATACAGGGATGGTATATACATGCCATTGATTGTGATTTTGGGGACAACATATGGGATAATATATGGGATTTCACCAAAAAATCAGTAATTGTATACAATTGGATAACGTAATAGGGTTCACCACAATATATAGTGTGTAATAGGATACTCACGTTAGTGAAGAAGTTGTAACCAATCCCCAATTTCAACTATAAATCGGTGATATAAATCTTCAACATATGATGGTTTATTGTTGCTTTACTGAAATATTCAGATTCTATCCCATTTCATAAATTATCACTGATAGTTGTTGATGAAAATCATAAGATATGACCATATTATAATTGCAGTAGTATATATATATATATGGTAGTGTGTCAAAACCTTGTACCCCTGGTGAACATCAAAATAGCTGGTAAATGGATGTTCATCCCCCTAAAAATGGTATTAATAGGTATTGATCCATAGCCATATATGATACTGTTTGAACTAGGATTACACATATTAGGGATAATACATGGGATTTCACAGACAACTATTGGTGAAACTTCGGAAACTGATGATTTGATGATTGAAACAAATGGGAATTCAATATGGAATTAATTGATTGATCTATCAATGGCATATAATGGATATATATATACATATATCATATGTATATATATGTATATATATATATATATAATTGGGATATGTCACCAACAATATGATGTTTGGGTGTGAAAGTGAGGGATAACAGTCCCATTGATGTCGGGAAAATGATAAGTGTCGGTGAGTCGCCATGGAACGGATCCATTTTCAGCTGCTATAGCCCTGGCTAACCAGGCCCAGCAAGAGCATGGGCTCGTTGTGTAAAGCATGGTGTTTGTGGATAACGAGCTGTTTTTTTGTAAAACAGCTCCTTGTTTTTTAAAGAGGGTTTGGACTTTGGACGCAAAAACCTTGGTTTTGTGAAAAAAACACGATTTAAGTTTAAACCAAAGCATGTGTGTAAACCAGGGTTTTGGAAAAGGCCATATTGAGAAAGGCTTTGGAAAAGGCCATATTTAGAAAGATCATGCGTGTAAAAGGTGTTCAGCACAAAAACCAGTGGATCAAGTATTGGATATAAGAAGCGATGGAGCAAACCGATGGCAACACAACAAAAAAACGGGAACAACCATCGAAATGACCGCAAGATGTGCAAAACCAAGCCGGTGTTGAGCGAGGTGTGGGCAGAGTTGAGCCAACCACAACGTAAGGAAAGATGAAGACGAAACGAAGAAGAGCTAGGCGGGGAGGAGGGGGGGGTGGGTTCAAGTCAGACGAGGCAAAAATCCGCGCCAAGGGGGGAAGTCTAGACAAAGACAAAACAGACAGTACAACTACGAACAAGCAAGATCCACAAGACACGCCGGCAGGCCGGCGGATTCAAGAAAAATCAGGGACGCCTCACTTTTTCTTGCAACATTTAACTCCCCCATGTCTCCCAAGTTCAGTTTTGCTGTACAAATTCTGTTTTCGGGAGTCAACCTCCCATGTTGCTAAGCTTTACTCCCAACTTAAGCTTAACTTCAAGTCCCATTTTCTCCTGGTTTGTTGGCTCAACTTCACTTCAAGTCCCATTTTCCGATATTTTCCGATCTTTTTTTTTCGGGCAACATCCAGTTGTTTTGGTCCTCAGTCACCGTATGGATTCCAGGTGCAGCGGCAGAAGGTGAGAGCCGAGGCGGCGGAGAAGGAGCGCGACTTGCATGCTGAGGCGGCTGATGGATGTGAATGAAGTAATAGAAAAGGTGACTGGACTATGGTTCTATTATGGTAATATTATGGTAATATTATGGTTCTCTTATGCTAATATTATGGCAATATTATGGCAATATTATGGTGATATTATGCCAATAATAAAGGTCATAATGATATGAACCAAATATGGTCATTTTTTCGCGGGAATTTTCATAGCTCGCTGACGACTAAAACCCATCCCATATCTTGACGAACGATGCAACGATGCCAGCATAATATATAGTTGAATGCGAAGCATGATAAAGGTGATATTAGCGGTAACAATAGGTGATTCACCTAATGGTAATATGATGGTGATATATATATAATATGAATAGGTAAATTAATATGAATATATCCATGGTAATATGAATGGGTGAACCATGGATATATGGTAATTTGATGGTAATATGATGGTAATATATAATAGGTGACGAAGGACCCCCCACATATCTTGAACGAATTTGTTGGGGATATACCTATAAGCCTTGGGAAAGATAACTACAGCATAGGTAAGAAACGATCGTTTATAGTTTATAGGTATTTATCAGTTAACTGGCAACTGGTAGCCTGAATAAAACGTGGTAGATGCAGTACCATCCCAACTGTCGAATAATTCTCCAGAACTATTGGATATGTATTATGGTAATTTAACATAGCGCTATTGGACATGGCCATTTATAGTGGATTTACCCATTGAACATGGCAATTTTTCATAGCTATGTTAGTTTACCAGAGGGTATTTTTTTGGAGCCTTTTAGAACCATTAGATTCGTATTTAATGCAGCCGCTGTTCAGGCAACTTCTCTTGGGCATTTTGGGATTTGTGTGCTTGCTGTACAGCTCATCACAATAATTCTGGTGGCCGGCATGTATCCGGTAGAACCTGCGGTTGAAAAAAATGGAAACAATATTTGATCGTGAACTTTTGATCTGCATACCAAACTAATGACAATTCCATATGAAATGGTGTGGCAAATTGCAAACAGTTGCATAAAGATAAACCAACGGAAATAAGCATTCATAAACAGTAACAACCGGTAATAAACGCTAATCAACGGCAATAGCTTTTGGATACGGAACCTCTAGGCTCCCATATAATCAAACCTAACCCATTTCAGCGGGGAGACATTGCTTTTTTGTTTTTCCGAAGAGCTTAGATCATCCTTCCCAATCGGGTAAATTGGGAACCATTCAAAATGGATATACAATCCACCATGATGGGAATGCTCGAAAATGGGTTGGCGTGAAGTCGAAGAATCCAAAAAAGTGCTTAGTGTACCATTATGAATGAGCAGAATCAGTGGGTAGGTCTTCAACCTTGACCTATGCCCGAACTGTTAAATTACCAGAGGCTAACTAGGCTACCCCGTCCTCACAGTTTGAATGTCAGTTTCATCAGATTTAGGATAGCTTTGTTTCATGCAGAGAAAATCCAGCAGATTTGCCTTTTTTGGGATAGGTTCATAGTACCGTATAGTCTGCCCCATTTGGTTTTCCATGGTTTTTTGTCCCTGCTGGGGGATGTTCCAATTTCAGAGTTGACCGACGAATCGTTTCAAGGAACAATCTTCAAGTTGTTGTCATATGTTTTTCCATGTTTTTTCCTAATTTTTATGGGACACCAATTGTTTTTTCCTAATTTTTATCGGAAACCAATGGTATTTTCCTAATTTTTATGGGAAACCAATGGTTTTTTCCTAATTTTTATGGGAAACCAATGGTTTCCTGTAAATCTCCTAAAAAACAACCGTGCAGGTGGCAAAGCGGCACGAGGACTGGTGGGGCCCTGGTTTTTGGGCAGTTTGCATGGAACAATCACCAGTACTTACCTATTTCAAAAGGGTGATTTACCTCTTACCCTCTGGTAAACTAACATAGCTATTGAAAATGGCCATTTATAGTGAGTTGTCCCATTAAGAATGGTGATTTTCCATAGTTATGTTAGTTTACCAGAGGGTAAAAATGAGGATTTACCTATTAAACATGGTGATTTAATGTGATTAACCGGGTGATTTACACTTCAAATAGGTAAATCATCAAAGTAAACGGGCCACGGCTTCCAAAAAGCGACTGGTAATCAAACAGGGCTGGGCAAAAATATGGACACATAGTGATACAACCGGCATTTATGGGGATTGAATGGGGATTCACAATTGGTAGTCAAACATGGCTGGGAAATCCACAAGCTAACTACACTATCCTTTGAACATGTTTGCGGACGTTGTGGCCTTGTTTGGGGGCCCGATTTGCAACCCTGAATGAAATCAACGCGTTGTCATTGGTAAGAATTGATTAAACATGATCGTATACCTTATACATCCTTATACCCGGTATAGCCCCTAAAATCTAACCTTCCAGATTGATAGGGAAGCCATAGATTTAAGCGATTCAAGGCATCACTTCCGGATCCCCTGATTTCCATGGGAGGAGAATTTGAAGCATCGAAGGGAGGAGGCCGGGAAGAAGATTCCCTACGTTGGTGGTTTAAGCCGCTACAAAATTGGGCATGTTGGTGCTTCATTTACCAATATCCATCCGATTAGCCTCTGGGAATCAAAAAGGGTAATGGAAATCGACTACCAAAAAATGGAGGTTGACAGCTGGGGTCATCATCGAAACATGGGGATTTTCCAGCCACTTTTGATGACACGACCGAAAACCACGGCAATTTCGGCGTAATTCGGCGTCGATGGGTTTTGTAAGGGGGACAATCCTCAAATTGTCCATTTCAGGTTGCTGAAACATATACCATCTGGTTATTTAAATTTAACATAGCCATGGAAAGTGGCCCATTTATAGATGGTTTACCTATGAAAAATGGTGATTTTCCATAGCTATGTGAGTTTACCAGAGGGTAACTTGTCCTTCTCCCTCCTCTCCAAGTCGGCTCAAGTCGGGCACCGCCGGAGCCGAACATGACGAGCTCACAGACTGCCAGGATCTGTCAACGTATTGGTGTCAGATCAAATGGCAGAAGATATGCCAGATCGAATGCAAGAATGCCAGAGTGTCAGGTCACGTTATATCTGTCAGATCTGTCAGAATATCAGAAAAAAACAGAACATATTTCCGAATATTTCATGGCAGAATGGCAGATGCCGAATGTCCCAAGGGGGATTGATGTGGCGGCGGCGCTTCCAGATTTCTGGAGAGCACCTTGTGCGAAAAAACATATGGCTTAGAGATGGTTAGAGTTAGAGATAGTCAGAGTATATCAGCAGTATGTCATTAGTATGGCAGTATCTCAGATCATATTCCGGAAGGGTTTTCCCTCTGGGCCAAGTTTGAGGGAAAACCAGCGTCATTTTTTCGGACCGCCAGATTTCCCGTGATCCCATCATCCCATCTCTTGGAGATCTAATGGAATTATAATTGTTTATACTACTTGGATATATATATATATGTATATATATGATATAACATAATATAACTACAAGATAGATCTATAACTATATAATACTATATACATCTATATACTACAATATAACTCTGCAACTATGCAATACTTGATATATAACTATACAATACATATCACTCTAGCCACCTCATGTCCCTTTTCGTTACGGAGCTTAGAATCCTATCTTTTAAAGCACCTGGGTCCTGCTTTCCAAGCCATCGGTTATTTGGGGATCCCCAACATGTTGGGATCACCATTGGTCACTTTTTGATTTCGAAGTGGTTCACTGGAATTATTTGTCAATTCTGTTGAATAGCATACATAGATTTATCATATTTATAGCCTTAATGTGGCATCTATATTCCTGAAGGGTTGACCTGAATACAACTGTTTGGGATTGCCACAGGTGAATGACCACCTGCAGCAGTTGGAGAAACAGCAGCAGGACACGGTTTTGCAGGGCGAACTTTGGGTTGGACGAATTGGACGAACAGCGAAAGTTATATTGGTATACCCCAAACCCATCCAAACCCATCCAAACCCATCCAAACCCATCCAAATCCATCCAAATCCATCCAAACCCATCCAAATCCATCCAAACCCATCCATCATAATTCACCATGTTCCGGATTGAAAAAAATCCACTGGGTGCCCGATTTGTGTGTTTTGCTTTCTTGGGTATGCCCGATTATCAGACATGCCCCAGCGCGAATCGAGCCATTTCTAGTGATAGAAGCAATTAGAGGTGGGGAAGCACCAAGATATTGGTGATTGAAAGAAGATTTGGGCCTGACTAAAAATAAGATATACCCCCTTGAGCCATCTACTGGATCATTCTTTTCCCATGGGTTTTTTTCTCTTTTTTCATGGCAAAGTTTGTTCTTTTTTTCCAGAGCCATTCAGTAGTACAGTCATTGGATCTAGGGTGAAGCTTCTGAAAGATGTTAGAATTCAAACTTCACTTCTAGACTTTCATGTGGCAATGAAATCATGAAAGTTGTTGCATCATGTTTGGACTTTCAGAAGATTCTTTGGGATTTTCCCATATTTTCCCCACAACTGTCCAATTGGCTCCCACAAAATAGGTGGCCAAAAACGACTCTTGAACTGGTTCCTTTGTTGGCGATATGGCCATTTTTGGCGCCGATGGGTGTTGTGACGTGGCAGGATTTTTGGTCCCATCCATATTGGATCGATTCATTTAGATCCACCGGTTTTAAAGGACTACTCTTAGTGGATAGATTTACAAAAGATAGCGATTTCCCCATCGTTTTTGTGAAGGATTGTTGTTGGATTGTTGTTGTCCCAAGAAGGAGATGTCATCTCTGTTGAGCGATGTGAAGAAACAGTCCGAGGTGCCTTGGGGGCGAGATTCAGGGTATCATGATGATTCACCAGATTTGATGTTCAGATGAAGCCGACCAAGAGTTTACATCTCAGTCACAAATAAGGAGACCAAGATACCTGATGGGGATACAAGAGGATACTCGGGCGCCAACTGCGAACTCCAACAGGGTGCCGGGAGCATTCTGGTGGTCAAGGGCCTGGTTTGTCCTCCCAGTTGGATGGGACTGGTAAAATTAATCCTAAAGAAACTCTAAATGAACCCCAAAGAAACCCAAAAGAAACCCCAAATAAACTCTGAAAAAACCCTGTGAGAATGTATATAGTGGAATACCTCTGTGGGGCGTAGCGCACGTGCTGCAGGCAAGATTAGGCCAGCAATGGATGCCGACATATACGGACTACAAAGTTTCAATGTGCATCCACCTTATGGAATGGTTGATATGCATGCCTACATTTGGGCGCCTGCCACCGTTATCAAAGGAAAATTAGCTAGCAAACTTCCAAGTTACGGACGATTGTCATGGCATCATGTCAACCACATCATCATGTCAACCACCCATCATCAAGTAGTTTGGAAGTGTAACAGTTCGGACCCGTGTGAATTCCCGGGTGAAAACATTCTCAGGCGCGAAACCCTGTGTTTTGTCGGGTAAAGTGGCTTCCGTGGTCGCCGAAGTAGGGTCTCTGTTTCCGCGAGTTCGGGGGTCGATTTGCAAAAATTGCCGACAAAAAGTGCACAGGACTGTAGCGAGAGCTCGATTTGCACGTCAAAATGTTAAAGAACTGACAGCCCCGGAGAATTTCACAGAAAAATTGCAAAAAAAAATGAGGAAATCAGAGCAGCGCCGGATTTGCGCGGTCGAAGTCCCAGTGTCAGCGCTGCGCGAACATTGATCGATCTGGTGCGGCGCTCCTGCTATGCGGGGGTTGCAACCGGCTGTGACAAAACGCATTGGCACGGCTGCGTGCAGGAAAGCATCAGTGATGTTGCGTCGGTCTTGGCAAGGGGGATTGCAGCTGGAGGTTGCTAAACGCATTGTAACAGCTGCGCGAAGAGAAGAAGTGAGCTGGCTGGGAGGCAGATCAGAGCAGAGGTAGCCCAGATAAGTGGCTGCTGATTCGTTGAGTCATTGATTGATCGATTCATTGGTTCAGTGATTCAATGATTCATTGCTTGACTTATTCATTGTTTGTTTCAATGGTTGATCCGCTGGTTCATTGATTCATTGGTTTGTTGTTTGATTGATTCAATGATTCATTGATTCACTGAATCATTGTTTCACTGAGTCACTGGCTTGTTAACTCATTGGTTCTTTTTTTCATGGATTCATTGACTCACTGATTCATTTATTTATTGATTCATTGATCGATCCACTGGTTCATTGATTCGTTGGTCCACTGATTCATCGGTTCATTGATTGATTGATTGATTGATTGTTGGATTGGTTGATTGGTTGATTGATTGATTGATTCACTGAATTGTTGATTGATTGACTTGTTGATGGATTGATTATTTGATTTATTGCATCATAAACTCACTGCTTCATTGGATCACTGGTTCATTGACCCAATGATTGATCCACTGATTCGTCCATTCATTGATTCATTGTTTCACTGATTCATTGAATCATTGACTCGTTGATTCATCGATTCATCAAATCATCGACTCACTTCTTAAATCGTTTATTGTTTCATTGGTTCATTTCTTCCTTGCTTCATTGCTTCACTGGTCCCTTGATTCATTTACTGATTGGTACATCGTCTGATTCATTGATTCATCGCTTCGTTCCTAATCGGTTCGCCGATTCATCGGTTCATGCCGTCAGTAGTGCATAGTTTTTTCATGCCATTTCATTGGCATCTCAACCACCATTTGCTCATCCCTTGGTGCACCTCACAACTTCAGCACTTTGCTGCTTCTGCATCTGACAACTCTTCCTAAAGGCCATCTCTTTCTATAGTGGTCTCATTTTTTCGAAGCTTCTGCCCCGGCATGGGCCGGACACTATTGGAAACCGTTTTTTGAAATTGCGTAGGATGGATGTATTGTTATGCTTTTGCATCTCCTATATGCGAATCCAAACGGCCCCCAAACATCCCCAAACTAGTTTCGACCTACGGGCTGGTGAAGTGCAAACACACAAGGGAGGTGGGGCTCACGGATGTCCCAGCAATGCATAGGTTGAGGACCCATAGCTCACCGTGGAGGTTACCACGTTCCCCTTGGATCCGCTGGCCAGGTGCTACGGGAACACAAAGCCAGAGCAAGCGAGCGCAGTTACCCAGATGAGGGGCCTTGGGAACTAATTTGAGTAGTGGCCATGCGGGGCAGGGTTAATTGGAAATCCGCTGCTGAAGAGATGGGAATCCAGTGGCCAACTATGCCCCAATGCCTTGTTGCATGGGAGGAACCATTACTCTATGTGGCACTGCTCCTAAGTGTGCTCAGACTGGATATTAACTAAACTAAACCCATTGCTTGGCAGGGGTTGCGTGAGCGGTTGGGTCTGGCAAAGGTGCTAAATGTATGTAAATATATGTACATGTACGTACGTAAATGTATGTAAATATATGTAGATGTATGTAAATGTATGTTATGGTCTGGTTAAAGTATGTTTTAGGATTTTATACTAGTTATGTAGTTGTGTGTCTTTTGGTTAACTTTTTGAACGTTTTAATTCCAAAAGGTGGTGGGTTAACTTTGACCCCTGACAGTGATAGTGCTGTGCTGCGGGCAGTTAAACCATCAGGTGGGGCAACATGTTTCAAGGTTTTCCTTTGCAATGCTGAACATTGCCTCACTCATGTTTCGTAGGCTTGTGTTGTTCGGTCAGACATGGGCCGATCTTTTTTCTTCCAGAAAATTGGACATATTATGGAGATTCTTAGATCACTTCTTGGGTTTTCCCTGTCGTCGTTCTGCATAAGTTTCATTAGTTTAGCCGCGCTGAGCAAGCAACTCATTTGGGATGGCTACCGGAAATTGACAACTGGAGAGAGAGATTCGCCAGCTCCGTTTTGTTTGCATTTCCTTTCTGTGCCTTCCGAACACTTGTGGCAAGGTAAGTATCGACAAGTGTATTCAACAGTGTATTCTTCATTTTTGCCTTGTGGTTTACAAGTTAAGGGGCCTTCAGTTGTCCCAGCTGGCGCTTCTTGGTATAGATGGCTTGCGTACCCGGCAATTGTGCAGCGGACATCAATCTGTTGGTGGCTGAAAAGTCGTAACATGTCTTAACGTTTCATCGAACAAGTATGAGACATATATTATATAATCATCTACAAATGGGTCATGCAAATGAAAGTTCCAGGCTCCCCCATGCTAGTTTCAAGGTCACTCACTGCTTATCTATTGGTTGGTTTTCTTGCGGTCCCCCATGGCTCTTGACCTTGCAGCAAAAAAATTGGGCGTGCAGAAGCCCATGTTAGCCCAAGACAATCCAGCTCGGGCCAAGACCTGCAAAATACGGATCGTCGATGTTGAGCTTTGCAAACACGGTTAGCAACTGGTTCTGCTTGAATTTGTCGTGTCGGTTCTGCGTGGTTGTCCTCCGTTGGCATGCAATTATTACGGAGGGATTGAAGTAAAACCTGTTGAGCTTCGGTCCTGCAGCTCCCCCAACAGAAATGTGACGGTGCCTTGAACTCAAGAATTGAAACATGGCGCAGATTGGAATCTGCGCCGGCCTTGATTTCGCAACGAAGGCGAATTTCATGCATGGCAAAAAACGGGCTGGGCGGAGCAGTTGGCAGTCTGGGTTGTTGTCTTCTGCGCATCCCAAGTGAGGCGACAAATTTCGGTACGAGTGCCTTGAGCTTGAGAGATTTGGCCACACTCTAGGTTTTGCAGCGAGAAAGGTCACCGCACGTCAGTTTGGACGGGGTTTTTCTAGTATCACATCAAAAACTACTGTGCATCTTGTGCAATAGTGCGTCGCGCTTAAACTTGGAACCCCCAGGTTTGAATTGAAATAGTTATCGTTTTTTGTATGTTTCCGCACATTGATAGTCTAAATATCCACATGGGAGTGAGCCCGGGGTATCAGGAACAAGGCAAACATGTCAGCAAACATTGTCTTCTTTTTTTGGGACAGGCGGGGCAATAGAGTTTATTGACTATTTGTCTGGTTTTTAGCCGTGGATTGACCGGTTGTTCCCAAGTGTTTGGCTCTGACGCAAAATGTTGATTTTGTCCATGTAACGACTTCAAAGGAAAATTTTGTCTACTACATTGATGGGTGCAGGTTTTTTTTTATGTGGCTTTGCGTGCTGAGCCTCCAAACGATCGAATCACCAATGGACATTACTGAAAAATTGGGTGCTCCTTCATTGCCCCCTTGTAAGACCGACACCCATGGCATGGGTGATGCGATGCAAACATGGGAGATCTAAGCTGCGAAGGTTGATTTCCGCTGTGTTTTCATGCGACCGATTGCTCGTTTGTTTTTTGTTTTCAGCTACAGAGTTCACAGCGCCCCAAACTATACGGTTTAGATTGTAATTGCCCGCGATGGTTTGTGGTTTAATCCCAGCAAACAGGCGTTCCGGTACATCTACATATTCTATCCAACGGCGAATGGTTCCCACGTCAAATAATCATTTCTTCGGCCAAATTAGGTTTTTTTTTGGCCTAGTTGAATGCGGTGTCGCCAGCGCAATCTGTCGCAATTTCTTTCTGCATTTCATCCGCTCCTGCAATGTTGAGGCGTTTCAGGGTTTCAACTTGCACAATGAGACCCAACAAATTACCTGACATGTCGGGATTGCGCGTTGCGGTTGGTTTGTTCGCCACATGGAAATTTCTGCCAGCATCGATAGGTTGGAAAGGCAACTTGCGGCCTTGCGAGGGGAAGAGGTGCCGGCGCTGGCCCGGCAGTGCGAAACCGTGGCTGCCATAAACAACTACCAGGATGGTTATACCATGTTATACCGTACCACCCGTAAGAATGGTGATTTGGGGCATGGTTTATGGCATTCGGTTTACCACATCATTGATAGTAAACCAACCAGCGAAATATGGGTGATATGCACCCGGTGATGTGTTCTGAAATAAGGAAATATAAAGCAGGTTTCCAAGAAATGTCTTTGCGTATGCCATGTTGTTGATTCAACTCCCATTTCCAATTGGAAAATATTGTAATCTGAACATGTATGAAGTCATTGTGGACATCCAACAGAAAAAAATGTAATTTCACATTTGAATTGCAGATTCCTTTGTGCAGCTGGGTGACGACAAAATATGCCCAAAAAATATGCCGTTCGTGATTTGATGATCTTGATGTCCCAATCATCCAAAATTCATAGTTGGTGGAGACAGTAACTGAGTTGTAATAAATGGCAAAGCCGTGAAATTACCTTGTCTGAATTTTCAATTTTGGTTGAACACTTTGGGACTGCTATTAAAACTTATTAAATTCAAACAAGAGTGGTTCGATCTTGGGTTGCCATGGTTCACTCTCTTGGGTTTGCCATTTTCGGTAGTCCACCATCCAATTTTTGCCGAATTTCGGCCGAAGAAGTAAACAAACTGTATTCAAATATGGATCGTCGGCAGACAACTTAGGTACCTTGGTTTTCACACCAGCATGATCTGCAATTTATTGGATGCAGTCCGAAAGTGCAGAGTGTCCCTGGGGATTCATGAAGACTGATCACTGTGCCCCCCGGTCCTCGAACTTTTTGGCTCAGGGGTGTGGCTGTGTTGTGAATCATGATGACGGGACCATAATTGGATGGTAAGGGGGCAAACTTTTCAAGTGGTGAGTCGCTAAAACCTACCAGATCCATGGTCCATGACATCAAGGTTGTTTCTGTTGGCGTAAACATCTAGCGTTGGAAGCCGATTGTGGAAACAATGTGGTGGATGCAAGTGAAAGGACAGGTGGCTTGAATGGGCTACCCAAGCTCACTTTTTATGACTTGATGGTTCATCAATGTTCATCATTTTTCCGAAGCACTAGATTCACTAGATCATATTTTTTGCGAAAAAACGTTTGCCCGTTTATATGATCAGACCAACCTCCATCGTTCCCAATGAAAATTCCCACAGTGTGAAGCGCACAGTTGGTTAAGTGATGTGGATGGTATGTTAAGTGCATTTAATAAAATTTAAGTGCCCAACAGAGCCAACCAAGAAATGACAATTCATGATGCTTATCACATCTTATAACGCTTTAACAGGGACTTGCAGGGGGTCCCGGTACGATGGGCATGACGTTGCTGCCCAGTTTTCAGGAGTTGGGAGATCTGAGTGAAACCCTGGGGGGTTTCCACAGTCATGGGGGTAGCCCAATAGCTGGATGGTCAGTGGAAAATCCTGTTTTTTTAATGGATGAAAATCGATGATTTAGGGGTATCCCCCATTTTATTCTTGAGTCATTGTCATTGTTTACATAGATCCCTCTTTTCTGGGCGCTCCAAGTAACCCAACCTTGGACCTTTCACATGGCGTAGTCGTAGTGGATTTTGAGGCGTGCTGGTAGAACCCTGGCTCTTTGCTAGTGTTGTTAGAAGGGTATCCCAAGATTTGATTCTGATATATTTCCACCAGCCTTGAATACGATTTTGGATCTTTATCTGTCATTGATGGACCGACTAGATTTGATATCCCACTACTGTAGAGAGTCATTTTGATCCCATCCAGCGATCAGAAACTCACGCTCTCTCACGCTCAGTCGATGAGTATGAGAAACATTGGACTGGCAGTGTGGATTACCATGTTTTTTGGGGGGAAACACCAAAATTCCATTTTTGGAGGTCACATCCTGCTGGGGATCACAGTTGCTTCATGTCATTTCCGCCATTTGCTCAAGATCCTGATGTGTTGTCGCTTTCTCATGCTTTCTCCTTTTTTTGCTGACTGCACATAAAATTTTAAAGAAAAAGATACTTTGTCGCTGAAATTGTGACCTAGCACCATGTTTAGCAGAGCCGAAGACCCGTATTGTTGGTTTCTCGGTTGCTTTCAAAGACATCTTTATGAGTGGCAACCTTCCCATTTATTTCTCAAGTTAAGCCAGTTGGAAGTCCAAGTTCCACGAAATCCACAGTTCCATCATTTTTTTTATTGGCTGTATGACCATTGTTCGTCGAAACTACCCATTTCTTGAGAATCTTGGGCGGTTGACTCAAGTTGGACCATTTTTCTTGGACCATCTTTCCTGGCGGCTCTTCCCCTTTTTGTGTTGAATTTCAGTTGAATCAATTTCGCATCTCAAGCTAGCCTCTGATAAACTATTCCTTAACTATGGAAAACATCACCATGGATTTTTGGGGGTAGGCCCATTATCAATGGCCATTAGTAGAGGCCATCCATCATCCAACATCGATGTTTTTGTTGGTTGAATTCCCCCGTCCCAGGAGAGCGAGGAGATCTCCGTCACGGTGGCCTTGCTGAGTGGCGAGGCACAGCCAGCGACGCAGGAATGGGAGGGAAAATGTCGCAGATGTATAGATCCATAATCAAAAAATGTCAAAAATCAATAGTAATAATCCCTTCCCCCTAATATTCAACACCCCCTTAGAAACCATGGTTTTTAGTAGGGATTTTCCACATAATTGGGACCATTTAGGTGGTGTGTACTAGTAATATATAATAGCTGCATATATATATATATCCAGATCCATATCCAATCAGTAATATATATAGATCCAGATCCATAATCAATAATCAATAGTGATAAATAGATATATATATATATAAACAATCAATATAGACATATATATATATATAATAGATCCATAGTCAATGATCAATAATCAATAATCAATATATCCACTTAGTTAGTAGTAGACAATACCAATATATATATATATATATAGTAGACAATAGTTGGTAGACAATGCATAATCAATTTCATCAGTCCATATACGCAGATCTAAGAATTATAGAATTATAGTAGACAGATGACCGACAATAATAGATATGATAGTGTAAATGATTGCAAATGATTGTCAATGCTTTCCGAAATATAAACAATCCACTTTTATAACTTTGGATAAATTTGTACATTGATAGAATTCATAGAATTGTTGTTTCGGTAACAAGTTGTATTCATATATATGTATATATTCTAAATAGATCGTATAATTTAATATATAGTGTATATAAAATTAATAACTATTCTATATATGGGATAATATTTGATATCATGGCGATATACAGTCTACGAGTTTAAGATATATCTTGATATTGTTTAATGAGATAGCAGATAACAGATAACACATATTTGAGAACCATGGGATAAAACAACAATGAAATAGAACAATAATCAGTGGGATACAGTGAAATTCTGGATGTTTTTTTGGGACCTGGATGAATCATCACTGGAATGGTGCGGCTATGTCAGGTTGGTGCATTGTTGTACACGAATTTATCCAGAAAGATTGGTAGATATGTGCCAGTGCCAAATTTGAGGCTCGGTTCGACATGGATCATGACCCCATGAGCATTTTCAGTGGGATGTATCCCCTGACTGGATGACTCTGTGATTCCAGCAACATGTCAGGAGATATTTCAAGGACCCCAAAACACTGCGACCATATTGCTCTGGAATATTCTGAATCAAAATATAGAACAATGTCCTCTAGTCTATACAAGTACATACAAGATGATCACTGGCTCAGGTTTACCACTTCAACCGTCGATGTGCGTCCAAGATTATTTCTTGGGTCTCAATGTCCCTAAAGCTTTTGTATGGAGAGGGACACTCCTTAGAGGGACATTCCATATAGATCATTGCAGTTCCAAATGATTCCAGATAATTCAATATAGTTTTTTTAAAATATATATTATTGTGTTTGTTTATTTTTCTTGAACTTTTAGTATTTTTTAAGTTTTTTTTTGGAACTTTTGAGACATTTTTGGACCTTTTTGGAATTTTTGGATGGGATATTGTTTGGAACTTTTTGTTTTTTTTTGATTTGATTTTTTGTGAACTTTTTGGAATTTCCTGAGCGTTTTGGACTAACTAACCCGTTTTTGGAGTAACCTAGGCTCTTTAATGACTAAACTTGGATCTGTTTGGTGCCGCGGCAGCAATGGAAGCTAAAAAAAACATGTGCGTCTCTATTTCTTTTTCACGCTATGCAGCCTGCATTGCTGCTCTGGCTTGCCTACCTGGTCAATGAACCGGTCGCTGCCACAGCCGACCAGCAGTGAGGGGGACAGTGATCATCATCATTCATGACTACGCGTGAGCAACTGTGTCTATTTGAGAGGCAATCGCAGAGCTGCAGTCCCTCGCCAGCCGCGAGATCGAATCGCGAAGTTGGCGAGGGATAGCATCTCTGGCGCGCTTTGAGGCATGGTGCTGATTGCTGCATGGCTGTTTTGATCAACATGCTTCTGGTCTTACTTCAGGATGGCAAGCTCTGCCAAGGGGTCATGGACATAGACGCCATATATGTGAAGAAGCTGCTGCGCATTGATAAAATCTAATGACTAATGTTGACAGGTGCGGATTGTGATGCCTCTATCTGCACTGGACGGGACCATGTGGGAAAGCTTGCGCTGCCATGGGCTGGCTGGCTTCCCAACTAGAAATGCAAAGGACACATGTCTGATGCACTAATGGAACACCAAAACCTGAAGCATCAGTGTGCTATACTTGTGACAGCTTCAAAAAATGAAAGCATCAATGTGCTTTTTGGCTTAAAAATGAAAGCCCTAAAGGCTGCTTATGTAAAAACTACATTATATTATGTTAGTTGTGCCAAATAG
>Ga0126342_10007088_pt1 | contig 19957 bp, 10 predicted proteins | sample Cyp1metagenome_FD_92528 | JGI IMG/M metagenome (GOLD analysis project Ga0126342, IMG submission 92528) | Coral microbial communities from Lord Howe Island, Old Settlement Bay, Australia - Cyphastrea 1 metagenome | ecosystem: Host-associated > Invertebrates > Cnidaria > Coral ... | reverse complement strand
GAAGGAACGTTATAACATCCCCACCCCACCCCATGTGAGCGTAGCATCAACATCTTGTGCAAGGTCGAGGGAACGTGGCCGAGGGAACGTGAACATCCCCACCCACCCCGCCACACCCCATGTGAGCGTAGCATCAACATCTTGTGCAAGGTCGAGGGAACGTGGCCGAGGGAACGTGAACATCCCCACCTGCACCCCGCTCCATGTGAGCGTAGCATCAACATCTTGCGCATGGTCGAGGGAACATGGCCGAAGGAACGTTAACATCCCCACCCCACTCTATTCCACCCCACCCCATCCTATCCCATGTAAACTGAGGGGCAAATGGTGGGCGTTGCGTCTAAATATACCATACATGGAGCATACGGGTTATAATAAATCAACTTGTTGACTATTTTGATTCAAGGATATTCAAGGCTCAGTAATCCCCTGGCTGGCTAAAGGAACCTGCTGCCGTAACAGAGGTGCCCTCGGATCTTGTCGCTTACGAATGGTGTTTTTTTAAATGTGGTATTTGAACATGAGGTATTAGCCCCGCAAAAGGCCATTCAAATTCACTTAGACAGGGATAGTGATGATGCACCATTGCTGCACTTTTTGAGACAAACCTAGTTTGTTTGCTTTTACTTTAATTCAATGCGAATGGTCCAGGCTAACAAGAATCATCATCTCACGGTCAATCCACAGTCAAATGTTCAGATGTTTCTGTGTATGAATTGAGCATCTCGATATTGGATTGAACATTATTGAAAACATAAACACCTGGTTGGTGGTTTCAACCCCTCTGAAAAATATTAGTCAATGGGAAGGATTATCCCATCTCATATATTATGGAACATAAAAAAATCATGTTTGAAACCACCAACCAGACAACATCTGAGACCCAATGGGTTCACTGATTCCGAACTCAAACCCAAATCAGATTGAAGCAGCACATTGGCATCGTGGACATCCACAAATAGGCGCCACATATATCAAAATTCATCTACTACCCATTTTAGACCGTCTTGAGATTGAAATTGATGTCATGCTGCTTCAAAATCTAGTGCGCTTGGTCGGGTTTCCAATGGTTCAAAAAATGGGCGTGGTTGGGTTCTTGCTTAAATTTGTGCATTGATGGTGGCTTAATTCTCATGTACTATGTTCAATCCCCCAAATTCTGCGGGTTGATCTCAAATTTTCTTAGAATCCCCAATTTCAGCCGGTGACACCATGACTGCTCTTAGATCCCTGCATCTTTTTATGGCTGGATGTGCCACTTCCTCCTTTCATCGAAAAGAAAATGACACATATGAAATGTGATGATATACACAAACCAAACATAGATAATCTAAGAATTGGATATATCCTCAAAAAACTGTTGCGCAACGGGATGTTTCATCAAAATCATAATCATCATTCCCGCCTCAGCCCCAATTTATATTATGGCACTGGTTTTACCACATTATTCAGATCCAATCCTCATCATGTCCAGATATATGACCATGAAATTCCTCTGAAATCCATTGTATTCAACTGGAAAATCGCCCAATTCTTTCGAACAAAGCAATTTTGATCCCGAAAATGTAAAAAACCTCATCATTTGATTGATGTTATAAAATGCGGAGTTCATCCAAATATCATGAATAAACATGTTTGTTCACTCAATATGTTTAAAACAAATCACTGGTCAGCTACCCGCTGGTGATTTAACGTAGACATGGAACATACTATATTCCTAATAGGTACATCTATAAGGGCATGTTCTACAGATATATTCGATTCATTACATTAGATTTCTGGAGGGGTAATATCCAATTCCCTATGTTGTCATCTCGATCGCTCCAGATCCCTTCCAAGAAACGCCTCATCAATCGCCACAGTGTCCTGCAAAGATCGGCAATTTCCATGTGTTTGGGCCATGTCTTGAGTATCAACACATGGTAGGCCGAGCAATTTAACAACCAAAGATGGGATGCATGCTGTTTTGTTTTTTGGATTTGAATGTCAACGTACTGTGATTAAGGAAAAACATGAGGATGGTTTCAAATGTGATCCCCAAATAAAGCATCAAAACCAACCGAACTGATAGTTGAAGGACCAGATGTGTCGCAGAATTCCACATGGTGTGAAGCCATCCCCAATTGGGATGTGTGAAATTGTCATAAGATTAAACATTCTCAGCCTATGAGTCAAAATTGTGTATGGAACGTTCCGCAGTGTTCCGGACGTATGGAACGAAGGGGCTGCATAACTGGTCTTGTTCCGGACCTTTGGAGTGTGATGAAATACTATACAAAAGTAAATATGTATATAATATAATATATATATATATGTATGCCAGATACTGTCAATCTGTCATATACATCTCAAGGATATGCATGTTAAAGCTACTCATGCGAGCTGCCGCTCATTTTCGCTTCTCATCTGCACGACATCCTTGTTGTAGACCTGTTCAACGCAGGTTTGCCTTGGATGGCTAGTGCTCGTGCACTAGCTACAGGACACAACCGGTAGCCAGCGTCACCCACTGGCTACCATATGAAGCTGTCCACTCAGCTTCAGACCTCTCACGCAGGTCCCACGTCCTACTCTTAAAACTCAGAGGTCCCCATGGGGTCCCCGCGTAGCAAGACTCTAGGCTCCCATAAGTCGGGGCTTGTAGGAGCAATTGCCTTCGAAAGCGCAAAGGCTCCATGCAGTGCGGGTTCAGCCAATACCCCATAGCCCACGCGCAAAGGATGGCTTAGGAGCAGTCTAATTATGTGAGAGCCTGCCGCGTAACCGGGGAGTGGGTCAGGGGGTGGTACATGGAACAGGGTCTGGAACGAAACGGCCCACTCCAGCACAGCACTGCCACCGCAGCACATCTTTATCAAAATTGTCAGTTTGGGGCGAGAGTAGCGCAGCAAGCAATTCTTAGACTGCCAGCTGACAGCAGCCAAGCGCATCTCTACCATCAAACACCACAGCGCCACAGCGGGCAGCAACTGTAAGTGGTGCAGGCGCAGACCTACCACAGGTTGAGAGGGAGGGAAGGTCACAAGCAATCTATTCTTAGACTGCTAACTGGCAGCAGCCAAGCACATCCCACCGGTCTTGCTGTTTAAGCGGAAAATCATCCAAGACATTCCACAGGAATCGACCCCCCCCCATGGCGTCTCGAACAAATGGTCGCTGCTCACCAGCCTTGATGAGATTCAGCAGCTCAGGCACATCGCTGAGGCTGAACTGCTTGGTGTTGATGGCCTTCTTGAAGTATTTTTCTGAGCCGCGGAGAATCATGGGATAAAATAGAGGATTTCATGGGGTTTCATGGATATGCATATATATATATATGCGTGTTCTTTCACCATCTGTTTGTTGGTTCATATCCACGAAACATAACATTCATTACTGTAAAGCCCATGGGATTTGATGCTTTCTTTTCCTCTGGGTGCTGGATGGTTTTGAGGCAAGGTGGTAGGACCGTAGGATGTGAGCACCGGTTTAGAATTTGGATCATCAATGCCATCAGTGATCCCAGTGATCAACGCTTGTTGTGGATGGTTTATTGGGTGGGGCCAACGGGCGAACGGGCCAACTTGGCAGCTAAGTTTATAACGATAATTGGTGTTTATGGAACCTATAGCTTATTATAACTTATAGATAAAACATCTTATAACCATATATAACCATAGTTAGATGGGTTTATAAGCCAACTTACCCTCTGGTAAACTAACATAGCTATTGAAAATTGCTATTTGTAGTGGATTTACCCATTAAAATTGTGATTTTCCATCGTTGCGTATAGCAAATAATAGGCCGGTCTCCATTGGTCAAAAAAAAAATGGTCGCCGAGTCGCGATAGTAGAACGCCAAGTGGGCCTCAGGAATGGCTGTCCTGTCTTCATCGTTCACATCCTGTCAAAATCTGGAGATCCAACTGGCCAAACTATGGGGATACCCTCTGGTAAACATACAAAAAACTATGGAAAATCACCATTTTTAATGGGTAAATGAACTATAAATAGCAAATTTGAATAGCTATGTTAAATTACATGTCCCAACATGATTGTGAAATATCATCATTTGTGTGGATCAAAATCATAAAATGTATCAAATATTAGATCGCCCCCAGATGGTGGGATGGTGTTCTAGAATCTAGAAACCTGGCAATTTTCTGCGTCACTGACTACCCCAAATGTCTTGACCCATCCCCAAATGTGCCATGGTCAAGTTACATGATGGTTATCGCACCATCATTGTGGAAACCCAACATAATGGATATATTACATTGTACACTCTTGTAAACTAACATAGCCATGGAACATCACCATATCAAGAGGTACATAAATCAAGTATAAGAAGTATCAATGGGCCGTGGCTTCCTTCATACGTAACAATATTACCGAAGGGTAATCCCTATTCATGGGCTTCAAACAATGTCATAAACCACCATCCCCCAGTCATCACCATAAATATATGACTGGTATAGTATAACCATGCCCAGTCATGGCTAGTTTATGGCATTGTTTTAACCACAATATTGTGATATTATGTTCATTCCCCAGGAACCTGAATCACTTATCCCCGGGTTCCAGAACTTGTCTGTGATAGTGGAGGCTGTCCGTGAGGGATGAACAAAGTGGAGTCAAAATGAGTCAAACAGATTTGTCCAATGATGTTCTCAATGAAGAAACCAATATTGGCACAATAAAATTGTCAATTATTAGCAATTTTATTGGCTAATGAATTCAAGTCATAATTTGTCAAGTTATGAACAAATATGTATATATACATATATATATATATGCCAATAATTCTTGGTAACCACAGGCACAAAACAATTCTGTTTGGGGCGTCTTTTGAAAAAAAGCAGTCGATCCTGTGACAAATCCTGTGCGTTGAAGTGGGTCCTTGGTTTTCATGTGCATCTTCTTGACAATGGTATACCGACATTGTTCTTTGTTGGCACCATTTCCATCCCCTTTGGAGACCCGTTGTTGTGGAAAGCCATTCTTGGAGACATATCTACAATTTTTCCACGGCCACCCATATTTACTAGATGACATTACAACATTTCATCTATTTGGGGATCTCTGGGCAAAATTATCCCGATCCCAAAACACAGATGCTAACTGGTACTTTCAGAAACCTTGAAATACCCTGAACAATTCTTTAAAACCCATTTAAGTCATTTAAGTAGAGATGCAAAAAAACATGTTTGAAACTACAAACTCCTCGTCTATTGCGTTGCTTCAAAAGCACCACCACGCCAGGCTATGTCGTCCTTGATGAAGGCATCTTGCAGCAAGAAGAACTCGTAGCGCAACTGCAGCATCGCCCAGTCCTGGAAGAGATGGTCAGCGAGAAAAATCGGACGATGCTATGCGAGGTTCGTGAAATGAAACCATCAATCACATCTAAACTTATCTATACATACATATCAATAATTATCAATACTAGAGATATCTATAATATTCTACAATCAATGTCTATATCTATACAATGCTATACATATCTGCAATTGTAATTATCTATACTTGCCTGGTGCATGTTCATGTTATTTTCATGGACATCTTCGCCTCACCAGCCACCCGCCATCTCTTGGCCTCCGCTTCAAAGTTGGAGTAGAGAGGTTCACCTCCGCCGATGTCGTTGATGTCCTGTAAGGACCCATCAAAGGTGATGGTGGTGGGCTGAAATGGCAGTTAATAACCCTTTTATCCATTTATGGAATGTATATATATATATAGACAAATATATATATATATATGACTCAATTATTTCATTTATACCCAGTCAAAATTGGAAAATTGCTATTTCGTGTTTTTTTTACTGACAGTCTTTGGACAGATGTGCCAGAAAGCTATGCCAACCCGGGATGGTGCAGAAAACAAACAACCCTACGTCCATTTGGAGGTTTCAAACGAGTCATGGGGGTAACCTAGTTATCATCCATTTATAGATAAGGGCTATTGGGGATCCCCCCATGACTATGGAGTTTCCCCCATGAAAGCGTCCTCTGAACATGGCCATCATCGACTATGCTATGTACATTCCCCTGTTATGTTCCAATAATCTCCTAAGGTGCAGGTGAGCAAATGTACTCATATACAGTATATCTATAAATAGATAGAGATGTAGATATAGATATACTGCAGCACTATACACAAAAAACATATATATATATATATATTTAGGCAAATACAACATTATCTCACACACATGTACTTTTTATAATTTATAAATCATTGATTCATACCCCCCTCCAAAAAAAAGGCCTCGACGGAGAAGATATCAACAGCGCCTCCCTCCTGGAGTTTCAAGGAGGATATCAATAAAGTTGATATATAGGTTACTTATTGCAGTTCATATTCATGAGCTGATTGTAAATGATTCTAATTATCATTGAAGTTACGATTATCTCGTGCTCAGAATGAGGGTGTGGTAAAGTATTTTCTGAATAAAACATGTTACTATCAACCATGCATTTTGGCAATATACAGAATAATCATCCATATACATGTGAAATGCTATTGATTGCTATTGTGATTATCAACCATTAACAAAAAGGGATGTTCACGTGATTTTCTATGAACACCATCCCCTGTGTGTAGGGCGCTACGCGTTTCAAGAAAGCATCAGAAACCGCAGCTCCGGATCTCCTGAGACCGGCAAGCTGGTTAGATCAGTAGATATCCCTATGTAATAAACGACCTAGATAACGCCACTTCTTAGATACCCAACAAAAAACTTAGCCTGCAACACCTATTAAAAAGTCTTGGCTGTTTAGTAGATATCCCGATCTCTCCATTCATAGCAAAAGGTTTAAGTATGTCAAAGTACTAAATGATCCATTCAAGGTTTACCAAGAACTTATAGTGTCCCCCCAAAAATATGAATAAGTTATGATCACTAATTGAGTTTTTGGGATTTTACTTGGCATCTGTTTGGGGAAGATGCCATATCCACTGCAGTGGGTTCTTTGACCCATTCCGTCCCAAAAAAGGCTGCAGCAATGCACCAAGTGCACCAAGATCGATCAGAAACGCTGCAAACATGCCCAACTTAAGCGAAATCCCATGTTCAGTACCATTAAATATGATGAAATGTCACTTTTTATCACAATGAATTTTTGGGACTTTTTTGTGAACAAAGCATTTTCTCTTTGCATGGGGATCAAAAAGAGGTCACCAGTGCCTCGGCCTGCGAAAAAAACCTTAAGGACAATGGATTAACACACCTTCCTTAAGGGGATTTCATCCCCAATCATACATATATATATATATAAAGTGGTTAATAATGAGAATAATGACAATAATGACAGTTTAGTGGTGCTAAAATTGAAATCGGATCAAACTCATTTCGGGGCTTAGCTAAATATTTGAAGCTGAAAATGCAGCACAGTGCAAAACCTTTATCAGTCTTGAATCTTTACAGTAACTGATCTGATTCCTGGCTTAGGGATTTTGCGATGATAGATCATCACCATCCCCATTGTGATCCAAGAGGTTCATCTAGCACAAAAACACATCCAATAGCGTATTGTTGATAAATGTTAGTAGATGTGAATCAATGTTAATCAATGTTAGTACATGGCAAGAACTTACGAAGCTCTTACGAGTTGTTCTCTGTGCTTAAGACTCATCCTTCATTGCTGGCTCCACAGACCTTTCGGGTCTGGGATAGAAAAGGATATATATATATAATGTATATATGATCAACAGTAACCATATAACTATATCATAGTATACGAGCATCAACAATATATAAATATATAACTATATATCATACTATATCATATCCATCCAATTTTTGCGGAGCAGATGCAGCTTCAATATATGTGAACACCTCCCACACCACTGATATTCGAAGCTCAAACCATTAGACCCCCAAAATGCTGACCTACTTTACTGTACCAAGCCCTAAACAATAGGTTTCGACCTCAACTGAACGTTGTTGCTGACCATGGAAATCCTACAAACTGGTTTAAAATTTAATGTTCCCTACTTGAAGGCCAGAAATTCCAAACCTTCCTTAAGGGGATTTCATCCCCATGTTCAATAATTCTCATAGATACTATCTGGAGGTTTCCTAAGTCATGGAGGTGCCACCAAATTGTCCAAGTCATGGATGAACATGATTTTAGTATTGAAACACATTGAAACAACATAAAACAAAACCCCAGCTTTAATTGAAATCCTTGGTGACTTGGGGATCCCACATTCATAGAAATCATATGTTCACTATTGTCACTTTTTTTTACCACTATATACTAACCATTATCAACCATTATCAACCATTATTAAACATTATTAACCATTATTAAACATTATTAAACATTATTAAACATTATTAACAAGTATTAAACATTATTAACCATTACTAACCATTATTAACCATTATTAACCATTATCAGCCATTACTAACCATTATTAACCATTATCAACCATTATGACAATTATCAACCAGTATTAACCATTGTTAACCATTATCAGCCATTACCAACCATTATTAGCCCATTATTAACCATTGTTAACAATTATTAACCATTATTAACCATTCCTAACCATTGTTAACCAGTATGACCATTATCAACCATTATTAACCATTATTAGCCATTATTATGCAACCATTACTAACCATTATCAACCATTATGACCATTATCAGCCCATTATTAACCATTATGAACCATTATTGGGTCCACATTAAACCATGGATATCCATCAGGAATCCCCACATCTTTCGACGTCCCATGTGGCACCTTGGAGCCGTCCTTCTTCCCACCCGACTTCCAGGCCTTCGACCATCGGGATGTTTCCATCCCCAGGGGTCTCACGAAATGCTGGAAAAACCTGGATGATTTACGCATCAATAGCAGGGATTTCCATGGATTTAAGCCTATATATATATATATATGTGTGTGTGTGATTGAAGCAGCGAAACATCGTGATTTGGACCAGATTTTTTCAGATCCAAAATATGGGGAAATCATCTTAAAACAATCGAAAAAAGGTGATCTAACATGATCTAACCAGGCAAAGTGGTGATCTCTTAACAGGATTTCATCCCCCAGCTTGTGGCTTGTGGCATGTCTTACACTGTTCGACAATGTCTGATGGATACCTGATAGACCAGTCCCCTAAATCCCAGAGATAACAATTCAATTGAAAGTCCCAAATAAATCTTAAGTGAATCCTCCTGGGAGTAGAAACAACACATAACAACACCATACTTTTTCCATCTTTGATGATGTTTTTATGTCAGCAGAGGCCAACGTTACAGCGGCGCGCCAAGCCGTTCCGAAGCCACCTTCTGCTTCGTCTGGAGCTCCTGGCAACACGGATGATTCGTGTCCACTCAAAACATGCGGTGATTGTAAAAGGGTCAAACTCTTAATTTACCAGAGGGTAATGTTTGTGAAAGTGATTTTGTGTGCCGTGTGGAGGGTTACGCCAAGTGCCCAACCTCTCCCAGTTTTCCAACGTTTCTGGCTTCGCTGGTGGTTTTCCAGGAACATCTGAAGTTCACGGGAGTGTGGGTTGCAGACAGACACGGGCCAAATGAGCTTCACACTTCTTAATTGGGCATGCAAAACATCAATCAAAGGTCACACACATATGTATATATATATATTACATATATATCTCTATATATATACACATATATACTGGTTGGTGGTTTCAATCTCTCTGAAAAATATGAAAGTCAGTTGGGATGATTATTCCCAATATGTGGAAAATTCATGTTCCAAACCACCAACCAGCCATTCTATACGCATTGTATCACCATATATTTGGGAAATCCCCTGTTCATATATACCCTCTGGTTATTTAACGTAGCCATGGAAAATGGTCCATTTCTAGGTGGTTTACCTGGGTTTACCTATTAAAAATGGTGGATCTTTCCATGGCTATGTTAAATAACCAGATGGCATATATATATATATATATATAAATTATATCAACTATAGGTCCGTCAGATGGGCTTCACCATCGCCCGGTTTCAACCGGAGATCGATAGATCGATCCGCTCCGTGAAGGCTTTCTGCCAGGCAGAGTACTTCTCTTTGAAGTCATTGGATGGTTGCAAGTCCTGGAGCTGTGATTGGAATCCCAAAAATGCTGGGAGTTACTGCTAGTTGGTTGATACCCTCTGGTAAACCGCTATTGAAAATGGCCCATTTATAGTAGATATACCCATTAAAAATGGTGATTTTCTATAGTTACCTCCGTTTGCCAGAGGGTACATGTTGATACAACTCCAATAACTCCAATAACTCTTGGCTTGAAAAGGTATTAACTGATGTAAATTGCATGGAAAGGAAACTCCACAAAATCACCCATCCTCGATGCGGGTAGTGAGCTTCGTCTCTAGCACCCACTTCCGGAGATATTCCTTACCTCGGCGCGTCATATCTTTGGCAGATAAATAGTGATCTGGGCAAACTGTAATAATGCTCCATTGGAATAGTTACCCCAACTAATCATCATTCCAGTGAGGTCGCAGTGAGGTCGCAGTGAGGTCGCTATAATCTATCTAGAGTGATACAATGATCATCCCAACAAAAACATGGATTAATGAACAAACAATGATGTCCACAAAGACACAACATAGTTCTAATCAATATATATATATATATGCATGGTCCCATCATGTTTTTGAACTTCACAAACAAAACATTTGATTTTACAAGCAAAACTATTTTTATGACTACAAGGAAAGACCTCTTTGACTGATTTAACCACCAAACACGGTAAATAGTTCACCAAAAACACAGTCTGATGAAGGACATGTTGCAGAACATTACACAAAAAGAAACTGTTTAGTCAGTAAATACTGGGCTTTGCAGCGGATGCGTATGGCTCACACATTACATACCAATGACCTCGCAAAAGGTTGGTCTTTGTAGGATCTGATGCCATGCCAAAACTGACTTTGCACAAAATGCTTCACGTATGTTAAAGTTATATAGAATTGTGAATTCATCCATGAACTCCCAACATATCACAATCAGCAAATGGGTGTGGGTCAAAGTTTAAGGCAATAACAATCCATGGAAAAGGTATGAACAAACCTTTTCAGTAGTGATCTCGGTTGTGGGCACCGAATTCTTGACTAAACCAAAATGTCGGGCCCCAACTGGCCATGTAAGTCACTCTGGGTAATACATCCTCATCTTTTTTCGCGTTCGCACACCGTCGCATTCAATATCATTCAATTGTCACCCCGGGGTCAGCGATTTGCGGAATGAAAAGTGGCCATTGACAATACTTTCACCACTAAATCAGGAGGGCTGGATTATGACAAATCGCCTGAATAGTTCGGCCATTCGGATACCCACGTCGCGACGTCAGGTTGCAACAGAATCTATCCAGATCGTTCTAATAACATCCCAGCAAAAGTAGTGAATCCCCGAACTAGCCATGGAGGTTTTACGGATTTACGGCACATGTTTGATTATCAAATGGTAATTAGCCAATATTCGTCAATATCATAAACATATTTCACTAATATCCTGTCATTTCCCATCTGGTTGGTGGTTTAGTTTCAACCCCTCTGAAAAATATGAAAGTCAGTTGGGATGATTCTTCCCAATATATGGAAAATCATAAAATTCATGTTCCAAACCACCAACCAGCCGTTATGTACGCATTGTATCACCATATATTTGGATGAATCCCCATTTTTGATGGATGAATCCCCAAATTCCACACAGTTTTGACGTCCGGGTGTCCCCACTTTCGGCCGCGCCTTGCCATTCATAGTTTACCTGGCAGCGTCGTTGTTCGTTCGTTGAAGGGAATTAGATTTAGTATGTTTTAGCCAACATGACAGGTGTGTTTTACATATTTGACCTACGAATATTCGTGTTTTCCCCTTTTTATTCAGTACTGGTACTTGATTTGTCTATCTTATCCACACATATTGGAGATGTTTTTTGGGTTAAAGTTTGTCTGATATGTTTCTATCCGGGAATCGCCAGTTTTGAGATCATCTTCGATGTTTTCTCGTTCAAAAGCAGAAACAATTCCAAATAAACGCAGTGTTTCTGAGCAATATACCGTTGATGGGCCTTAACATATGAACAACAAAAACATTGATTGTTTCCCTAGAAAATGATCTACGGCCAATGGAAAATCCACCTTTTTTATTGTTGATTTTTTCCATCAAAACCTCCATTTAAAATCTAAGTTATAGCTGGTTGGTGGTTTCAACCCCTCTGAAAAATATTAGTCAGTTGGGATGATTATTCCCAATATATGGGAAACGGAAAATATAAAATGTTCCAAACCACCAACCAGATAGGGTATTTCCAATTGCCACATCCAATCTTCGACGCCCTCCAGAACCATGATTAAGAAACTACAGTAGCTGATTGGAAACACGAATGATAGGGACCAGGGGTGTAACGTGGGATGGGACTATCATGGGTCTTTCTGAAAATTGGATATGCTGTGATTTCATGTCAAAATGCAATTCTAAGTAATTTGAATGGATTGTCATCATACCCCTTTTGCCACAAGGGCAGTAGAACATTGTATCACTCCATTGTTCTACGGACTATGACAACCCACAAAATATGATGGGTAGCGAAACATAGCGTGTATATATATATAATTGCATGTGTTCATTCATTATGATCATTTCCATTTTGTCTCAAACATCGTAAAAAGTTAGTAGAACGTAGTATTCAGTTCCCACATTTTTAGGAATGAGAATCTAAAACATACCAGCTACTATATACCATAGTGTATTATTCCTATGGTAGAATATGGTATATATATCCCATTAATATCATCACCATGTTTTTGTCTAAAATGTACCAAGCCGTCGAACGTCCAAAAATATGTTGATCTTCATGGATCATCAGAGTAGCATTATATACACCGGATTGATTTTGATAATCCATGGGAATCAACAAACTTTGTCAAAAACGTCTAAAACTCACCAACTATAATCATGATATAGAATCACCAATTTGATAATTGCCATTATGATTATGATGCTTCGATGCTGCAACAGATCACTGCTTAGCATTGATATAACGTCCCACAACTGTGATTATGATTACCAGTAGTACCGCACAAGGCGGTGGCGGAAGTTTCAAAAATAGGAACCTATAGGAGCGGTTGGTTTTTGTGAATTACGGATGGCAGAGCGAAGCCACTGATGGACCGAAAGGTGGTTGAGGTCTCCTCTCTTTCTCTCTCTTTCTCTCACTTTCTCTGACTCTCTACCTACCTACCTACCTACCTATGTATTTATCTATCTATCGATCTCTCTCTCTCTCTCTCTCTTTCTATTTATCGATCTATCGATCTATCGATCTATCTATCTATGTATCTATCTGGCCAGCTATCTATCTATCTATCTATCTAGCTAGCTATCTATCTATCAATCTATTTACCTATCTATCTATCTATCTATCTCTATCTACCAATCTACCAATCTACCTATCTATCTATCTATCTATCTATTTTTCTATTTATTTTCTCTATCTATTTTCTCTATCTATTTTCTCTATCTATTTTTCTATCTATCTATCTATCTATCTATCTAGCTAGCTAGCTAGCTATCTATGAATCTATCTATCAACCTATCAATCTATCTATATATCCATCTATCTATCTATCTATCTATCGACCTATCGATCTATCTGGCCAGCTATCTAACTATCTATCTATCTATCTATCTAACTATGTATCTATCTATCTACCAATCTACCTATCTATCTATCCATCCATCCATCCATCCATATATCTCTATCTACCTGTTTATTTATCTATCTATCTACCTATTTGTCTATCCATCTTTCTGGTCAGCTATCTATCTATCTATCTATCGATCGATCTATCTATCTATCTCTCTCTCTCTTTTTCTTTCTTTATTTCGTTCTTTTTTTCTATTTATCTACCTATCTATCTATCTATCTACCTATCTACCTACCTATCTATCCATCCATCCATCCATCCATCCATCTCTCTCTCGCTCTCTCTCTCTCTCACACTACCTGTCTATCTATCTATCTATCTATCCATCCATCCATCTATCTATCTATCTATCTCTCTATCTATCTATTCTATTCTATTCTATCTCTATCCCTATCCCTATCTATATCTATATCTATATCTATATCTATCTATCTATCTGTCTATCTACGCCTTCCACCGACCCCCGCGCGCCCCACCCCTTCCGCGCAGGCTTGCGACAGTGAGAGAGCCGTCCTGAACACATATTAGTATATCTTTTTACAAATGTGTCTATATAGGTTTATGAATGCAACAACACAAACATATAGAGGTATATGGTATATACGTCTCTATATACCTGTAAAAACATACAGACCGACTGATGGCTAGTTAATAGCCGATTTTAAGTCAGCCAATTGTGGCACTGACAGAAGCGTCGATGGCTCCCATTCAACACAGTGCAGCTGAGGCAAGCCTTGAACACTGAGTGGAAAGGCCGCAGAGGTGAGATCATGCGGATGTCCATCGGCATCCAGCTGGAGCACCACACCGTGGCAATCCCTCACTACGTAGGAATCGCCAGAGATCTTCAGGTCTCTGGTGCTGCTGTCCAGCTCAGCCAACCAAGCCTTGGAAAATTGGATCTCCATCGCGAGATCTTTGGGCCGACACGTCCACGCGTGTGCACCATATATTAAGATCAGATCATGCACATGCTGAGGTTCTGTGAAAAGGAAACGTTGCACTGGGAAATCCCTACCGCACAAAGTCTTGGAGACAGAATGTTTCTATCCGAAAAGAGGCGATTCGAAAAAAAAATGCGAACCCTACTCCAACTGTTAGCTGCAGCTTTTTTGACCGCCCAAAAGAGGTTGTGCATTCAACCTCATACCACTGAAAGTTAAAATGCTGACGACATGACCCCTGTTGGTCAAGATAAATTTGAACCGGTGTGAAATTTGAACTCACACTTCCAACAGGTTCGACAGCCTAGTAGAGTCACCCTTCGCTTTGGACAATGCAGCTGCACGGATCAACCGGAGCATGTCCATGGTCGCTGAATTCAATGTGCGGAGGAAGATGCGTCTGTCCTCATTGAGCAGTGGCGACATATCAAAAATCCAATCCGACAGCAACACCAGGGCATCCTCTAACTGGTCGATGAGCACATCAATCTGATTGAGAGGCATGGTTCGGATGAAGGTCACCACTGTCGGAGGGTGAGGCTTAGGAGAAGCCCACATCTCAGCACAGCAAAAGAAGGATGGGGAGTCGTCAAACATGGCCCGAGAAATTGTCGAGCACCACACAGCAAAGACCGTGAAGTGCACCGTCGTTACCACGTTCTGGCACAACAGATTGTAGGCTGCTGTGACCTTATCAATCTTGGCCCAGTTGCCTTCTCGATCACCAAACTGCCGGATGAACGGCACCAAACCAAGTGCAAGCTCTTCCATGGGCAGCACAGGCATCAGTGATGCAGGACGAGTCACCAAAGCGTGGTAAACTCTCAAACGTGGGGCCAATCTGGAGTGCTACATGACATGATCACAGTCGATAAATAACTGGCCAATTGAAGCAACAATCCCAATCACGGGTCACACCCCTGTGAGACCAGCCATGGAAAGCACAGCATTTAACTGCCACATTAATGGTGAGCCATGACAAGCACTTCATAAATAAGAGGAGCACTTGATGGATGGATATTTTTTTTCAGCCGACAACTCAGTCGAACTCACGACAGCAAGCAGGCCTAAGGCATATGCGATATGCCGGAGGGAGCATCTCTGATGGTGAGATACTTGTGTCTCCTGCTGTACGACGAGCTCCACACGCAAACTTAAAATACTGGGAAGACCCATCAATCTCAAAATTGCAAATGCACTGAGGGTCTGATACATCACACGGTGAGGCTAAATGTGCAACCAAAGAGTGGTTATTCAACAAAGAGATGCAATCAGCCACAGCAGTGTACTGACAAACAACTGGTTGTGGGCACGCTTCAGATGCCTCGAGATCAGGCGGCTCAGGGGCTACTTCCGAATCCGTGTCCACGTGATCCTCCAGCGATGGGGGCTCAATGGACGTCTGCACATCCAGATCCACCAGTGGACCAATTAGGGGAATAACCACAGGTCTGTCACATTTCGAAGGTGCAGCACCACGCAAAAGTGGGGTGACAGGCCTGAAATCTTCAGCAATCTTGGATAAAAGGATTTTTTTGGAGAGATAGTGCAGGATGAACTTCATCTCTTCTATACAAAGCTACACAAGACCCACTGCCCGTGGATCTATGATGGCCTTGGTGTCGCCGAAGCTCCTCATCCAAACCCAGCTGCCTCGACCAGGACAAGAAGGTCACTTTACAGGAGTGAACCCCCACAAAGCTCAGATCAGCATCAGGATCAGAAATGAGGATGTGCCTACGCAAGTTGACAATGCCTTGAGAGCGAGACATTGGTGCCACAAATTAGGGAGCATCCACATCCTGGCCAATTTGTGGGATCACAAAATCTGGGATGAAATCCGGGTACAGAGCTTGAGTGCGTCTCAAGGCTTGCCTGACCAAATTCATCCAAAGTGAACACCAGCAAGAGTCCACAGTATGTCCCAAGAAGTCTTGTCGTAGGATACCGAAGGGCATGCCCCTATTGGTGGACTTGGTGCGTCGAGCCAGGCCACGAAGGCAAGGCGAGTTCTCAATCAACGAGGCAGGAGAAATCCATTGTCCATCTGACCACCTCAAAGATCCCCAAATCAAAAGAAGAATGCCACCAATCACCAAACGGTCAGCTTCCGACATCGATTCACTCAAAATGCACGACTCCTGCCAAATGATGAAGGACAATGGCAATGGTGCAGCTTCCCGCCTAACAGATGGAGTAGCAGCAATAGAGTAGGACTTGATCAGAGGCAATTGCACCACCTCAGCAAGGGCTTGGCAAACTGCATGCTGAGACCCCAGTCAGAGCACGAATGTACCCAGATGCGATACCTTGAGCACTAGCTCTAGACTGAACATGCAAGAAATCTGCCAAAAGCGTCATCGTAGGAGTGAACGGTGAGCAGACTTGACACGAGGCCAACTCAGCCAACTGCCCCACATTCGCAGATAGGATGACAATGTCGACGGTGCATAGTGAGCCACAGCCTTGAGGCGGTGGGACTCTGAATGCTCATTACCCAATGTGTCCTGAAACAGCCGACTATGATGGCCAGCATCCTCCAAAAGTTGAAGCCATTGTCTAAGGTGTTGATTCTTCAATTGGTTGTGCAGTGCATGCATTGACTGAACCTTGGAACTCGAAGCTGAAATGCCCACTACAGGTTCTGAGACCAAGGCCGTAGACAGCTGTCTGAACGGCGAGACAACTTTGGTGCCCATACCAGATACCTGGGGTGGCCGGGGCAACTCAACAAGCGGTTGGAAGCCACGAGCATGGACACCCAAGCAAGGTCTGGTATACTGCAGACCACCTATTGTCAAGTTCTGAAATCCCAGCGGGGACCTGTGATGACTTGGTGGTGCTAATGCAGGACCAACAATTGGAAAAATGGATGGTGGTCTGTATCCAGAAGAGAACCTACCATCAGTCCAACGATTCAGTAGGTGTGATGGAATAGATGGGGCAGATTTCGAGAAACCAACATCACTAGGAGGTGAAATTGGAGAAGATCTATGACCCCGGCCAGCATACCTTTTGACTCGACACACAGGTGCCGGCAACGAGCTGAATGGAGTCTGAGGATCATGCTCCATACCAGGTGAGCGCCCATCCATCAAGGCATCAAGTGATGTACAGCACTGAGAAAAAATGATGTTCGCATGAAACACGTATGAAACAATCATGGAAAGGCAGTTCAGGAATCCACAGAATGTGAAAAGGAAAACCACCAAACATCCAGTACCCTGTGCCCATCAAAACTGTGGCTAGAGCCAAACTCGGGAATGACAAAAACCAATCAGCTCAATGCAAGCCCAATCTCAACACAAGTTGACATGCATGAAGCATCAAACGGATGTCAATGCATGAAAGCCCGTTAAGGCAACATGAACAAGGGTAAATCAGCCAATTAGCCAGAGTGAATCAATGGTTCAACTCAGAGCTAAAATTGCAAAAAAACACCAAAAATCCAGAGTACACATGATGTCATAGAAAATGAAACAAGGGAAATCATAGGACGCTACCAGCAGCATGTTTTCCAATGGCAAAAGTCAAAATCCGGAACACAAGCTACATAGGCTCGTCCACACAGGAGTCCACGCCAGTAGAACTCCTGCAAAACAAAGGAGTTTTCAGCCACCACGTCGACGTTTTTGCGGTGGATCAGTCTGATCTGGTTCCTCAGATTGAAGCACGCCACTGCCGTCAACAGACGATGACGAGTCACCATTGGGCTCTTGGCCAGGGATGCCATCGTCGCCCTCTGGCGCGGCCAAAGATGATGATGAAGCACCTGTAGATCCAGCCACGCGGCGGCCAAGCAAGCCCATCAAAGTACCATCTGGAGCAGCTGGAGGATGTGCCCCAGCAATGCCAGTGTCAGGATGGCCCTGTGGCTGGCCAGCTATCTATCTATCTATCAATCTATCTATCGATCTATCTATCTATCTATCTATCAACCTATCTATCTATCTATCTATCTATCTATTTTTCTATCTATTTTGTCTATCTATTTGTTCTATCTATTTTTTTCTATCTATCTATCTATCTATCGATCTATCTATCTATCTATCTATCTATCTATCAACCTATCTATCTATCTATCTATTTGTTCTATCTATTTGTTCTATCAATTTTCCCTTTCTTGCTATCTATCTATCTATCTATGTATCTATCTATCTATCTATCTATATCTATCTACCTGGCCAGCTATCTCTTTATCTATCTATTTATCTATTTATCTATCTACCTATCTACCTATCTACCTATCTACCTGTCTACCTGTCTACCTATCTACCTATCTATCTATCTACCTATCTATCTATTTACCTATCTAGCTATCTACCTATCTGCCTATCTACCTATCTATCTATCGATCTATCGATCTATCTATCTATCTATCTATCTGTCTGTCTGTCTGTCTATCTATCTACCTGTCTATCTGCAAGCTTGAAAACGAAGCTATTATGCGAGGCGTCCTCAGGTTTTGAACTTGACAACATCGAAAACGAAGCAATTCTGCGAGACTTCCTCAATGTTTGAACTTGACAACGTCAAAAACGAAGCAATTCTGCGAGACTTCGTCATTTTTCAAAGTTGACAACATCAAAAATGAAGCAATTCTGCGAACTTCCTCAATATTTCAACTTGACAACGTCAAAAACGAAGCAATTCTGCGAGGCTTCCTCATTTTTCGAAGTTGACAACATCAAAAACGAAAGAATTCTGCGAGACTTCCTTCAAAAATGCAGAGCTGACGGCCTCGTACCAATGCGTTTTGCGATTTTTCCAGTCCATCTGTCTAAACTACCGCGCCTGCCACGAAAAAGTGATGCCAGGTCACACGAAGTGCTGCACCTGTCACGTAAAATCATCTTAGCAAACCTGAAGATCTGATGCTCCAAAATGCAACCCCTCTCAGGAAATCACCGCCCGGACCTCCTAACAGCTCTGATGCAGATGTCTCTTGTACTGCGCCTGCCACGGAAAATGCATCTTTGCAGATCCTCTTCAAATGTCCCACGCCTGTCATCGTTTTTGGAAATGCTACAAAACCCTCACATTTTGCTCGCTTTTGAGAAGGTGCACAATCCCTTGCGCCTGCCACGCGAAAGCACATCTGAACCTCCAAAAGTGGCGCGGACATGTCGTGTTTTGTACATTTTGACTTCAAAATGTGCTTCGCGCCACAACAGCGTGCACTTTTTCGACATCTCAAGGTCCGAACCTGGTGTGTTTTGTACATTTTGATTTCAAAATGTGCTTCGCGCCACAACGGCGTGCACTTTTTCGACATCTCAACTTCCAAAAGTGGTCCGAACCTGGTGTGTTTTGTACATTTTGACTTCAAAATG